>Ga0210044_10010343_pt1 | contig 11146 bp, 9 predicted proteins | sample CryGey13umfilter_2_FD_183959 | JGI IMG/M metagenome (GOLD analysis project Ga0210044, IMG submission 183959) | Groundwater microbial communities from aquifer in Utah, USA - Crystal Geyser 4/9/14 3 um filter (SPAdes) (version 2) | ecosystem: Environmental > Aquatic > Deep subsurface > Groundwater...
AGCATCATACTATTACACAAAACGCATCAAACTACGCAGGAAATTTGTGAAAATGTCAGCCATTTCAGACATGAAAAAACAGCTTGTTTGTGCCATAAAAATACGGCACCGCCAAAGACATGACAGTATTGATTTTGTCCCATTGTTACAAAAAGCAAACGGAATAATTCCAATTGGTACCGTGGTAGCTGACAAGGGATATGACTCAGAAAAGAACCACGTTGTAGCTAACAATCTGGGAATTGCAAGCATCATACCACCAAGATATGAGTATGTCCCAGTGTACAAGACCCGAGGATACCACCGAAAGATGCTCAAAAGGAAAGGATATGACAGTGCGACATACCATCAGCGAAACAAGTGTGAGACAATATTTTCTGTGATTAAGAGAATGTTTGGAGACAACGTCACATCCAGAAAGATATCAACGCAGAACAGAGAACTGATGTATCGAGTGATTGCGTATAATGCTTACAGAATTACAAGGAATAATTTGTTAATTTGGCATGGTTTCTACACAGCCTAATACGATAATTACTTTATAAAATACTGCTAAAACATGACCACACAAGATGTAATCCAAAAGCTTGAAACATCTAATCAGGGCATTCAGGTAATTTTAGATCATCTTGATGAACAACTAGCCGATATACGCCAAGACCCACGATTAAACGGTCTAATGGATGACTTGGAGAATCTATTCTATGTGTATCTAAAAACATGGTTAAAGAACAACACCGAAATTATTGCAATGCTAAAAGAAGAAAAGATTTAGTATACTCTCAAGTTAAATTTGGATTATTTTAAAAAATATTATGGATACTTTTGATGCTATCAAAAGCAGAAGATCAATTAAGAGTTTTCAAAATCATCAAGTGACAAAAGATGAAATCAACCAACTTTTGGAAGCCGCTATTTTGTCGCCAACGTCATACAACATTCAGAACTGGAGATTTGTCATAGTAACAAAGCAGGAACTTAAAGATCAACTATGTGCATTGTCTTATGGTCAAAGACAGGTAGCAGAATCTTCTTTGGTGATTATACTATGTGCTGATCTAAAGGCATGGGATAAAAATCCAGAGAGATACTGGATAAACATCCCAGAAGGGCAACGCAAATCAATTGCTAAAGCCATCAGACAGTCTTACACTGGAAATACAACACTTGAAAAAGATGAGGCAATGCGCTCTTGTGGATTTGCAGCTCAGACAATAATGCTTGCAGCAAAATCCATGGGGTATGATACTTGTCCTATGGAGGGATTTGATTTTGCCAAAGTTGGCAATCTGATTAACCTGCCGTCTGATCACATCATATCAATGATGGTAGTAGTTGGAAAAAAAGCAAAAGATGCTTCTCCACGCGGTGGGCAGCTTGCTTTATCTGAAGTAGTCTTTGAAAATAGCTTCTAGTAGTTTGAAAAAGGATACTTTTCATCACACTTTCCACATCTGTCATGCATACCACTTGCAGGCTTTGTCAGTCCGCAAAACTCGCAGTATCGCATAATTCCTAACTCAATTGACTTTTTGGTGCATCTTGTCAATTCCTCAGAATTATGATTGTTTTGTGGTTTTCCACAAATTGGACAAATCTCGTCTGAATCGTTTCTAGTCAATGTCGGTTTCGACAAATATGGTATTTTTATTGTTAACTATGCAGAACTCGAGATGTGTTTTATTTTTACTGATTATCGATAAACTTGTCTATATCTAAATTATTCAATTAAAATAGCTGGCTTGAATGGCCTTGCATGTCTTGCCTTTCCTTTAGGATCATAGATTCCATCATCTGATTCTGAGAAAACATCAATGTCTACACTAAATTCTTTCTTTCCTAAATCAGTCAACTCATTTGCAAGGAATTTTTTCTCATCAAACTCTCTTGACTGTAATCTCATTTCTCTGATTTCAGTTGGTTCCGATAAAATATCCTTGATTGTCTTTTGTACAAAGTCTGGAATCTTTTTAACATCTGATGTTTCTGGATTAGAAATCAGTTCTTTCATAACAATTCCCATGTTTGTTTGTCCTGACATGACTTTTTCTAAAATCAAATGGTATACTTTGGATTTAAAAGAATCTGCAGTATAGACTGTAATCTTTTTTGGAGTAATCTTTGTTACTTTGAGAATGTTTGTAATATCATCAATTAATAATTTTAACAATTCTTCGGATTGAATGGCAGATGCATTGATATCTTCTGCAGAGTATTCTGGCCATTGAGATGTTGATACTAGTTCAGAATGTCCTAGTTTTTCCCACATCTCTTCAGATATGTGTGGTGCAAATGGTGATAACATTGCAACTCGTACAGAATTAATCTTATGTAGTATTCCTGAAATATTTTCTCTATTTTTTGCGTTTACTCTTTTTGTGTACCATCCCAAATCAGATTCAAATGAAAACAAAATATCGTGCAATGCTTCTCTTAATCTCATTTTTTCTATGGACTTGGTGACTTCAGACACCATTATCTGGGTTTTAGATAAAATCCACTTGTCTTCAGCTTCTAGATTATCAATTTTTTCTGCTTTGAGCCTAGAACACTCATTGTATAATGATTCCAGTTTATTTTGAATTCCTGAAACTGACTCCATATTAAAATCCGCATCTTGTAACAATTCAGCTGAAATTATTATGGCTAACCTGATAGGGTCTGCACCATAATCCTGAATTGCTTTTCTTAATGGTATTATATTTCCCATGCTCTTTGACATCTTTGAACCGTTCATCAAGACAGAACCATTAACCACGATTTCTTTAGGCCAATTACTCTCAGGAAATATTGCTACATGATTCAGTACAAAAAATGTCAAGTGATTTGGAACTAGATCACGCCCTGAATGTCTTGAGTCAACTGGATAAAAGTACTCAAACTCTTTTTTCATCTCATTAATTGTACTAACCGGCATTCCAGTAACTGTGGATACTTTGTTTGCATCACCTTTACTTAAGAAAATATAATCAAAAAATTCTTCAGATAACTTTTCTGCCTTTAGTGTTCCGTTGTTTACAAATTTTGAAATTGTATAGTATGCCATGTAAATCACAGAATCAGATAAACTCTCCACGATCCAATCCTTATCCCATGGCAGTTTAGTTCCCAACCCATGTTGTCTTGCACATGCTCTTTCTCGCAGCCATCCAATTACATAGTTAAATTCTGATCTAATCTCTTGCGGTAAAATGTTCATCTCATCAAAGCACTTGGTAGCTAGCGCTTTCCAATCTTTATCGCCGTAGTTTAGAAACCACTGGTTGTTGAGAACTTTGACTACACACTCTGCACCACATCTGCATCTTACTGGAGTGTTTGTTAATTCTAGTAAAACATCTGCATGTTTGTTTTGTATCAGCCATTCCTTGATGGTATCTTTTGCATATGCAACTTTAATTCCAGCAAACTGTTCTGTGTTTGCTTTTAGTTTTCCACCATAGAATTCTTTTCCATACACTTCCTTTGTTGCCTCTTCTAGTTTTGGATCATTTTGATTTACCACACCGAATCTCTCTACTGCTTCTTTTGCTGGATTCTCACCAAATCCTTCAGTCTGAATAATCGATATGGGGGTGATTTTGCTGACTTGCAAGGCTAATTCCGGCTTGATTTTGGCCTTTTTGAGGTCCTCTAATGCCTGATAATCAAATGGCGCATGGGCTGGAACTGACATTACCATTCCAGTACCTGTTCCGCTTTCAACAAAACTTGCCGGAAGCATTACAATTGATTCGTTTCTGTGTGGGACGGTAACTAATTTTCCAATTAATTCCGAACCCTTTATCTCGCTATCATATGTTATTTTTTTATCCAAAAATTCTAGCTTGTATGCACACTCTGCACTTACAATCCATTTTTCATTGTCAACTGTAATTTTTTTGTAAACTATTTCTGGATTAACCCAAAGATTCACAACACCAAAAATTGTTTCAGGTCTCAATGTTGCAGTTGGAATGATGTAATCTTCATACTTGAATTTAATTAAAATATACTCAGTAAAGTCAGGTTCCACATCTCCTAATGTATCGTGTTGTGATACAGGATTTTGATCCTTTGGACACCAGCCAACTGGATGAGATCCTTGAATAATTAATTTTTTTTCTTTTAGTGTGTTGATTTGCCATTCGATAAATTTACTGTACACTGGATCTATTGTTGTAAATTCGCGTCTCCAGTCAATGGAATAGCCCATCTCTATCATTCCTATTTTGATCTCTTTGTGGAAATAATCTGCAATCTTTACTGGTTCTACAAATGTTTTGATAGATTCCTCTGGCACTCCATAAAGATTTTTTAAATTCTCGATAATCTCTTTGTCATTTGCCTCTACTCTTTTTGCCATTCCAAGTATTGGAGTTCCAGTGTAATGAAACGCCATTGGAAACAAGACATTGAATCCATTCATTCGATAAAACCTTGCATGAACATCAGCTAGTGTGTATGTTCTGCCGTGTCCTATGTGTTGAGGTGAGTTTGGATAAGGATATGCAACTGTTATGAATTTTTTTTCTTTTTCACTAGGATCTGTCTCAAAGTCTTTAGAATCATTCCATCTCTTTCTCCATTTTGATTCAACCTCATTCCATCTTATTTCCATAGTGTCATCCTAAAATCATTGATTTTGCTTTGGTTATTGCCTCGTTTATTTTAGATGTGTCTTTTCCTCCTCCCTGGGCAAATTTTGCATCTCCACCGCCTGCGCCACCTAGGATTTCAGCCACGGATTTGGCAATATTTCCGGCATTTTTACTCTTTGAGGCCTCATCGCCTGAATATGCTATTACTCGAATGGTTGGACCCGATTCAAAAATACCAACATAAACAAAATTTGGATTGTCTTTGACTAGTCTTTTACCAAAATTCATGTGGAAAAATTCGTCGTATTGTTTTGAGTTTGTAAAACATGATTTTATTGAATTTACATTAATTTCAATTTCATCAATTATTCCATTATTTGATTGAGCAGCTACTTGCTCTAATAGAACCGGAATCTTCTCTTTGGCTTTTTGCTTTTCTTCTTCTCTTTGTTTGTCTTTGTATTCTTTTTGCTTTTTCTCTTGTATTCTTTTTGCATGTTCGATTTCTTGCTGTTTTACGTATTCTTTAGCAGTTGGACCTGAAACAAATTCCAGTCTTACCACTCCATCTTGAATTCTCTTTGTCTTTGTAATTTTGATTAATTCCACTTCTTTTGTTTTTTTGACATGTGTTCCACCACAAGCCTCTACATCAAAGTCTTCAATTGAAACTATTCTGACAGATTTTACAGGAACTACGCCACCTTGGTAAATTTTAAATCCATATTTTTGCTCTGCAGTTCCCCTGTCATAGTTTTCAATTGATACTGTCATATCTTTTGCAACGATCTTATTTGCGACATTTTCAATGTCTTGGACTTGCTTGTCAGTCAATGATGAATGATGAGTGATGTCTAGTCTGGCATGATCATCTTCTTTGAATGCCGAGTGTTGCCATATCCATGAGCCCAAAACTCCTCTAGCTGACGAATTCAAAATATGTGTGCTGGTGTGATTCTTTGTTATGTTTGATCTTCGTAGAGAATCTACTTTGCACTTTACAGTATCGCCTTGTTTTGGAATTGCTCCATCTATTACATGTACTATTACTCCACCATGTTTGTTTACATCAACTACTTGTGAGCCTGCTATGGTTCCATGATCAGGCTCTTGTCCTCCACCTCTAGCATAAAACGAAGTTCTATCAAGCACTACTGATTTGTCAAAAACTTTGAGAACCTTAGCATCAAACTCCATTGGATCATCTTTGTAAAAGAGCATCTCTGTTTCTGGAATGTTTTCTAGTGGAAGTTGCTCTGTGTCTTTTTTCTTGTCTGACTGGTGTAAGTCTGATAGTTTTGCATAAAATGATGAGGGAATGTCTGATATCACATTAATTTCTTTGAGATACTCTGGTGTGATTCCATCTGATTCGTATAAAGTAATTAATTCATCAACGGTTGGCGCTCTGCCTTTTTCTTTTAGGCGTTCGGCCATCTTACCCATCCTAACTTTAGATTCAACATATCTCTCAGACTCTAATTTTAAAATGATCTTGACATCCTGTCTTTTTTCATCAAGCTCAGGATATGTGTCTCTGAGATAATCAATATGCATATCTACCAATTCATCAATGTCAAGCTTGAGATTCATTCTGTCCATTGTTCCGTTGATTCTTCTTAGCATCATTCTTAGATTGTATCCGCCGCCAACATTGCTAGGCAATGCCCCATCTGTAATTGCAAATATCAGAGTTCGAAGATGATCAGCAATAAGGTACATTCCTTCAAGCGGTGTGATGATTCGATTAACTTGATCTTGTGTTAGTCCAGTTGATTTTACTGCGTTTTTTCTTACCTCGTTTAAATCCTCATGAATCTCTAGATTCTTTGCAATTGCTGTAAAGTATTTTCTTAGCATCTCTGAATCTGAATCAATTCCAATTTTTTCAAACAAGTGATTAGTGATTGGACCAAAGCAGCAGTCATATGCAGTAGGAGTTCCCTTTGTAATCCATGCAAATCTCTCTAGACCTGCCCCCATATCGATAATTTTTTGATCTAGTATTGTGTGCTTTCCAAGATCGCCTTGAAATTCTGTAAATACTGCGTTGCCCAGTTCCAATCCTCTGACAAAATATTCCAGTGATGAGCCAAAAGAGCCTCCTCCTGCCCACACGTCTTCGACAAATACTACTTCTTCTTTTTTTATTCCAAATTGTTCAGTTAGTAATCTAAAATCCAAATCAACACATTCGTCTTTCCAATATCCTTGTTCATTTGGAATACTATGTTGTCCAATCATACAAAAGCTCGAAAAGTGTCTGCCAGTTACTCCGACATTTTCCAAGTCTTTGAATCTTAAACAAGTTTGCGGAACAATCAATGGGTTTGCAGGAAACTCAAAGACAACTTTGGAACCCATTATTCTTTGAAAATCAACAATTGACGCAATTGTAAAGTAGAGATCATCTCTCCATCTGCAAACAACTGGGTATCTTGAAACTGACGTGTGATTGTTTTTTACAAAAAATGATTCTACCTCCTTCCAGGCCTGTGTATAGTCAAATCTCTTTGCAGTTGGAGGATCTCCAATAAACGAATATGTATCGTCTGCATCATCTGGACATAATCCTCTTTGAGAGTCCAGAGTCCAGAAAAATCTTTTACACTTTAAGCATGATTTTCTAACAAATCCCTGTTCTTGGAATAGATTGACCTTGTAGTATCTATCTGGGTCAGATGAAAACTCCTTTAGGATTTCTTTTTTATCCAACGAAGAACTTCTATTTGTCCGATATTAAGAATTGTCGATTAATAATACATTAAATAAACTGGCCAATTCTTGCAAATTATGTTTAAGAGAAAACCGGCATTAAGAGAGGGGGTTCATGTTTTCTCTACTAAAAAAAACGGTGATTACTATGATTTCATCTTTGGTGTAGTAACTGGTGTTGATGGGAGAAAAGTTGGCGTTAACGGCGTAATTGTTAATCCAGTTGGGCTAAAAAATAAAATTGCTCAGGGAAAAACAGGTGAGCGCTCCTCTGAAATTCTTGAACATCCTACACCTGATAATGTAGTTTTGGCTCTAGTGTATAGAGTTGAACATGAAAATTACGCCGAAATATTGGATCTCGATAAGGACAAGTGTGATTTAATTCCGCCAAAAGTTTATGGTATATTGGATGGATGGATTAGAGAATCTCTTCCTGAATTCATTAACAATGTGTTATCTTTAGCGCCAGGTCCTGAAAGAGATGAAGCAAAACGTGTCTTAAAACATAGAATGGATACACTAGTCGATAAAAATCTGAAAAGAACTCTTTATTCTGTTTGTAGAAGTCTAAAAATTCTAAACTAAATTTTCTATTACATATCATTTATTGGATATCAGATTTATCATAATTATCTTAGACCTCATATGGGATTGGATGGAAAGACACCCGCAGATAAAGCAGGAATTAAGATTGAAGGAAATAACAAGTGGTTAACTTTGATTAGGAGAGCAAGCCTTGAGCGAGTAGTTTACTTTTGAAACCCTAATGATGTTATTTTATGGATTTTTTCTGGTGCAATGTTCACGTATTTTATCAATAGACCACGTAAAGACAGCGACATTAAGCACTCCGAGAAGAACTATAGGTAAAAGAACAACAGGATCATTGATTTTATACAATTCATTTGTCATGGATTCGAAAATTGCAAAACCTAATTGCATAAAACCACAACCAATAAAACCAATTATGATAAAATCCCATTTTCTTAGAAACTTAAAAGCAAACAGTGGAGATATGCTTGCAATTATGCCAAATGAACCACCCATAGCCCACGATATTTCTTTGATGTGTTCAGGAAATGGATCACATAGAGTCATTAGTTTGGTAAAAATCCAAGGAATGAAAACACTCCCACCACTATACCAACAAACTATACTATGTCCTAGTTCATGCACTAATCCAGTAGGATATAGCAATCCTAACATTATGATCATTGAAATTGTACCACTCATGAAATACTTCCAAAACCCACCTTCATTCCACATATCACGAAAAGTACGTTTTTTCTCATTTCTTTTTCAATCTCATTCAATTCTAAAAACATGATCCAAAAAGAGCCGAGACTTGACAATTTTTTGAAAAAAGAAAAGATCCGTAAACTTGACAGTTCCTAACTCCACCATAGTTTTATATTATGCCCTAAGAAAATCTCGATACAATGGAATACGTTTATGCTGCTTTACTTCTTCACAAGCTACAAAAAGAAGTTAATGAAGTAAACATCAGCTCAGTTGTTAAAGCATCTGGCGTTGCAGTAAATGATGCTCAAGTAAAAGCATTAGTTGCAGCTTTGGCTGATGTTAACATCGAAGAAGCAATCAAAGCCGCACCTGTAGCAGTAGCAGCCGCTCCGGCAGCCGCAGCAGCAGGTGAAGCAAAGAAAGAAGCACCAGTTGATACCAGTAAAAATGAAGAAGCCGCAATGGAAGGTCTATCTTCACTATTTGGATAAACAACTATTATTTTTTCAATTTAATTTTGATTTTTATTTATATCAATGTTAATTAACAATTATTCATTTTTTATTTTAATTGGTTGATTTTTCAATTCCTGCTCAGGTTTTCATCTACGTTCTAGATCTGTTTGGTACTATGGCCTTTGCAGTAACTGGCGCATTCAAGGCAATTGAAAATAAATCAGATATTGTTGGAATCTTGTTTTTAGCTACAATTACTGGCGTTGCAGGCGGTGTAATTAGAGATGTTGTGATGGGGCAGTTTCCAAATGCCCTTTCAAATCCTGCATATGTGGCAATAACTGTAGTTTCTGGAGTTTCTATCTTCTTTTTGTATACACATCTAAAGAAACATTGGAATCTGTTTTTGAAGTTTGATGCTATTGGACTTGGCGTCTTTTCTATAATTGGGGCCACATTTGCCTATAATTTAGTTGGATTAAATTTTCTAGCAATAATGCTTGCAGGAGTTCTTACTGCCGTTGGTGGTGGAATACTGCGAGATGTCTTTGTCACTCAGGTTCCAATAGTCTTTGTAAAGGAATTTTATGTCTCTGCAAGCTTTATTGGAATTTTAGTATTTTATTTCATGTTGTATTTTGGGGGGGAATTGTACTCTGCAACAATTCTGGGACTAGTAATTACAACTGCCTTGAGATTAATTGCAATGAAATACAATTGGAATCTTCCAAAGGTTAAAGGAAGTTTAGATTAAGCTGGGGTGTAACCTTTAGCTTTTGATGAGAGTGCTTTTGCTTGACCGTCTGCTTTCTGCAATATCTGGTCTTTGGTCTCATCTGTCATGAATCCTGATTCAATTGATAATGAACGAGCAGATTGAGATGCCTTGCTGAGAATCTGGCTGATGTTTTCAGGTGTAACATATGCTGCCTCGATAGATAGCGATACTGCCTCTTGGTGATATTGAGCAAATGCATTTCTTATCTTTTCAACATCGATTACCATTTCGGCTTCTGCATACTTTAGACCCTCTTCTAATGCAGTGTATAGTGAAATTCCAGCTTCGACTGGCTTGATATCTAATTTGCCTAGTAACACTGCTAATTTCTCATTGATTACTCCGCCCTTCTTTACTGGGGTTGAGTCTTTTGCAATCCAAATTGTACCTTGATCAATCTTTGTAGGAATACCGGCCTCTTTGAACTCTGTTAGCATTGGACCTGGTGCAATTCCAGTGTTCTTTGCAGGTACTATGATATCGACACTTGCAATATCTCCACCTCTTGCTGCCATCATGATTTTATTTTTTGCCAATAATACATTTAGCTTAAAGGGTGACATGTTGGTAAATATGAACAAGCATTGGCCTACAAGTTCTTCTGAGATTCCCTTGATTCCTGGAATATCTGATTTTTCTAATGCTTTTTGTGCAACTTTATCTTTAACACATACAAATTCCACTTGACCTTTGAGTGCTTTTCTTAATGGTAATAATTGTGATGCTCTAACTTTGTTTGTCTTAACTAAAGCTATTACTTTGTATTTTTTTGGAATATCCATAATTTGCTGATACATCTGAGTTTTTTTTGCAGGATAAGTTGTTCTATTTTCATGCATGTTTCTTCTTGACCTCTTCTATTTGTTTAACTGGTTTACCCATTGTGGTTTTGACGATAATTCTTTTGAGATTTTTATCTCCATTTGGTAATTTCTTTTCTACTGCACTTAGTACTGCATGTGCATTAATTGCCAAGTCTGCATCATCCATTGACTCATCCCCAATTTTACATGACATTGCCAATGTTGCTCTTGCTCTAACTTTGATTGATGATCTGAATCTTTGTAAGAATGATTCAATTGACGCATTAAATGGAACTGGGGTTGGCATTTTTCCTCTTGGACCTAATAGCTGACCTAATACTTTACCAACAACTGGCATGATTTGCGTATCTGCCAAAAAGAAATCATATTTGTTAATGAATTTTCTAGATGCTCTTTTGTTTGCTGCAAATTTATCTAATTCATCTGATCCTACAACTGCATCTGCTTTAGCTGCTTTTGCTTTTTGACCCATATCTCCAGTAGCCATAATGCATACTGTAGATGGTGAGCTTGTCTTTGGAAGTTGAACAACCTCGTTTAGCGCAAAGC
>Ga0210044_10010344_pt1 | contig 11143 bp, 12 predicted proteins | sample CryGey13umfilter_2_FD_183959 | JGI IMG/M metagenome (GOLD analysis project Ga0210044, IMG submission 183959) | Groundwater microbial communities from aquifer in Utah, USA - Crystal Geyser 4/9/14 3 um filter (SPAdes) (version 2) | ecosystem: Environmental > Aquatic > Deep subsurface >...
CCCGCCACTTCGAACGCGACCTGTTCGTGATCCACATCCCCCAGCGCACCGACCAGCGTGGCGTGGACTATCTCGCCGACCAGCTGCGCCAGATGGTGGCCTTCGTCGAGCATCAGACCGGGGAGCCGCTGGACCCGGCGCGCCTCGGACGGTCGATGGAGCTGACGAACCAGGCCCGCGAGCTGCTGGTCGAGGTGTACCGCCTGCTTCAGGCCCGACCCGGACCGGCGCGTCGCCGTGACCTGTTCAACTTCGGGCTGGTCATCGCGCTGCTGCTCGGCTCACAGACCGCGGTGGAGATCGCCCGCACCTACCGCGACGAGCTCGCGGTGCGCGTGGAGCAGGGGGTGGCCGGCGTCCCGGGGGAGCGGGTCCGGCTGCTGTGGCTGCAGAACCGGATCCAGTTCCGTTCGCCGGTGGAGCAGCTGTTCGAGCAGGCGGGCGCCGCGGTGGTGGTGGACGAGCTCAACTCCATCACCTGGGACCCCATCGATCCGGCCCGGCCGTACGAGGGGCTCGCCCGCCGCATGCTCTCCCTCCCGCTGTGCGGCCCGGTGGAGCGCCGGATCCAGCTGCTGCAACGCCTGGCCCGGGACCACGCCGTGGACGGCGCGGTGAACCCCTGTCACTGGGGCTGCCGGCAGGGCACCGGCGCCCGCGGGCTGATCGAGCACGGGCTGCGCCAGGTGGACGTGCCAGTGCTCAATCTGGAGGTGGACTGCGTCGACCCACGCAACTTCGCGCCCGGCCAGCTGGCCACCCGCATCGAGGCCTTCGTCGAGCTGCTGCAGCAGCGTTCAACAGCCGGAGCGGACTGAGCATGTACTACCTCGGCGTGGACATCGGCAGCCTGTCCTGCGACGCGGTGCTCGTCGATGCGCAGGGCCACCCCGTGAGCTGGAGCGTGGTGCCCACCGGCGCCCGCAACCTGGAGGCCATCGCCGTCGCCCGGGAGCAGGTGCTCGCCAGCGCGGGCATCGCCGAGGCCGATCTGGGCGCGGTGGTCTCCACGGGCTATGGCCGCGCGCGGGTGGAGGGGCGGCTCGCCGCGGTGACCGAGATCACGTGCCACGCCCGGGGCATCGACGCCCTGCTGCCCGGGACGCGGGTGCTGGTGGACATCGGCGGACAGGACAGCAAGGCGATCCAGCTCGACGGCCACGGACACGTGCTGGAGTTCGCGATGAACGACAAGTGCGCGGCGGGGACGGGACGCTTCCTCGAGGCCATGGCCCGCGCGCTGCAGGTGGAGCTGACCCGCCTGGGCCAGCTCGACGCCCGGGCTCGCGCCCGTGACCTGACCCTGAGCAGCATGTGCACCGTGTTCGCCGAGAGCGAGGTGGTCTCGCTCATCGCCGAGGGCGCCGACGTGGCGGAGATCGTCAACGCCCTGCACCGCGCCATCGCCACCCGGACCCTGGCCCTGGTGCGGAGGGTCGCCCCCGACGCGGCCGGGCTTTCGGTGGCGATGTCGGGGGGCGTGGCGCGCAACCCCGGCGTGGTGCGGGCCATCGGCGACGCCCTGGGCTGCGAGGTGCACGTGCCCCCCGAACCCGACACGGTGGGGGCTCTGGGCGCCGCGCTCATCGCGCGCGATCGGGCCGCAGCGACGCCTCGGCACCTCATCAGTCCCCAAAGGAGGATTGACTGACGGCAGGTGAACGATACTATTTCGGCAGGGCAAGCGGCACCCCGCTGGAGGTCAAGACGTGACCGCGACAAAGAGAAAAGGTGTCGGCGCGCGCTTTCTTGATGAGTTGCAGCGTCGCCTGGCCCCGTTACTAGAGTCGAACGGCTTCAAGAAGTCCGGCCGCAGCTACTACCGCGTTTACAACGACCGTCGCTACGACGTCATAGAAATGCGTGTGACAATCTACGGCTCCTTCGAGCATTCACGCTTCACGATCGAGGTCTACCAACACGACGCCCACAAAGATAGTCGGCACACTCAGCACTGGAAGACCTTTCCGACAAATGAGTCGAATGTCTTCTGCCGCAATATCGGGGACTTCATCCCTGACGGTCACGAGCAGTGGTGGAACGTCCGAGAAACAACAGACGCCGCATCGATCAGCAACGAAGTAGCCAAGCTCCTCGAAGGGGTGGTGATTCCCTACTTCGGTAGCTGGGGGCCGGGTAAACGACCGCTTTTCACTGCGGCCTGGTGATCACATTTACCGTGGCCGGGACCACCTTGGAGGCGGCTCCACGCCGAACATGGGCTCCACGCCGGATGTGGGCCCGCCGGGGTCATTCACTGACCGCCCGATCAGCGACGAACAACCCTTGACGCTCCGACCCAATCTGCGCATAGCCTTGGCCCATGGAAGGCATCCTCGCCATCGTGATGATCTTCGGCATGCCAGTGTTCATCGTCGGCATCACGCGGTTCTTCAAGTTCAAGCGCCTCAAGCTGACCCGCCTGGGCGAGCTCGACGCCCGGGCTCGCGCCCGTGACCTGACCCTGAGCAGCATGTGCACCGTCTTCGCCGAGAGCGAGGTGGTCTCGCTCATCGCCGAGGGCGCCGACGTGGCGGAGATCGTCAACGCCCTGCACCGCGCCATCGCCACCCGGACCCTGGCCCTGGTGCGGAGGGTCGCCCCCGACGCGGCCGGGCTTTCGGTGGCGATGTCGGGGGGCGTGGCGCGCAACCCCGGCGTGGTTCGGGCCATCGGCGACGCCCTGGGCTGCGAGTTGCACGTGCCCCTCGAACCCGACACGGTGGGGGCCCTGGGCGCCGCGCTCATCGCGCGCGATCGGGCGACGGCGGTCTAGCAAGCGCCTGTGGTCTTGATCACCTCTCGGCCCAGCCGGACGTGACGTGACTGTCGCATCGAAGGGTCACTGCCGATCCGGAACTACTCGCATGCACTGGGCCGCGGTAGATGGCACATCGGATGCACGCCGTGCCGGGTCATGCCTCGTCGACTCGTCGGATTCCTGCTGCTCCTCTCTGCGTGCGCCAAACCGGACATCTCGTGTGCTCCACAACTGCTGACCAACCTTGGCGCTGGTGATCCCTGCCCCGGTGGCATTGGGCTGTTCGCCGCCTGCCCCGAGGCGATGACCTGCTGCCATACGCCGACCTCTCACGAGCCGGTCTGCGCCCGGGACATCTACTGCAGGGCCCCGCGTCTGGGCGAGGAGTGCAACCTCGGCCCCAGCTCCAGCTCCTGTGAGGCCAACCTGTACTGCGATACCACTGGCGTGTGTAGCTGCGTGCCGTCCTGCTCCTCTGGCACCGCCTGCGTCAGTGATCGGGCGACGTGCCTGTTCACCTGCTGTGATCCGGGGCAGGTGTGCATCGTCGATCGGTGCTTCGGGCCACCCGACATGGGGCCACCCGACCTGGCGCCACCTGACCAGCTCCCCGTCGACGGCGGTCCCGACCTCGCCGGGGACGCCACCCCGGAAGCGAGCTTGACCACGGACGTCGGCCTGCAAGACATGCACGTCGTCCACTGAACGTCGTCCACTGAACGCCGTCACGATCTTCTCGCGCTCCCCTTGCTCGGCGCGAGGTCTTGCACTGCCTGCTGGTCCATGCTAATGGTTCTATATAGAACCATACGATATGGAATGGAGATGCCATGACCCGATCCGAAGCCATGGAACGCGCGCTCGACCTGCTCAGCCGCGCCGAGGCCGCCTACGTCACGACGCTGGATGCACACGGGCGGCCGAGGACGCGCGCCATGTTCAACCTGTGCAACACGGCCCAGTTCCCCGGCCTGACCGGGTTCCTCGACGGCGAGCGGTTCACGACCTTCTTCACCACGAACACCTCGTCGTCCAAGGTGACCGATCTGCGCGCGAACCCGGTCGTCTCGGTCTACTACTGCCTCCCGCTGGAGTTCCACGGGCTGATGCTCGGCGGCGAGATGGAGATCGTCACCGACAGCGCAACCCGACGCGCCATCTGGCAACCGGGGTGGACCACGTACTACCCCGGCGGCCCGGATGACCCGGATCACACCATCCTGAGACTGGCTCCGTCAGAAGCCAGGCACTACTTCCAACTCGAGTCCACGAGGCTGGTTTGATATGCGAAAGCCGAGCGAGGGGGGTCTGCTGCTGGCCAAGGTGCATCAGCTGTCCGGCCGACGGCTGGCGCACAAGCAGCGCCTGCTCGGCCTGGACCAGATCAACCCGGCCCAGGGTCGCATCCTGTTCGTCCTGTGGCAGCAGGACGATCTACCCATTACCGAGCTGGCCCGCCGCACCTCACTCGGGAAGTCCACCCTGACCAGCATGTTGGACCGACTGGAGCGAGCAGGCTATGTCCGCCGCGTTCCGTCGACGGACGATCGACGTGTGATCTCGGTGCGCAGGACGATGAAGGACGAGTCCTTTCGGCGCGCCTTCCTCGAGCTCTCGGTTGAGATGTCAGAGGAGTGGTACCACGGGTTCTCCCGGCGCGACCGCGCGCAGTTCGAGGCCTACCTGCGGCGGATCCTCGCCAATCTCGAACAGGCCGACGGCTGACACCACCCGACGGCAGAAGAACCCTTGACCCCCCGGACCGATCTGCGCTTAGCCTTGGCCCATGGAAGGCATCCTCGCCATCGTCATGATCTTCGGCATGCCGGTGTTCATCGTCGGCATCACGCAGTTCTTCAAGTTCAAGCGCCTCAAGCTGGAGCGGCTGGGCGGCGGCCAGGAGCAGAAGCGGATCCAGGCTCTGGAGCAGGAGCGGGCCCAGCTCGAGGGGCGCGTGCAGAACCTGGAGTCCATCGTGTGTTCGGTGGACCTGGAGCTCAACGCCCGGCTCAACCGCCTGGCGGCCCAGCAGAGCCAGCTGGCGCTCCCCGCCCCGGCACCTGGAGCGGCGCCGGCGCCCACGGTGGCGCAGGCCTCCACCGGCGAGGTCGCGCTGGGCGCGACGCTCATGGGGCGCTTCGAGGTCAAGCAGATCCTGGGACGGGGCGGCATGGGCGCCGTGTATCTCGCCATGGACCACCAGCTGGGGGAGCCGGTGGCGCTCAAGGTGATCGCCGCCAATCTGGCCGAGGACCCCGAGGCCGCCGAGCGCTTTCGACGAGAAGTCAGCGCCGCACGCAAGATCACGCATCCCAACGTGATCCGGATCCACGACCTGGGACAGGACAACGGCCTGCTGTTCCTGTCCATGGAGCACTTCGAGGGCATGACGCTGGCGCAGATGCTCACACGCCAGCAGACGCTGCCCCTGGAGCAGGCGAAGTCGATCCTGCTGCAGGTGTGCGACGCGCTGGACGCCGCCCACCGGGCCCAGGTGGTGCACCGCGACCTCAAGCCGCAGAACGTGCTGGTCAACGAGCAGCGCCAGGTGCGGGTGATCGACTTCGGTCTGGCCCAGACGGGCTACCGGGCGGGGATGACGGCCACGGGGCTGATCCTCGGCACCCCGGAGTACATGGCGCCGGAGCAGATCCAGGGCGCGACCGTGGATCATCGGGCCGACATCTACGCCCTGGGAGCCATGGCCTACCACATGGTCTGCGGCCGCCCGCCCTTCACCGCCCCCACCCCCATCGCCGTCGGATTCCTCCACTGCTCACAGCCGCCGGTCCCACCGCGACAGAGCCGACCCGACGTCCCGGAGCACCTGGAGCTGGCGATCCTCAAGGCCATGGCCAAGCAGCCGGCGGAGCGGTTCCAGACCGTGGCCGAGCTGCGCCGCGCCATCGCCTGACAGCGATCGGCCAATCAGTAGCGACGGACGTGGAACCGCACGCTGGTGGCCTTCACCGCCTGCTTGAGGTGGGTCGCCTGACACACGACCTTCTTGCCCTTGACCGACTGGACCTTCACCATGCCGTGCTCGAGCACCGCACCGGACTGGGGATCGACGATCTGTCCAAACATCCCCACTGTGAGCGTGACGCCGTCGGGGCAGCTGGCGCTGACCACCAGCCCCTGGGCCCCCGGCTTCATGCCGGTGATGCTGCAGTTCACCGCCCGTTGCGGGGGCGCGACCCTCGGCGGACGGGCCCGCACCTCGATCGGCGTCGGCGCACCCATCGTGTCGGCCCCCGCCGAACCCGTACCGCCCAGCCCCACCATGGCGCCCAGCGCAACCGCCGCGGCCGCGGCTCGCGCGATCTCGTGTTGCGCGCTCCGCTCCGCACCCGAGCGCGGCCCCGCTCCGCGCGCTGCGCGCCCGGCGCCTCGCACCGGCTCCGGCTCGAAGATCTCCTCCGTCTCGCCGTGGAGGTGGACCCGCAGCCGTCGCTCGTCGAACCGCAGCAGATCCTGGTCCATCAGGATCACCGGCTTGCCCGGAGGCGCCTGCACCTGACGCCCGCCGCGCTCGACGATCACCGGGCCGACATGCTCGCCGCGCAGCAGGACGAGCCGCTGGTCGTCAGACACCCATAGCCCGTACAGCCGGTCCGCTGGCCCCTCGGGCATCCAGCGCACCACGCCCTCGCGGTCCAGCGCCAGCCCGGGCTCGTCGCCGGACAACGCGACGCAGCGGATGTAGCGCTCGTCCTCCTCGGACGTCGCCGGCTCGGGCCGATCCAGGTCTTCGATGCAGATCTCCAACGCGTGGGGCATGAGTCCTCCGATCAATACAGCTGAAAACGAAGCGTGGTGGCCTTCACCGGCTGCTTGAGCTGCGCGGCCTCACACACCACCTTCGTACCCTTGACGCTCTTGACCCGCACGCCCCCGTCCTTGAGCGGAGCGTTGGTCCCTGGATCGAGGATGCGACCCAGCGCGCCCACCGGGATCGTCTCTTCCTTGGGACATGTGGCATGCACCAGCAGGCCCTGTTTGGTCTTCTTCATCACGCCGACGGTGCAGTCCACCGTACGCGTCCGCGCCATCTTGGGCGGCGCGGAACGCACCTCGATGGGCTCCGGTCCGATGGCCCGGGCCTCGCTCGTCGTCGGGCCGACCATCGCGCCCAGGGCCAGGACCGCGGCCGTGGCTCGCACCACCCGGCCCAGGGCGGCGAGTGGCTCGGGCGCATGGATCTGCTCGGCCGCGCCATGGATGTGGACTCGAAGCCGTCGACCGTCGACCCGCAGCAGGTCCTGGTCCATCAGCATCACCGGCTTGCCGCCGGGCGCCGCGACCTGACGTCCGGCGCGCTCCACGGTGATCGGCCCGGCATCATCTCCTCGTAGCAGCACCAACCGATCGTCGCCCGAGACCCACAGCCCGTACAGCCCCCCCGACGGAGCGTCGGGCATCCAGCGCACCATCCCCTCCCGGTCCAGCGCCAGCCCCGGCTCTCCACCGGGCAGGGCCACGCAGCGCACGTACGGCGCCGTCTGCTGGGTTGCGTCCAGCTGCTGGGTTGCGTCCAGCTCCTCGATGCAGATCTCCAGCGGCAGGGGCATCACGTCTCCTCGGGTGGGTCAGGGAACCATGAATCGGATCGTCGTCGCCTTCACTGGCTTCGTGAGCTTCATCGTCACACACACCACCTTGCCCTTGTTCACCTCCTTGACCATCACCTGGCCGTCCACCATCGCCCTCCCCGTCCGGGGGTCCAGGATGGTGCCGAAGAGGCCCTTGGTGATTCCCGACGCACCACGACAGGTGGCGTGGACCATGACGGCGGTCTCGCTCGGCTTCATCGCCGTGATCGTGCACTCCACGGGACGGGCCTGCACGGGTGGGGCAGGGGGCTGTGCCCGGATCTCGATCGGCGGGGGCCCGGGGGCGCGGGCCTCACCGCTCCCCGGCGTGCCAACCACGGCGCCCAGCGCCAGCGCCGCGGCAGCGGCTCGACCCAGCCGGGCGATGGCGCCGGCGGTCAGCGGCCGGGGCGGATAGATCGCCTCGGCCGCACCATGAATGTGGACCCGCAGCCGCCGGCCGTTGACCCGCAGCAGGTCCTGGTCCACGAGGATCACCGGCTTGCCCTCGGGCGCCTCCACGCGACGTCCGCCTCGCTCGACGGTGATCGGTCCGGCGTTCGCCGCGCGCAGCAACACCAGCCGCTCATCGGCCGAGATCCACAGCCCGTAGGCCGCCGGCCCGTCGGGCATCCAGCGCACCATACCTTCACCGTCCAGCGCCAGCCCGGGTTCGCCGCCGGGCAACGCCACGCAGCGGATGAAGGGCGCCTGCTGGTCGGTGGTGCTCTCCTGCTCGGACAGCTCCAGATCCTCGATACAGATCTCCTTGGGATGTGGCATCGCTCCTCCGTGCTCTAGTCCTGGACCATCAACTGCAGCTTCCTGGCCTTCACCGGCCGCTTGAGCTGCAGCGCCCGGCACACAACCTTGTGGCCCGTGACCGCCGTGACGCGCACGTTGCCGCTGGTCATGGGGGAGTTGGTCTTGGGGTCGAGGATCCGGCCATAGGTCCCCACCGCGATGGCGCGATCCCCGGGGCAGGTCGCGTGAACCATCAACACTGCACCTCGCTTCATCGCGGTGATGGCGCAGGTCACCGCCCGGCGCGGCATCGGCACATCCGACGGTGGATGCTCCCGCACCTCGATCGGGGGTGGCTCACCTCCCGCCTGCCTGGCCTCGCTCACACCACCGCCAACCACCGCCCCGAGCGCCAGGGCCGCCGCGGTGGCGCGCGCCAGTCGCCCCATCCCGCGCAGCGGCTGCGGCTCGTGGACCTGATCCGTCTCGCCATGAACGTGGACCCGCAGCCGCCGGCCGTTGACCCGCAGCAGGTCCTGGTGCACCAGGATCACCGGCTTGCCCTCGGGCGCATCCACGCGGCGTCCGCCTCGCTCGACGGTGATCGGTCCGGCGTTGGCCCCGCGCAGCAACACCAGGCGCTCGTCGGCCGAGACCCACAGCCCATAGGCCGCCGGCCCGTCGGGCATCCAGCGCACCACGCCTTCACTGTCCAGCGCCAGGCCGGGCTCGCCGCCAGGCAACGCCACGCAGCGGATGTAGGGCGCCTGGTTCGCCGTGCCCTCCCGCTCGGACAGCTCCAGATCCTCGATGCAGATCTCCTTGGGATGTGGCATGGGTCTCCTGTGGCGACTCACGACGAGGGGCCAGTCTAGAGGCTGACCATCAGCCGCAGCGTGGTGGCCTTCACTGGCTTCTTGAGCTGCAACGCCTCGCCCACCACCGCGGTGCCGTTGACCGACTTGACTCGCACACCACCGCCGCTCATCGGCGCGCTGGTCTTGGGATCGATGATGTGGCCGAACGTCCCCACCACGATCCCCGAGGATTTGCGGCAGGTGGCATGGATCTGCAGCACCTTGCCCGCCTTCATCGAGGTGATGGTGCAATCCACCGCGAGTCGTGGCTCCACCGGCGACGGCGGGCGCTCCCGGACCTCGATCGGCGGAGGCGACCCGACATTCTGGCGGGCCTCCCCCGTGGTGCTCCCGCCGACCATGGCACCCAGCGCCAGCGCCGCGGCGGTCGCGCGAACCAGCCGGCCCATCCCATGCAGCGGCTGTGGCTCGTGGATCTGATCCGTCTCGCCGTGAACATGCACGCGCAGCTGCCGACCGGCGACGTGCAACAGGTCCCCGTCCATCAGGATCACGGGCTTGCCCGCGGGGGCCACCACCCGTCGACCGGCCCGCTCGACGGTGACGGGACCGATCTCGGCGCCTCGGAGCAACACCAGCCGGTCATCGGCCGAAACCCACAGTCCCAGCAGGCCTTCCACCGGACCCTCGGGCATCCAGCGCACCGTCCCGCGACGGTCCAGCGCCAGCCCGGGCTCACCCCCGGGCAACGCCACACAACGCACATGGCGGTCAACGTCGGACAGCGCCAGATCCTCGATGCAGATCTCAAGCGGACGGGGCATGTGACTCTCCGGGGTGGTGCCTGATTGTCACCCGGTCTTCGGTGGAGGGCAAGGGATGGTGCGATGTCGCGCGGCACAACAGATCGAGGGGGTGCGGCCATCGATCACACCCCTTGGATGCGCCGCCGTGTGGGTGTATATCCCTCACCGTGGAGCTGGAACCAACGACGATCGAAGAGCAGCTGGCCGAGGCGCGGCGGCAGCTGCAGGAGCGGGAGCAGTCCTTCCAGCAGTGCCTCGTCCAGCTGGCAGAGGCGCAGCGCGCCGCGGACCTCACCCGACGGGAAACAGCCGAGGCCAATCTGCGGTGGTCGGCGCGGCTGGCCGAAGCGGAGTCCACCTTCCTCCAGGCCAACATGCGACTGCGCCGGCAGCAGGAGGAGCTGAGCCTGCTCCAGCACGAACTGGTGCGGATGGCCCATCAGAGCGAGCTCCGTGGCGCGGAGCTGGTCCGGGTGCAGGAGCGCGTGGAGCACCTCGCGGCCGCCCTGATGCAGGCCGAGGCCGCGATGGGTTCGCAGCGTCCGGACCGCGAAGCCCAGCACATACCGGAGCTCGCAGCGGACGAGCAGCGACCAGCTCCCTCGGAACCGAGCACCCAGGTCGCGGCGCGCGGAGCGGCGGAGCCTCCCCGGAGAGCGGAGCGGAGCGCGCAAGACAAGACCGCGCGTGGAATCGGGGAGCCGCTTGGGAGTGCGGAGTCGAGCACGCGCATCGCGGAGCTCGAGGCCCAGGTGGTGGACTTCGAGGCGCAGCGGGCTCAATGGACCGGATGCATCGCCGAACACGAAGGTCAGCGCACCGAGCGTGAGCGTCGGATCGCCGAGCTGGAAGGCCAGCGCGACGAGAGCCAGCGCCGCATCGCCGAGCTCGAAGGCCAGCGCGACGAAAGCCAGCGGCGCATCGCCGAGCTGGAAGGCCAGCGCGACGAGCTCCAGGCGCAGCGCGACGAGAGCCAGCGCCGGATCGCCGAGCTGGACGGCCAGCGCGACGAAAGCCAGCGGCGCATCGCCGAGCTCGAGGGCCAGCGCACCGAGCTCCAGGCGCGGCGCAACGAGAGCCGGGCGCTGGGTGATGAGAGCCAGCGCCGCATCGCCGAGCTCGAGGGCCAGCGCGACGAGAGCCAGCGCCGGATCGCCGAGCTCGAGGGCCAGCGCGACGAGAGCCAGCGCCGGATCGCCGAGCTCGACGGCCAGCGCGACGAGAGCCAGCGCCGCATCGTTGAGCTCGACGGCCAGCGCGACGAGAGCCAGCGCCGGATCGCCGAGCTCGACGGCCAGCGCGACGAGAGCCAGCGCCGGATCGCCGAGCTGGACGGCCAGCGCGACGAAAGCCAGCGCCGGATCGCCGAGCTCGAGGGCCAGCGCGACGAGCTCCAGGCGCAGCGCGACGAGAGCCAGCGCC
>Ga0210044_10010350_pt1 | contig 11139 bp, 9 predicted proteins | sample CryGey13umfilter_2_FD_183959 | JGI IMG/M metagenome (GOLD analysis project Ga0210044, IMG submission 183959) | Groundwater microbial communities from aquifer in Utah, USA - Crystal Geyser 4/9/14 3 um filter (SPAdes) (version 2) | ecosystem: Environmental > Aquatic > Deep subsurface > Groundwater...
GTTTGATCTCTTCGATATCCTTGGCGGCCTGGTCGTAGTCGCGCATCTTGACCGCGCCGCGCTTGTTCTGCTTGGGCTCGGGACGGCAGACCACGACCCGGCGCAGGCTCTCGGTAGCGTGGGGCTTGCCCGAGGCGAAGATGGCGATGTCCACCCGGCGACGCCGGTTGCCGACCGACACCGGGAAGTCGCCCTCCATGTCGTTGACCGAGATCCCGTACTCGTGAAACAGCGCCCGGGCGATCCGCTGCCGCACCAGCTCCTTGGGGGTCTCCTTCAGCTCCTTGGTGCCCGAGATGAAATCGAGCACGAAGCCGTCGCGCACGACCTCGTCGCTGTCCTGTGCACTATCGTCGAGCGCGCCGAGGTCGCCGTCGACGCCTTCATCAGCGACCTGCTCGACTTCTTCATCGCGCTTGCGGCGCTTGCTCGCCGTTGTCCGCTTACTCATCCGAGCCCTCCTCAGCGGCATGAGCCTTCTGCTGCTCGATCCAGCGATCGATGTCCTCTCGGCGAAACCGCCACTGCCCACGGACCTTGAAGGCTGGAAGCTCGTTGTTCTGCGCCATGGTGTAGACGGTCTTCTCAGCGACCTTGAGGAGCTTGGCGACCTCTTTCAGCGTGAGGATTTCGTCACTTGGCACGGCTGCTCTCCTGATCTCCGTTGCTAGCAGGCTCCAGAGATAGCCAGCCTATACCAAAGGATGCCAGGTCTACAAGGACCAACGAGCCTTGGCCGACGCAAGTTGCCCACCATGAGCTTGACAGAATCCTGGCATCGTGTTAAGTGTTATGCAACAGGAGCCAAGAAGCGGCCATGGCCAGGATGTTCGGCGAGACACTTCGGGAGATGCGTGAGGCGCAAGACCTTGGTCTGCGCGTCGCGGCCGAGCGTCTCGGCATCTCGCCGGCGTATCTGAGCCGCATCGAACGGGCGAAGGAGCGACCGCCCAAGCCCGAGCTCATCAAGAAGATGGCCATGCTTCTCGGCGGCGATGCCGACCTCCTCTTTCGTCTGGCAGAAAGCACCGATCCCGACATCGCGGAGTACATGAACGTCGTCCCGAATGTTCCGGAGTTCCTGCGCACCGCGCGAGCCCTGCGACTGACCTCCGACGACTTCGCGGCGTTGATCGAAGAGATCAAGCGGCGAGGTCCGTCGAGTCAAGGCGGAACCGAAGCAAAGGAGTAGTTCGAGCTGGGAGGGCTGGGACCCGGCCCTCCCTTTCTTGCGTCCTGAGTGTTTAGTGTTGCGCAACATGCAAGGAGCCCACGATGGAAATCAACGGTAAGGTGACGGTCGAACTCATCCTCACGTCGGACGAAGTGGACCTGAACATCAAGGACCGACGCAGCGAAAGCGTCGCGCTCTTCGACGACGTTGCTGAGGACCAACGTCAGGAGCTTGCACGAGATGCCTGGACGATCGGGTTCCGGGCCCTGTCGAACGCCCACACGCAGGCGCAGGAGGCTCGCCTTCAGGATGTCGGGCAAGCGCTGGTCGAGGACATCGATCGCCAGCTCAAGGCCCACGTAGAAGGCCAGCAGCAGACCATCGCCACCGTCCTCGGGCGGTTCTTTGACCCCAAGGACGGCCAGGTCACGCAGCGCCTCACCGCGTTCGTGGATGATCACGGCGTGCTGGCTCGGCTGCTCGATAAGTACATCGGGCCGCAGAACAGCGTTCTCGCGGAGACGCTGGCTCGCCAGGTCGGCGAGACGAGCGCCTTGTTCAAGAAGCTGAGCCCGACCGACAGCGAGGGGCTCATCAAGGTCCTCGAGGGTCAGCTTCGCAAAGTCATGAACGATGGGCACTCGGAACTGGTCCGTGCCCTCGACCCACTTGCTGAGGACGGTGCCGTCGCCAGATTCCTGCGCAGCCTGCGCGAGGAGTTGAAGGCGTCCGACGAGGACCGCGCCAAGAGACTGGCCACCGCCTTGACGGCACTCGATGCCAATGACGAGAGCTCGCTCATCAACCGCCTCGTCCGCGAGACCAACGGCGCGCGCCAGGCAGTTCTGCACGCGGTCAACCCCGAGGCTCCCGACTCGCCCATGGCGATCATGAAGCAGACCCTCACCGGGCTCCTCAAGGAGCACGCGAGCAGCCAGGCCGAGGCTGCGAGGCTCCAGCAGGAGCGGCAGGAGCGCTTCGAGAAGGAGGTTCGTGAGGCTCTCGTTCGGATGGAGTCCAAGCGCACGCAGGACCAGACGAGCCCTCGGGGCGGCTTCGACTTCGAGGACGCCGTCGTCGACTTCGTGACCGCCGCCGTGCGCGGGGCGCCGTGCGTCGTGGATGCCACCGGAAACACTGCGGGGCTGCGCACCCGGTGCAAGAAGGGCGACCTCGTCATTCGCTTCACCGAGGAGAGCGCTTTCAGCGGCGTCGGCATTGTGTTCGAGGCGAAGCGCGATTCCTCCTACGGCGCACAAAGGGCCATCACCGAACTGGACGCTGCACGAGCCAATCGCAACGCCTGCGCGGGCGTCTTCGTGATGGCGAGGTCGCACGCCAGTGAGGGCTTCCCCATGTTCGCGCGCTACGGTGGCGACGTCCTCGTCGTCTGGGACGAAGAGGACCCCACGACCGATCCGTACCTCCACGCTGCCATCCTGCTCGGGCTGGGCCTCGCGACGCGGGCCAGCAACGTCGGAGATCAGGGCAATATCGATGCTCTTCGTGACATCGAGGGCCGGATCGAAGACGAGGTCCGGCGGCTCGAGAAGATGGAGAAGCACAACGAGGCCATCCGGAAGAACTCGGACGGCATCGGCGACGAGATCCGGAAGGCCCAGCACCAGCTCCAGATCTTGATCCGCAACGCCAAGAGCACCCTCGCGGCCCTCAACATCCAGCTCGTCGAGGAGGACAAGGAGAAGGGCTCCCCGATCATGCTTCCGCAGACTTCGCTTCGCCTTGCATCCGCAGCCCTCGTGGGCGGCGGGGGTCCGTCGAATTCATGATGCCTCTACGCCCGCAGAGATGCCGCGCCACACGTCCCGCTGGTCGCGCCAGATCGGGCTGCGCAGAACCTGCCTCAGGTGGCGCTCGGTGACAGGCTCGCGGCCGGGCGGGAAGCGGAGGGCCAGGACCTGGGCCTGGATGTCGGCGGCCAGGAGCAGCAGGTTCATGACCTGGGTCAGGCGAGCGCGGGTGAGACCGTGGTGGCGGGCGACGTCGGCGTAGTCGCGGAACTCGCCGGCCTGGACGCGGGCCTCGAGGTCGTGGGCCAGAGCGAGGACGCGCGCAACGCGGGCGGGCCGGGTCTGGCGCAGGCCGACCTCGCGGCGGGCGCGGCGCTCCTCGTTCTTCTGCCGTCGGGTGCGGAACGTGATCGTCTCTACGCGGTCGTTCATGATGCGGCCTCCGCGGTGGCTTCGGCACCGCTCTGGTCCTCCTGCGGGGCCGGCGGTGGGGCCGGCGGGAAGGGCGCGGCCAGGTCGTGCAGGTGCAGCTCGAGCTTGCCGGCGTCGAGGTCGACGTCGATGCGCTCGACGAGAAGGCGCACGAGGTCGACGCGCTCCTCGGGCGCGAGCACGTCCCACAACTCATCGAAGGACTCGAGCAATCCGACCGCGGTCGACACGCGGCCGACCGCCTCGAGCAGGCCCCGCATGCGGTCGTCGAGCTCGTTGGCCTGGCCGCGCAGGCTGTCGAGCTCGGCCTCCACCTCGCCGAGGCGCGCGGGCAGCAGGGTGCCACCCTTCCCTCCCATCTGTTTGATGGAGGCGACGAGGCTGCGGCCCTCGGCGGTGAGCGTGTCGATCTTCTCCTGCGCCACCGCGCGCTGTGCGACCAGGTCGTCGGCGATGGCGGTCTTGCCCGCCTCGAGGCGCTTGGTGACCTCGGCCCGTACCGCCGGGTCGGCGCAGATCTCGCGGACGCGGCCGATCACCGCGGGCTCGATGTCGGTCGCCGGCACGTAGACGCCGATGCATTTGCCGGGACCGTGGGCCTGGCGCGTGCGGCAGGCGTAGTAGCGGTAGTCCTTGCGGCCGCCGTTGCTGCCCCGGCCGCTCGAGGTCGTGAGCGTCTTGCCGCACTTCGGGCAGAAGAGCAGGCCCGTTAGGAGGTACTCGGGGTTGCGCCCGCGGCGCGGTCCCCTTCCGCACGACTTGGCGGCGAGGATCTGTTGCACGCGCTCGAAGGTCGCGGGCTCGATGATCGGCTCGTGCTCGCCCGCGAAGAGGTCATCGTTGTAGACAACCTTGCCGACGTAGAGCGGGTTCTTGAGCAGGCGGTGGACGGCGTTCTCGTCCCAGTCCCCGCCGCCCGAGGGCCGGCCGTCCTTGGTGGTGAAGGCTTTCTTGGTCCAGCCGAGCGCCTGGAGCTTCAGCATCACGCTGCGCACCGAGCGCAGGCGCAGGTAGAGCTGGAAGATGACCCGCACCTGCTCTGCCTCCTCGGAGACGACCTCGAGGCGGCGGCGCTCGCGATCGACGCGGTAGCCGAGCATCGGCGGGCCGCCGGTCCACTTGCCGCGCCGCCGGGCCGCGCCGATCTTGTCGCGGGTGCGCTCGCTGATCATCTCGCGCTCGAACTGCGCGAACGAAAGCAGAAGGTTCAAGACCAGTCGGCCGAGGGACTGGGCGGTGTTGAACTGCTGCGTGGTCGAGACGAAGCTCACGCCCTTGGCGTCGAACAGCTCGATGAGCCGCGCGAAGTCGAGGAGCGAGCGCGACAGGCGGTCGACCTTGTAGACCACCACGCAGTCGACCTTGCCCTCCTCGATGTCGTTGATCAGGCGCTGCATCGCGGGTCGCTCGATATTGGCGCCCGAGAACCCGCCGTCATCGTAACGGTCGGGCCGAATGATCCAGCCCTGCGACTTGATGTACAGCTCGGCCGCCTCGCGCTGGGCGTCGAGCGTGTTGAAGTCCATGTCGAGGTTCTCGGTCGTCGACTTGCGGGTGTAGATCGCGCAGCGGAGCTTCTTCTGTGGTTTCTCGGCGGCCATCAATCCTCCTTGCCCCGGCTACGTTGGGTCAGCCCGAACCAGAGAAAGCCGTTCCAGGCCGCGCCGGTGATCTCGCGGGCCACTCGCGACAGGCTCTTGAAGCTGGCGCCGCGGTACTCGAAGCCATCCCGGAGGACGGTGACCTCGTGGACCTCGCCGCCGTGCTCCTTGCGCAGCACCGAGCCGGGCACCGGCAGCCGCGGGTCGAGTGGATGCACGGCCACGGCCGCGACGGCGGCCTCGATCGCGCCTCGCGGCGGGCGAGAGCGAAGCTCGCTCTCCTGGGCCAGCGCGGTGGCCCGGGCCCGGTCCTCGTCGCTGAGACCACCCTCACGAAGCTCCTGGGACTTCCAGGCGATCCGCTTCCAGATGTAGTCGCGGTTGTTGCTGCGGCTCTCGAAACCGTGGAGCGCGGCGAAGCGCTCCTGCAGCTCGCGGGTGGTCAGCGTCTTCAGCGCCTGGATCTCCTCCGCGAGGCTCACCGGCGCTGCGGGGCGGCGTGCGGCGTTGGCTTTCATCGGCGACCTCCTTCGACGGCTCTCTTCGCCGTCGAGCCCATAGAGGCGTCCTTCGCGGCGTGTATCAAGGCCATTGCCCCGCAAAACCAACCGGATGAGACTGTGCTCGACACCTCGAGAACCCACATGGTCAATCCTTCTGCCAGCCGCCGCGGTAGTTGTGCTGGACCTCGGGGTCGGGCACCGGGAAGTCCTCGACGACGAGGCGCTGCTTGGCGGCCTCGAGGTCGATGAGCACCGCCCGGCGGCGATCGGCGTGGCCGTCGAAGCAGACGTGCGCGTCGAGCTCGCGCACGATGTCGCCGCGGAGCTTCGCCTCGACGACCTGGCGGCGCATGCCCTTGCGGTCGATCACCTCGCCCGAGTAGTCGGTGCGCCGACAGTGCTCGGCGTAGGCCGCGTGGCAGACCGGGAAGTGCAGCGCGAGCAGACCGTCGTGGTAGACGTAGTGCTTGCCGTGCTCGAGCGCGCCGGTGATGGCCATCACCGACAGCTCCTCGAGGAAGTAGTCGAATCCGGTCTTGACCTGGCTGCCGCCGTCGAGCGTGTCGTCGAGGATGGCGGCCACCGCGGTCTCCACGTCGAGATCGGGCAGCTCGATGCCCAGGTGCGCGGCGTACTCCTCGAAGTGATGCAGCCCGAGCATCATCACCAGGAGGTTGTCGCGCGTGCGGAACGGCAGCTCGCGGCCGACGAGCAGGCGCTCGGTTACCCCCCTGGCCAGCTCGAGGTCGGCGGCGGTGTCCCGGCCGAGGAGGAAACGGAGGATGCCCGCCGAGAGGAACCGCGGGTTCACGGTGCTCGCCCGCTTCAGCGCAGCCTGGAAGGCGGGCGTCTTCTGCAGCCGGTTCTTCTCGGTCCGCACCAGCAGCGAGCGCTCGATGATGGCGGCCTCCTGGGGACGGCTTTCGCCGGCGACGCACAGAGGCGCGTCGAGCCGGTAGGAGACGATGCTCTGGTCGGCACGACCGCGCTCTTCGCGCTCGCCTCCGTAAATGCGGCGCATGTAGCGGTGGATCGCATTCAGCCGCTGCTTGGTCATGTCGTGAGGCTTGTACTCGTCGAGGACCACCGGCACCGAGGCGGTGCAGGACAGCAGCTTGATGAGCGCGAACTCGGTCTCGGTGGCGCTGTAGGGCACCTCGGCCTCGACCCCAAGGAGGGGCCAGATGACATCCTGGAGCAGCGTCGACTTGCCCGAGCCCGGCAGGCCCCAGACGAAGAGGATCGGGAAGTGCCCCAGGGCGTGGCGGATGCGCGGCTTGAGGGGCGCAGCAAAGAACCACCCGAGGATGGGCAGCATGACCTCGGGCGCGTTCAGCTCGAGCAGCGTCGGCAGGAGCAGCGCCGCGACCGCGGCCTCCACCTTAGGATCGGCTGGCTGCTGGTAGCTCACCAGGTCGGGGAGCGTCGCACCCGACGGGATGTAGACGATGTCCTCGCCGCTCGCGTCCACGCCGAGCGGGCCGAGCACGCCGCCGGGGGTGATCCAGCGCGGGCCGAGCGCGGTGTCGGCGTAGCCGAGGAGCTTGGTGCCTTTCTTCTCGGGGACGGTGCGCGAGGCGACCAGGCGCAGGATGCCCTGGACGTTTTCGTCGGAACCGGTGAACTGCAGGTCCACCGGACCGAGCTCGCGCAGCAGGTTGCGCTTGCAGTGCCAGGCCTCGCGCGGAAAGCGGAAGCCGCGGTAGACCCGGCCGCGGTCGGTGGTGATGTCCCCGTCGATGATCTCGCCGTCTTCGAACAGAATGCGCAGGCGCGGCTCGATCTGGAACGAGGAGATGACGACCGGATCGCCGCGGTGGTCGAGGACGTAGTAGTGGTCCGTCTCCTCGAAGACCTCGCCCTTGCGCGCGTCGCTCCGGGTGGCGGGGCGGTCGTCGTCGTCCTCGCGGGGTTCGCTCACCGGCTCCTTGAGCAGCGCCTTGAGCGTCGCCACCTTCAGCTTGAACCGCTTCTGCAGCACCTCGAGGTAGGCCTCGCGCTCGAGAGGGCCTGAGCCGCGGACCATGTCGATGACCGGCGCGAGCTTTTCGGTGAGGTCGGCCTTGGGCGTGTCGGCCGGGATGCGCTCGATGAGGTGCTCGGGCAGCCGGCGAGCCGAGGCGAGCACCTTCTTGAGGGCGTCGGGTCCCTGCTTGGCGACCAGTTCATTGACGTCGATCTTGGCGACGCCCTCGGGACGCGGGATGGCGGCGATGCGCACATCACGGCCGGCGGCGTGCAGGGCGAGCCCGGTCTCGATGGCGCCCGCTTCGCCAGCGCCGCTGTCTTCAGAGTCGTTGCAGACGATGATGCGCTTGGCCCGGGCTGTGAGCGCGAGGAGCTTGGCGTGGTCTTGCTTGCGGAAGCGGACGGTGACCGGCGAGACGCAGGCCACGCCCGCCTGCAAGGCGCTGATGCAGTCGGTGACTCCCTCGGTGATCAGCAACTCCTCCGCGCCGCGGGCCGCGTCCTCGTTGTAGAGGGTGTCGTTCGCGACGGCGGGCGAGACGTAGTCGTGCCGATCGGACCGGGTGAGGAGCTTCTTATACTTGGCCTGCTCCCAGGGCTCGTCGCCGGTGTGCTCGGTGGCCCGGGCGATGAAGTAGACCACCCGGCCGTGCCGCCAGTAGGGGAAGACGAGGCGGTCGCGGAAGAAGTCCTCCACGCGCCCGCCCTGCAGCCGGACGAAGAGTCCCGTCGCCAGCGCCTCCTCGGGGCTCGCGCCGAGCAGGCTGGTCAGGTGCTCGAACAGGTGGCCGTCGGCCCACCCGAGGACCAGCGAGTCGACGGTCTCGTCGGTGAAGCCGTAGTGTTCGCGGTACCACTTCTCGCGGATCTTCGAGGGCAGGACGCGGTGGTAGTAGCCGGCGGCAGCGGTGAGCAGCGCCTCGATCCGCCGGCGCTCGGAGATGCGGGTCAGCTCCTCGGCGAGCTGCGGGTCTTCCCCGCCGGGCAGCTCGACGCCGGCGCGGGGTGCGAGGGCGCGCAAGGCGTCCATGAACGAGCCGCCGCTCTTGCGCATGAAGTAGTCGAAGCAATCGCCGCCGACCGAGCCGCCCCCGGAGAAGTCGCGCCAGGTCCGGGTGTGCGGCCACACCACGAAGGACGGGTCCTCGTCGCGGTTGAAGGGCGAGCGACCCTTCAGCACCGAGCCGCAGGACGCGAGCGCGGTGTCCTCGCCGATCAGTGCAGCGAGGTCGATGCGGTCGCGCACGTCGTCGACGAGGCGGCGGAAGGCGGCCTGGTCCATCGGCTACCTCCCCGCCCGCAGTGGGGAGGCGCGCTCAGGCAGATGCGGTCGTGACGCGAGGTCCGGCATGGGCTCCCTCTCGCGCGCAGTCGCGCGGTGGGTGCTCGCCTCCGGACCTCGCGAGAGCCTCGCGGCCGAGCACAGTTCGATACGCCCGCAGTCGGGCGGCATGTTGGCGGCGCGCCATCGGCGCGTCGTCAACCAGGTCGTAGAGCACGGGCGTCGCCTTGCCCGGATGTGGGCGCATGAGGCGGCCGAGCCGCTGGATGGTGCGGCCCTCGGCCCGGGCGGGCATGGCCAGGATCAGCCGCTCGAGGCGCGCGACGTCGAGCCCCTCGTCAGCGAGCGAGGTGGCGCAGACCACCTGCAAGGTCCCGGCACGGAAGCGCTCGAGGATGTCGTTGCGCTTGCCTCGCGCCACCCTGGCGGTCAGTGCCTCGGCGGTCACCTCGCCGTTCACCCGCAGCATCTGCGCCAGAAGCTCGCAGTGCTTCACCCGCGCCGAGAGGACGAGGACGCTTCTCCCCGCCTTGGCCTCGCGCGCAGCGAGGTCGACGATCAGGCGGTCGCGGCCGACGTTCAGGCGCAGCTCGTCGATCATCCCGGCGAAGGTCTCGGCGCTCACCGTGCAGCCCGTGGGCACCACGACCACCTGCGGGATGACGAGGTGTCCGGCAGCCACGAGCTCGTCGTGGGCGATGCGGAAGACGATCGGCCCGATGCAGAGCTCGACGAGCGGGGTGAGACCGTCGGCACGGGTCGGTGTGGCGGTGAGCCCCAGGCGGAACTTGCCGGACATTGCCCCGAGCACGTCGCGGAAGGTGTTCGCCGGGACGTGGTGGACCTCGTCGACGACCACGGTCCCGAAACGTCTGCCGATCACAGTGCGACGGTCGGGGTCCATGGCGGCGAGGGACTGCACCGTCGCCACGACCATCGAGGACGTGCCCTCGATCTCGCCGGCCTCGACACCGAGGATGTCGCGGAAGGCCGCGCGCCATTGCTCGGCGAGGTCGTGGGTGTGCACCAGGACGAGCGCCGGCTGCCCGATCCGGGCGATGGCCGCCGTGCCGATCACGGTCTTGCCGCCTCCGCAGGGGACCACTGCGCAGCCCTGGATGTTCTTCACGAGCACGGCCACCGCATCCTCCTGGTAGTCGCGAAGCGCGAGCTTCACCTCGAGCGTCTGCAACGGGTGCGTTGCGCGCCGATCCTCGAAGGTCAGCGGTTCCCGGACCGCGGCGAGCGCCTGGCGCAGCAGGCCCACCGCTCCCCGCGGAACAATCACCTCGCCGCCATTCCCCGGCTCCAGGAGCGTGATCTCCTCCGGCGTGGCGCCCACCCACCTGTTGAAGCGGACCCGGCTCAGGTACTCCGGGTTCGGGAAGGTGAGGCCACGCCAGAGGATCTCGTGCGCCTTGGGCTGGAGGCCGGACAGGCGGATGACGCTGTCGACGACTGCGCGCATCCTCTGCCTCCCTGGCTCAGGCGAAGGGGTCCACTTCGGCGGCCTTGGCCGGCTCGGCCTTGGCCTCGAGCTGATCGAGCAGCGCCCGCGCCGCGGTCTCGTCGCTGGCCTTGAGGTCACGCACGCGCTGCACGCCCATCTTGGCGATGAAGGCGTCGACGTCCGTGCGCGGCAGGGACTTGAGCCGGGCCACGATCTCGCCGGCGATGCGCGGGTCGATGGGGCCGTCCTTGCGACCCGCCGTCGCTGCGGGCTTCGCGTCGTCGGCGTCGCCCTGGCTGTTGGTCAGCCGCTCGAGGTCGTGGGCCTGGGTCGCCGCCATCTTGGCGCGCAGCTCGTCGGTGAGCTTCTCCTCGGGCAGGAGGCTGTAGGTGGTCTTCGGGCTGCCCGCCTCGCCGTGGCGCTCGATCTCGAACAGCCACTTGTCGAGGCCGTACTTGTCGCGGATCTTGAGCACGTCCTTGAACCAGGTCGTGCCACCCTCGATGACCTTCATCGCGTTCTCGGCGAACACGAAGAAGTTGAGCATCACGCGCAGGCTCGGCCGCTTGTCGGCGTGCGCGGTGTTCGCGGCGTCGTAGGTCTCGTAGCGTTCGCCGGTCCAGACGACCTCGCGGGCGAACGGCTCGCCGCAGAAGGCGCCGACGATCTTGTCGCCGTCGTTGACGAGGCGGACGAAGATGCCGCCCTGGCTCGCGTGCTTGTCGGCCAGCGTCCTGGCCTTGTCCCATGAGTTGCTCATACTTGGCTCCTTGTGCGCCGGTCAAAACCGGCAAGGTGTTGTGAATGAAAGAGTCATACGTTGAAGGGCTAGCGACCCACAGCGGCCCCGAGTCATGCGTGGCTGTCCGCGAGGACAGGCGCGAAGCGTTGACAGGGGTACGTGCGGGCCGGGTATTCAGCCGCGAAAGTAACTTCCTCCGGGATGCCGACGCTGTGAGGAGAAGCGGAAGGCCACAC
>Ga0210044_10010351_pt1 | contig 11139 bp, 8 predicted proteins | sample CryGey13umfilter_2_FD_183959 | JGI IMG/M metagenome (GOLD analysis project Ga0210044, IMG submission 183959) | Groundwater microbial communities from aquifer in Utah, USA - Crystal Geyser 4/9/14 3 um filter (SPAdes) (version 2) | ecosystem: Environmental > Aquatic > Deep subsurface > Groundwater...
GGACTATCGCGCGATGTATTCGAGATCGTGGAAAGATCGCTGGGGTGATCAAAACATCTAACAAACGCTGACCAACGGCCAGAAACCGCCAAGCAGAGTCATCAGCCTGATAGCCTGTTCCTCGGCCATAGCGGTCATCGAGAGCCAAGGTGAATTACTTCCGTTTTCGACAAATTGCGGACCTTCAAATTTTCCCTAAACAGTATAGAACAAGAGCTTTGCCCCACACATTATTCGCCAATAGCGAAATATTACTTGACATCAGCGAATATTATTAGCTAGTATGCGCTCGTGGTTAAAGAGATAATCTCGTTGCAGTATTGATCCGGCTCATTGGATTGTGGGGCGAAAGCCCTAACATTATCGCGGCTCCCATGCCCACGTAGTCCATCACGTAGCATGCCGACGCGAGAGACCACTGGCGAGCAGTGGTCTCTTATGTAAAGTAAGGGGAACAACCCGCCGTTTGCTCATCTTTAGTTACAGGCGAGAGTCGTCGCAATCGTGTGACGACGTAACTGAAGGAGACAAAACATGCGTCTGAAACCCACCAAACGGCGGGGGTTAGTAGCTAGGTTTGTATCCGTGCTTCTGCGGCCACAGACTATACGGATTGCCGTATTGGTCCTGCGTCTTGTGGCTTTGATAGCACGGATTATTGACCGGGTTATCTAACCCCCTTCTTTTCTTATTTCTTTTTCATAGAGGTAAAAAATGCTTAATCGTGCGCTTAAGCTACTGAGGACATTTCATCAATTGTCACAAGTTGAATTGGCAAAGCGTTTAGGAATATCAAATTCCTACCTGAGCGAACTTGAGTCGGGAGCCAAGACACCTAGCGTGGAGATATTAGAGCAGTATTCAGTTGTTTTTAAACTCCCAGCATCTTCGATATTGCTGTTTTCAGAACAGCTTGAGAGTACATCACTTGGTAATAAGTTAAAGGTTAAAGCAGCGGATAAGGTATTAAAGTTGCTGGAGTGGGTGGCTGAAAAAGAGGCCATCGTGAATGGCTAAAAGAATTCAATACTCTGTTAATCAGTCCCCGTTTTATCGGTTGAACTCAAAACGTAAGTTAGCGGAGTTGCTTGGATTTGAAATGGCAGATTTCGCCAAGCTTGTCGATGACTCAAATTATCATCTCTTTCTAAATAAACAGGGAAGGGAAATCCAGCACCCAATAAAGGAACTTGATCCTGTCCATAGACGAATTGCAAAACTCTTAGCAAGACTAGATCTCCCTGGCTACCTCCACTCACGCAAGGGGCGATCCTATGTTTCAAATGCAGCCGCACACAAGTCAGATGTACCTTTAATCAAGACAGATATTTCGAAGTTCTATCCCAGTACGTCTTTCAGTTCCGTATTCAATTTATTTCGCGAAAGTTTCGATTGCACACCTGATGTGGCATGGCACTTGGCGCGACTCTGTTGCTATAAGGGCATGCACCTTCCGACTGGTAGTTATTTGAGCGGGATAATCGCCTTTCTTGCACACAGATCTATGTTTGACGAAATCTTCGAACTCTCACGTCGTGCAGGTTGCACCATGACCTGTTACGTTGATGACATTGTTGTGTCAGGGAGCAAGGCAACGAAGACATTGCTTTATCAGGTCCGAGGAATCATTGCTCGACATGGGTTGGCAGCAAAGTGTGAAAAGTCAAAAACATTTCCTGCGAATAAGCCAAAAATCGTGACTGGGGTAGTGATTCGTTCCGATGGCCTTGCTGTCCCCAATAAGCGTCTGCAAGATACCCGACGGGTTCGAAATCTGATCATGAAAACAAGTGACTTGAGAGAAAGGGATCGGCTACGTTTATCCCTTAAGGGAAAGTTGCAGGAGGCAAAACAAATTCACACTTTTGGCCTGTCCAAGGAAGAATAGGCTGAACTTAACCGTTAGTCCCAAGAGAGTCCGCAATGAAGCTATGTTACTTCGATGAGAGTGGAACCGGTCAGGAACCTATTGCCGTTGTCGTAGGCGTGGTCGTGGATTCGCAGCGGATGCACGTCACAAAAGAGCATTGGGGCGAGCTGATGGCGGAGCTATCTGGAATCGTTGGCAAGAAGCTCATGGAGCTGCATACGAAAGACTTCTACGTTGGTGGTGGTCCGTTCCGAGGAATTGCTGGTGCTGATCGAGCCCGATACATATCAGAAATCATTAACTGGTTCTGTGAGCGCAAGCACTCGTTCGTCTACAGCGCCGTTCACAAGCAGATTTATGAAGAGGCTCGTGCTACTGGCGCAGTACCTCCCGATTTGAAATCCGCGTGGCAGGCTGCGGCATTTCACTCGGTTCTGGCGCTTCAACGCGCACATCAGGGGCAGGAAAAGACAAAGGGGCACACCCTGTTGGTGTTCGACAACAAAGGGCATGAAGAGGGGCCGCTTGCGGACCTAATTGCCGCACCGCCCGCATGGAGTGACACCTACTACAACCGAGGCAGAAAACAGGAAGCTCTTTCGCATATTGTGGATTCACCGTACTTTGCTGAGTCGCATCGAGTGCCAATGATTCAGGTCGCCGACTTCCTTGCCTATTTCTTGCGACGCTATGCCGAGCTTCAAGAAGGACTAGCGGAAGCAAAGTACCCAGAGGAAGAAGAACGAATCACCGACTGGATCAAGACTGTCTCAGCCCGTTCGATTGGCTCAAACCATATCTATCCAGCAAAAGCACGCTGCAAGATTGCGGAAATGTTTTATGCACACTGCCCGCAGTCACTTCGAAAACCTGGGGGCTAATCGCCTCTCTAGGGAAGGTACAATATGTTTTGGTCTATGATTCAAAATGTATTTTGGTGCTAGATTTGGCGACAATGCACTTCTAGCCCTCCGCTTGCAACAACACATCAAAACAGGGATGACAGAATGACAAGTACCCAACAACGCGCCGCACTGCAACGCCAAATCTGGCAAATCGCCAATGATGTACGAGGCGCAGTGGATGGCTGGGATTTCAAACAGTATGTACTCGGCACCCTGTTCTATCGCTTTATCAGTGAAAACTTTGCCAGCTACATCGAAGGCGGTGACGACAGCATCAACTATGCAGCGCTCGCCGATGGGGTTATCACCCCGGAAATCAAAGACGATGCCATTAAAACCAAGGGCTACTTCATCTATCCCAGCCAGTTGTTTGCCACCATCGCAAAAGGCGCAAATACTAACGAGAGCCTGAATACCGACCTCGCTGCCATCTTTGCCGCCATCGAAAGCTCAGCCAATGGCTATCCATCGGAGCGCGATATTAAAGGCCTGTTTGCCGATTTTGATACCACCAGCAACCGCCTGGGCAACACCGTTGTGGACAAAAATACCCGTTTGGCCGCCGTGCTCAAAGGCGTGGCAGAGCTGGACTTTGGTGATTTTGACGGCAGCCATATCGACCTGTTTGGCGATGCTTACGAATTTCTCATCTCCAACTATGCCGCCAATGCCGGCAAATCCGGTGGCGAATTTTTCACCCCGCAGCACGTCTCCAAACTGATTGCGCAGCTGGCCATGCACAGGCAAACCAGCGTCAATAAGATTTATGACCCTGCGTGTGGTTCTGGCTCCTTGCTGCTACAAGCCAAAAAGCACTTTGACGCCCATATTATTGAAGACGGTTTTTTTGGTCAGGAGATCAACCACACCACCTACAACCTGGCGCGGATGAACATGTTCTTGCACAACATCAACTACGACAAGTTCAACATCCAGCTGGGCAACACCCTGATTGCCCCACATTTTGGTGATGACAAACCCTTTGACGCCATTGTCTCCAACCCACCGTATTCGGTGAAGTGGATAGGCTCAGACGATCCAACCCTGATCAACGATGACCGCTTCGCCCCCGCAGGCGTGTTAGCCCCCAAATCCAAAGCCGACTTTGCCTTTGTGCTGCACGCACTCAGTTATCTTTCCAGCAAAGGCCGTGCGGCCATTGTCTGCTTCCCCGGTATTTTTTACCGTGGCGGGGCTGAAGCAAAAATCCGCCAGTATCTGGTGGATAACAATTACGTCGAAACCGTGATCTCACTCGCGCCCAACCTGTTCTTTGGCACCACCATCGCGGTGAATATTCTGGTGCTGTCCAAACATAAAACAGATACAAAAACCCAGTTTATTGATGCCAGCGGTCTGTTCAAAAAAGAAACCAATAACAATGTGCTGCTGGATGCGCACATCGAGCACATCATGCAAGTGTTCGATAGCAAAGCGGATGTTGAACACTTTGCCAAATCAGTGCCTTTTGAAGAAGTGTCTTCTTCCGAGAAAGATTACAACCTATCGGTCAACAGCTACGTCGAAGCCAGGGACAACCGCGAAGTTGTGGATATTTCAGAGCTCAATGCCGAACTAAAAATCACCGTCGCCAAGATCAACCAGCTGCGTTCGGATATTGACGCCATTGTGGCGGAGATTGAAGACGAGGAGCTGGAGGCATGAGTGCATTGAGCTACATGGGAAAACTGCTGGATGGCGCCGAGGTGGAATGGACGGTGTTGGGGGATGAGCGCTTTGTTGAAATAGCGAATGCCGCAAGGAGGCCAGTAAAAGCTTCGCTACGTGTATCCGGGGAAACGCCATATTACGGCGCAAACAATATCCAGGATTATGTGGATGGCTACACCCATGACGGCGAATATGTACTGATCGCAGAAGATGGTTCAGCAAGTCTCGAAAATTACTCTGTTCAATACACGACTGGAAAATTCTGGGCAAATAATCATGTGCATGTTGTGCGTGGAATGCAGGGGCTGAACACTAGGTTTCTGTACCATTATTTGCGTATCGTTGATTTCATCCCGTACTTACCAAACAAAGATAGGTCGAAGTTGACAAAAGGGGAGATGATAAAGATTCCCCTCCCCATCCCATGCCCAGAAAACCCAGAAAAATCGCTTGAAATCCAAGCCGAAATTGTTCGCATTCTGGACGCCTTCACCGAGCTGACCGCCGAGCTGACCGCCGAGCTGACCGCCCGCAAAAAACAATACAACCACTATCGCGACCAGTTGTTGAGTTTTGAAGAAGAGGAAGTGGAGTGGAAAACGTTAGGGGAGATTGGTGAAGTTCGCATGTGCAAACGAATTTTGAAATCGCAGACATCATCTGAGGGCGAAATTCCATTTTATAAAATTGGTACATTTGGCAGAGATCCTGATGCTTACATTCCTAGAAGTTTGTTTGAGGAATACAGAGCAAAATATAGCTATCCAAAAATCGGAGAAGTCTTGATTTCTGCGAGCGGCACCATTGGACGAACAGTTGTATTCGACGGAGAAGATTCCTATTTTCAAGATAGCAACATTGTTTGGATTGAAAATGATGAAAGCGTTGTCTTGAACAAATTCTTGTTCTACTTTTACAAAATCGCAAATTGGGGAATTTCTGAAGGCGGAACAATTCAACGGCTGTATAACGATAACTTGCGGAAACTATTAATCCCCATCCCGTTTCCGAACGACTCTAAAAAGTCACTTACAGAACAAGCCCGCATTGTCACCATCCTGGACAAATTCGATGCCCTCACAAACTCCATCCGCGAAGGCTTGCCGCGCGAGATTGAGCTACGCCAAAAACAATACGAGTACTACCGCGATTTGCTGTTGAGCTTCCCCAAGCTAGAAGAGGTGGCGGCATAACATGGGCAAGACGTTAACGGAAATCGCACAGCAGCTAAAAGATGCCGATAAAAAGGTGCAGTTAATCTATGCCTTTAATGGCACGGGTAAAACGCGCCTTTCGCGGGAATTTAAGCAGCTGATTGCACCCAAAAATAATGATGCAGATGACGACGGTGATCAACCTGAGTTAGCGCGTAACAAAATTCTCTATTACAACGCCTTTACTGAAGACCTGTTTTATTGGGATAACGATTTAGAGCTGGATGCCGAACCCAAACTAAAAATTCAGCCCAATTCGTTTACCGATTGGGTGCTGAACGATCAAGGGCAAGATCGAAATATCATCACAAACTTTCAGCGTTACGCTAATGAGAAGTTAACACCCCGATTCAATGAAGAATATAAAGTCAAATACAAAGACGACAAAGAGATCACTGTAAAGGCTTTCTCGGAAGTGACTTTTTCCCTTGAGCGCGGCGATGATGAAAACTCAGGAAATCTGAAAATCTCCAAAGGCGAAGAAAGCAATTTTATCTGGAGTGTTTTTTACACTTTGATCGAACAAGTCATTGATGTATTAAATGATGCCCAGCCTGATTTTCCTGAAACCACCCCTTTTGATCAGCTGGAATATGTGTTTGTTGATGACCCAGTAAGCTCATTAGATGAGAACCATTTGATTGAATTAGCCGTAGACCTAGCCCAACTGATTAAATCAAATAAATCAGCGGTGAAATTCATCATCACTACTCACAACCCGCTTTTTTATAACGTTCTGCACAATGAGCTCAATAGTGATGATGGGGGCTACAAAAAGAAATGGTTTGATAAGTATCGGATGACAAAACTTGATGACGGCACATATCAGTTAGTCAATCAGCCCAATGACTCTCCGTTCTCATACCATCTTTATTTGAAATCAGAGCTCGAAAAGGCCATCGAGAGTGGTCAGCTGAGTAAGTATCACTTCAATTTTTTAAGAAACATTTTGGAAAAAACATCAACGTTTCTTGGTTATAAGAAATGGGGCGACCTGTTGCCGAAAACCGATGAGGGCAAAACCAATCCGTATGAGGCTCGAATTATTAATATCTCCAGCCACTCGAAGCACGCGGGCGAAGAAGTGACCGATCTCACCGAAGACGACAAGCGTGTTTTGGCGTATCTGGTTCGGCAGATCAACGAAATGTATCGATTTGGTTCAAGCGCTGGCTAGATGAAACGCGTTGCTGCCATGATACATAAGGGGAAAACCATGTCTAAACACAACCTCACATTGCGCGATCAAACGACAGAATTCCTGCTCTACACCGCACCCAACGGCGCAATCAAAGTGGAGGTGCTGCTCAGTGATGAGAGCATTTGGCTGACTCAGGAGCGCATGGCGCAGCTTTTCGGCGTGCAGCGCCCAGCCATTACCAAGCACCTGAAAAACATTTTTGAGAGCAATGAGTTGCAAGAAGATGTGGTGTGTTCCATTTTGGAACATACCACTGCCCATGGGGCGATTGAGGGCAAAACCCAAACCAGCAAGGCCAAGTATTACAACCTGGATGCGGTGATTTCGGTCGGTTACCGCGTTAATTCGGCGCAGGCTACACAATTCCGTATTTGGGCGACTGCCCTGATCAGGGAATACATCATCAAGGGCTTTGCCATGGATGATGAGCGCCTGAAAAATGGCCGTTATTTTGGCAAGGACTATTTCCGTGAATTACTGGAGCGGGTGCGTTCCATCCGCGCCAGTGAGCGGCGAATCTATCAACAGATCACCGACATTTTTGCTGAGTGCAGCATCGACTACGACCCAAAATCGGAAACCACCCGTTTGTTTTACGCCCATGTACAGGACAAATTTCATTTCGCGATTACAGGCCATACGGCGGCAGAAATTATTTTGCTGAAAGCCGACGCCAGTAAACCCTTGATGGGCATGAGCGCTTATAAAAATGCACCGGATGGCCGTGTGTTGAAGTCGGATTCAACCGTGGCGAAAAATTATTTGAGCGAAGCCAATATTAAAAAACTGGAACGCGCTGTTTCGGCATTTTTTGACTATATCGAGGGCATTATCGAGCGACGTAACACGTTCACTATGGAGCGTTTTGCCGAAAGCGTGGACAAGTTTCTTGCCTTTAATGAGTACCAGATTCTGGAGGGATACGGAACAGTTTCTCGCCAGCAAGCGGAGCAGAAAGCCTTTGCGGAATATGAAAAGTTTAACAAACAGCAACGGATCGAATCCGATTTTGACCGTGAAGTGAAAAAACTGCTGCTAAAAAAGGACGCGGAAGAATGAGCGACTACAAAACCATCGCCGAATCGAACAACTTCATCGTTCTGGATAAATACGCCAAGGAATGGCAAGTCAGCGAGAGCTACCAAAGCGAATACGATCTGGAGCGGGAATTCATTCAGGATTTGCAAAATCAGGGTTATGAATATGTGCCCGATTTAAACACGCCTGAGAAGCTGCTGACTAATGTGCGCGTGGCTTTGCAAGCCTTGAACAATATGCAGTTTTCCGACGGCGAGTGGTTGCGCTTTGTGGAAACCTGGCTGGATAAGCCCAGCGACGGCATCGTCGATAAAACCCGCAAAATCCACGATGACTATATCCATGACTTTGTGTTTGACGATGGCCGCATTCAGAACATCTACCTGTTAGATAAAAAGAACATTGCCCGCAATAAGGTGCAGGTGATCAAGCAGTTTGAGCAAACGGGCTCGCACGCCAACCGCTACGACGTGACAATTTTGGTGAATGGCTTGCCGCTGGTGCAGGTGGAGTTGAAGAAGCGCGGCGTGGCGATTCGTGAAGCTTTCAATCAGGTACACCGTTACAGCAAAGAGAGCTTTAACGGCGAGCATTCGCTGTACAAGTATTTGCAGCTGTTTGTGATTACCAATGGCACCGATAGCCGTTATTTCGCCAACACCACCCAGCGCAACAAAAACAGTTTCGATTTCACCATGAATTGGGCGAAGGCGGATAACGGCCTGATTAAAGACCTGAAAGACTTTACTGCCACTTTCTTCCAGAAAAACACGCTGCTCAATGTGCTGCTGCATTATTCGGTGTTTGATGTGAGTGATACCTTGCTGGTGATGCGCCCCTACCAGATTGCCGCCACCGAACGCATATTGTGGAAAATCAACAGTGCCTATCAAGCCAAGAGCTGGAGCAATACTGAAAGTGGCGGCTTTATTTGGCACACCACCGGCTCGGGCAAGACGCTGACCAGTTTTAAAGCAGCGCGTTTGGCGACTGAGCTGGAGTTTGTCGATAAGGTGTTTTTTGTGGTGGATCGTAAAGACCTCGACTACCAGACCATGAAGGAATACCAGCGCTTTTCGCCGGATAGCGTGAATGGCTCTGACAGCACCGCCGGGCTTAAGCGCAATCTGGATAAGGACGACAACAAGATCATTGTCACCACCATCCAGAAGCTCAACAACTTGATGAAAAGTGAAAGCGACTTGCCGATTTACAGCAAGCAAGTGGTATTCATTTTTGATGAAGCGCACCGTTCACACTTCGGTGAAGCACAGAAAAACCTGAAGAAGAAGTTCAAAAAGTTCTATCAGTTTGGCTTTACCGGCACACCGATCTTCCCGCAAAACGCCCTCGGCGCAGAGACAACCGCCAGCGTGTTTGGTCGTGAGCTGCATTCGTACGTAATCACGGATGCTATTCGCGATGAAAAGGTGTTGAAGTTCAAGGTGGACTACAACGATGTGCGCCCGCAGTTCAAAGCCATTGAATGTGAGCAGGACGAGAAAAAACTCAGTGCAGCAGAAAACAAGCAAGCCTTGTTGCACCCTGACCGTATTCGAGAGATTTCGCAGTACATCTTGAATAACTTCCGGCAAAAAACCCATCGCCTGCAAGCGGGAGCCAAGGGCTTTAATGCCATGTTTGCGGTGAGCAGTGTGGATGCCGCCAAGCTGTATTACGAGTCGTTCAGGGATTTGCAAAAAAGCAGCGACAAGCCACTGAGAGTGGCCACCATTTTCTCGTTTGCGGCCAACGAAGAGCAGGATGCCGTAGGCGATATTCTGGATGAAAGCTTTGATGTTTCAGCTATGAATAGCAGCGCCAAAGAGTTTTTAAGCGCGGCCATCGCAGACTATAACGCGCTGTTCAAAACTAACTTCAGCGTGGATAGCAATGGCTTTCAAAACTATTACCGCGATCTTGCTAAACAAGTAAAGGCCAAGGAGATCGACTTGCTGATAGTGGTTGGCATGTTCCTGACCGGTTTTGATGCCCCCACGCTGAACACTTTGTTTGTCGATAAAAACTTGCGTTACCACGGGTTGATGCAAGCCTATTCGCGCACCAACCGTATTTACGATGCCACCAAAACCTTTGGCAATATCGTCACCTTCCGCGATTTGGAGCAGGCAACCATCGACGCCATCACTTTGTTTGGCGATAAAAATACAAAGAATGTGGTGCTGGAGAAGAGCTACAAGGAATACATGGAAGGCTTTACCGATTTGCTTACCGGTGAAGCACGACGCGGTTATGTGGATGTGGTTGCAGAATTGCAGCAGCGCTTCCCAAACCCTGCGGAGATTGAAAAGGAATCCGATAAAAAAGCTTTCGCGAAATTATTTGGCGAATATTTGCGCGTTGAGAATGTGCTGCAAAACTACGATGAATTCGCCAGCCTGAAAGCCTTGCAAAGCGTTGATATGAGCGACCCGCAGGCGGTTGAGGCATTTAAAGCCAAGCATTATTTAAACGATGATGATCTGGCAACGCTGCAAGCGATCAAGATGCCGGCTGAACGGAAAATTCAGGACTACCGCTCAACTTATAACGAAGTTCGCGATTGGCTACGTCGGGAAAAATCTTCCGATGAAAAAGATAAATCCACCATTGATTGGGATGACGTGGTCTTTGAGGTCGATCTGCTTAAGTCACAAGAGATCAACCTGGACTACATTCTGGAACTGATTTTTGAAAACAATAAAAAGGTTAAAGATAAAGCGGCACTGGTTGAAGACGTACGCCGGGTGATTCGTGCCAGCCTGGGCAACCGCGCCAAAGAGAGCTTGCTGGTTGATTTTATAAATCAAACCGACCTGGACCAGATGGGTGATAAGGCCAGTGTGATGGATGCCTTCTTTACCTTTGCACAAGCGGAACAGCAGCGTGAGGCGCAAGAGTTAATTAGCACCGAGAACCTGAATGCTGAGGCGGCCAGGCATTACATCGCCACCTCGCTAAAGCGGGAATTTGCCAGCGACAATGGCACTGAGCTCAATGCCATTCTGCCCAAGATGAGCCCGCTTAATCCGCAATACCTGACCAAAAAGCAAAGCGTGTTCCAGAAAATTGCGATGTTTGTTGAGAAGTTTAAAGGCGTGGGGGGGCAGGTCTGATTTTAAGTGGATAAGGGAAGGTGACACACCAGTTACCAGATTTGTTCGAACCGTCGAGTTGATCTGGACTCGAACTGAGGTCTCCTTAGTTATACTAAGCGGACATGGCGGTGCTCGTTGCTTA
>Ga0210044_10010357_pt1 | contig 11135 bp, 8 predicted proteins | sample CryGey13umfilter_2_FD_183959 | JGI IMG/M metagenome (GOLD analysis project Ga0210044, IMG submission 183959) | Groundwater microbial communities from aquifer in Utah, USA - Crystal Geyser 4/9/14 3 um filter (SPAdes) (version 2) | ecosystem: Environmental > Aquatic > Deep subsurface > Groundwater...
CGCCTTTGCGACCTTCTTCCTGGTTTTGTGGGTCAGGAACCATGCTTTGTAATGCCGATTTACGGTATATTTTGCGTTTTTCGGTGACTCAGGCACCACAAACGGCACGCTGCTACCAGTTGCTTTCACGGCTTTCGACACGGCTTTACGAACAAGCCTGGGATTGACCTGTTTGGTGCCATTGGTCAAACCGAGAAGGGTGTTGATTCCCCCCGTTGCGACAAAATCCCCATACCCGTTGATGTCGGTCCAGACTGAATCGTTGAATACAGAAACCGGGTCATAGCTGATCAGCTGAACCACGTCCTGGTCATCGATGTAGCCGTAAAGGACCTGCAAGGAACCCGCGGCAACAAACTCATCATACTCATTGAGAGAGCAATGGGAAAATTCTCCGATGTTGTTTACGTAGTCCAGAAAAACCGGAGCCTGCGCTCCCGAACCGATGTACACGCCGTCCTCGGACGAAACCAGCCAGGTATCGTTGTTGTTGATGGCAACAGAAATGAACGTGCCGTTGACATTGTCGAATATTTTTGTCACTGCTCCACTGACATCCCCGAAGTAAATCCCATGTTCAAAGGCGGCGACGAAATTGCCATTGTCATTCAACGCAATTGCCCGATCCGAATCTGCCTGGCCGGTGCTCATTGGAATGAGATTGAAGTCCGAACGATTTCCACTCCCAAAAGCAATACCCTGACTCCCGGCCGCCACCCATTCGCCGTACGTGTTCATAGACGCTCCCACATATGCCGAACCGGACGATACGTCGCCAAGCAAGTCATTGCTCCCGATATTAACGCCCACATCCACATAGCTGTTCGAAGAACAGGACAGCTGAAGCATTGCGAACATTACCGTAAACCCAATCAAAATGAATAGCCTTTTCATGTTTCCTCCCTGAATCCCTATATTCTGTAAATTATTTTGCAATATCTGTTCCATGAATCTATACTACATCATGAAATCTGGTTTGAGGTGAGAAATGTCACGATTCGGGCTGTTTGGAAGACTGGGAAAAAAAGACTGTAACAAATTGAAAGAAAAAGGTGACAAGCAATTTTCAAGAGGGGAATTTTATCTGGCTCTTGTTGCCTATGAAGACGCACTGGCTGTTTCTGACTGTCCTGCAGAGGTTACACTTCCTGTTCGGGAAAATGTTAATGTCTGCAAAACGAAACTTGCCGCACACAACCTGGATCTGGCAAAATCCCATTTTGACGCAGAAGATTTTGAGACAGCAGCAGATTTTGCCACAACCTGCCTGAATTACGCGGAAAGCGCTGAAATTCGGGCCGCTGCCGAGGAAATTCTCAATGGAATTGACGATCATTATGATCAGTTTGAAGAGGTTTTCGGCCCGGACAAGGCAGAACACGAACTTCTGCCCGACGATGATGATGCTTACGCCGAAATTCTAATAGAACATTACCCGCCTTTTATCCGCAAAGAGGTGGAAGAAAATGAAGCGCTGAAACATGCCATGGCCGCACTCAATCGGCAGGATCTCGAAACAGGCAAAGCTGTCCTGGATCTGGATGCCTCTCCCGCTGTCCTCTATTTCCAAGCTCTCTACTATTCTCTGAACAAAGAAGCCGAAACGGCGCTTTATACTTTTCTCCGCCTCTCCAGGGAGCATCCCGATCTACTGGACGAGCAGCGGTGGGCCGAATTGATTGAATTGATTGCCAGGGCCGAATCAAGTGAATCCATTGACGACATTCTGGAGAATTATCCATTTCCCGCCGTGATTCGAGCCGCAATTACCCTGTTCATGGGCAGAGAAGACATGGACGCCGCAGGAGAGTTGCTCGAAGAAAGCCTGGAATTCATGTCTCCATCCCGGCCCGACCCACTGCTGATTGCTCTGGCCGGTATCTATCATTTTCGAGGGGAACGCTTCGAGAAAGCAGTGGAGTATCTCACCAATTTTCAGAACATAATGGCTATGCGCGGCCAGTTCACCCTGAGCCCGGAATATGCCATCCCAATGGCTATCGCACTGGAAAAGACAGGTCAGAATGACAAAGCTCTGGAAATCGCGCTGCACACTGCAAAGATCTATGGCATTCCCGAAGCTGCGGAATTGTCCAGAAATCTGGCCGATCGTTCAAGCCGGGAAGACCTCAGGAAACTTGCTGAAAAACTGTAGAAAACATACAAGTTACAGTAGAAGGCAAGGTTAAGTCTAAGGTTAAGTCTAAGTCTAAGTCTAAGTCTAAGTCTAAGTTTGAGTGAAGACAAGGGACAAGGGACAGGGACAGTTTATTTGCCTATTCCCCTCCCTTTTCCCAACAAATTACAAGTTACAAATCACGGCTTCGTTGCTGCCTCCGGTAGCAGCGCCTTCAATTTTTTGCAGGCGGATTCGTCTTCGCATTGTTCGCACAGTAGCTTCAACGCGTCCCTTTGCAGAGGGTCAAGATAGAGTATTTTCTGCAACGCGTCGATGGCTTCCTTCTTTGAACCGGATTTTAGTGCCTGGGCCGCTTTTGCAAGATACAGTTCCTTGATTTCTTTCAAATCCAACGCCTCGTCTGTACCCTTCTCCCCTTCACTGAACTGATAAAACGACATTGGATCCACATTTTCATGATTTCCATTCACTTCTTCCGTACCCTCAGCACAAAGCGGATGAGTACAGTTACATTTTCCGCAACAGAAGGCCGCAAGCTGTTTTGTTTCGTCCGTGATACGGAAAGAAGACACATAGCAACTTAATATATTCAACGCATCGTCCCACTTCCCCTGCTCCGCTGCAACCACAGCTCGGTCGAAAAGCACAACAGGATCTACATCCCCACCTACCCCTGGAACAGTATCCAGAAATGTCTCTGCTTCCACCGGGTGCTGCAATGCGACAAGACAACCCGCCGCATTTACCACAGAGGCCATACTGCGTTCAGACTTCAAAGTCTGAAGAAAAAAGATGAGTCCATCCGCATAATCTTTAAGCTCAACGCAGCACATTCCAGAACGAAATAATCCGGGGATGTCGCTTTCGGGAAGGCGCTTCAGGTATACCAGTGCTGCTTCAAATTTTCCGGAATTGTACAGAAGGTTCCCCAAGTTCCGGCTGAGCGGTTCACAGTCTGCCACCTTCCCGGCCAACTTGATAATCGCTTTAAAATCAGTGTTTGCAATTCCTCTGAGCATTCCCCTGACGTACGCCTCAAACTGGTGTCCGGTGAAGCTCTCGGGATATCGGTATTCTCCCCCGATTTGATCCCGGATGAAGGGTGAGAGATTGGCAGGGAATCCGGTCATTGACACCTTGCACTTCTCCGTCTTTTGAACCAATTTGTCAATGTCATACCGGGTGAATTGAATTGAAATCTCATCCTTTGCTACTGAGAAACTACCTGTCAACAAACTGTCCGCTCCCAGTTTCCGGGCAATGATCAGTCGGGTTGCCAGCGTCAGGTTACTGGTATCCGGCACATCCATGCTATCCACTGCGTCCATTCGATCTGCCAGTGGAATCCCATTCAGACTGTCTTCTAACAGGACTTCCAGGCCATATCCCAGCCACTCAATCGTACTGTCATCCGAGTTGTTCTCAAAGGGAAATACGACCGTTTTCACCTGTGCCATCACGAGAGAAGCTGTGAAACACAGCAGAATACCCAGGCTAATCTTTTTCTTCATCTGTTGTTACCGAACCAAAGATCATTTTCCCTGCCGGACTCTGCAGTACACTGGTGATTCTTGTCTGGACCCGATCTCCGATATACGCTTCCCCCCCATCGATTACTACCATGGTGCCGTCGTCAAGGTAACCGACACCCTGCTCATCTTCTTTGCCTTTCTTGATTACGTGGATAGAGAGTGTTTCTCCCGGTAATGCAACCGGTTTCAACGCGTTGGCCAATTCATTGATGTTCAGAACCTCAATTTCCTCCAGTGATGCAGCGCGATTCAACGTATAATCATTGGTTACTATCTTCGCATCCAATTTTTTCGCCAGTGCAATGATCCGCTGATCCACGTCCTTGTCAATGGCAAAGTCAAGTTCACATATCCTGAATTGAATACTCTTCATGTTTTGTAATTTTTTGATCAATTCCAACGCGTGTTCTGCCCGCTGCCGTTTCAGGTCGCTCCCTGTTCCATGAATCCGTTGGATCTGTTTCATGACAAATCGAGGAACGACAATAGTCCCGTCCAGGAAACCGGTTTCAACCAAATCTACAATGCGGCCGTCCATTAAAATAGAAGCATCCAGGATTTTTTTGCATTTCGTCGTGTTAGAGAAATTTACTAAACCGGGAAACATTTCTCCCGCCCCTGACGGAACAAGCATGGCAGAAACAACAGCGAGATAAGCCGCACCAATCAGAATGAAGTAACGGTCCACTCCACTGACATTCAATACCAGAATCACAACCCAGGCCACAACGGCAAACGCCAGTAGAGCCATAAGAAGGGAGCTGACATTTTCCTTCATGAACCGGGAAAGCAGGAAGTCAGAAATCGCCAGCACCGCTATCAATGTTGCGGCAAAAGGAAGATTCCCTGAAAATACTGAATAAATCAACAAAATAAGATAGAAAAATAACTTAACATAGACCATTTTGTGACCTCCGGCCTCACTTTGGCTTACTATAGCAAATAGGGGTATGGAATTGCAATCTTGCATCTGATAGAATACAATGGTTACTTTTTTGTAAAGGAGCACAGGATGAGCAAAATGTCCCGAATTCAGATTTATGACAAACTGGACAAAATCCAGATACCCGGCACGGACATCAGTCCCATTAAATTTAAGGGAGTAAAGGGACTGGAACTTACGGACGACGGCAATGTAGAGGTGAGAATTGAGCTGCCTTCCCAGGCAAAGGGCCATGAGTTGGAATTTAGAACCTCCGTAAAAGAAGCACTGATGACGGTTGAAGGGGTCCAGAGCGTTGGAGTCACCCTGATTATACAGGACAAAGCCTACGGGCAAGTTGAACGGCAGAACCTCCTTCCCAATGTTAAACATCCAATACTCATTGGAAGCGGCAAAGGCGGTGTTGGAAAATCAACCGTAACGGTCAACCTGGCCGTTGCTCTGGCAAAAGCGGGATACCGGGTGGGCCTGATGGACGCCGACCTGTATGGTCCGTCCATTCCGACAATGTTTGCCATTGATGAACAACCGGAAGCCAACGAAAAGGGCCAGATTATACCGTTGGAAAAACACGGCGTGAAGCTGATTTCCATTGGTTTTCTGCTTGAAGATGACACACCGGTTGTGTGGCGGGGACCCCTGCTCCATAAGGCAATTCAGCAGTTCATGAAAGACGTGGATTGGGGTGAGCTGGACTTCCTTCTCATTGACCTGCCTCCCGGAACCGGGGATGTTCAACTTTCTGTAGCCCAGAGTACCCGGGTATCCGGCGCCATTGCGGTCAGTACTCCCCAGGATGTAGCCCTGATTGATGTGAAAAAGGCAATCAGTATGTTCCAGACACTTAAAATACCGCTCCTCGGCCTTGTGGAGAATATGAGTTTCTTCCGCTGTACCGACTGCGGGCATATCCACTATATTTTTGGCGGCGACACGAAAATGGACGCCGGAGCTAAACTGGCGGCTGAAGTACTGGGGAAGGTTCCTATCACCATCGCAATCCGTGAGTGTGGGGACGACGGCATACCGGTAACACTCCGGGAACCGGAATCTGAAGCCGCAACTGAATTCAATTCAGTCGCCAAAAAGATTGCCGATCGGCTCATCAAATAATATAATTGGATTCCACCATCAACTTTGTCGAGATGGCGGGAAGTGGAAGCGAATGGGGGCTGGTGCCTCCCCCGGTCTTCAAAACCGGTGGGCCTTTGCGGAAGTAAAGGTCGGTGGGTTCGATTCCCACCCGCTTCCGCCATTTCGGGCCGTAGGCCCGAAATGGTGAATAGTGACAAGTGGATGGTGGATGGTTGGAAAAAGGGAAACCGGGGGACGGTTATCTCGTTTAGCAATGTAACTACAAGATAAAAGGGTCTTTTGCGTTTGGCAAAATTCCACCCACCTTTGCGTTCCTCGCGTGCTTTGCGAGAGGTTCTTATTCCCTTCCGGCTCTAACGCCCACGCCTACTCTTATCCGATCAGAAAACAGAACACATGCGCCGCAGGCGCACAGAACACTTCTTTTTGCACTTGCACGTACAAAACGACACAAAGAACACATCGACTGTTCAATTTATACGAAGGATTAAGAGAAGAAAATGGGGTGGGCGAGGAGGCTTGAACTCCCGACCACTGGAGCCACAATCCAGTGCTCTACCAACTGAGCTACGCCCACCACAGAGAATATTAAGAAATGGCGCACCAGGGAGGACTTGAACCCCCGACCCACTGCTTAGAAGGCAGTTGCTCTATCCACCTGAGCTACTGGTGCCCGTGCCTTCGGGTCATATGGTCGGGGAGAGAGGATTCGAACCTCCGACCCCCTGCTCCCAAGGCAGGTGCGCTACCAGACTGCGCCACTCCCCGAAGTCGGAGGGTATAATACCACAGCCGAACTTTTTAAGTCAACCGATTTTATTCTACACTTTCCTCTTAATTGTCTTATAATTAACCGATTCCAAGGAACCGCCCCGCCTGGAAAACAAGGACTGCCAGCACATACCCCAGCGTAACGCTGACTCCAACAGAAAGAGCGGCCCATTTTGTACCGATTTCGCGACGAATGACGGCAATTGTTGACACACAGGGGATGTAGACCAGGGTCATTACCATGAAACTCATAGCAGACAGGGCGGAAAACTGGCTTCCGATGGCGGAAGACAACGAGGCCTGACCTCCATAGAGGGTGCCTAATGTTCCGACGACCACCTCCTTTGCGAGAAAGCCAAAAATCAGAGCCACCGATGCCTGCCAGGAGGCAAACCCCGCAGGGGCAAAGACTGGAGCCATTGCTGAACCGATCCGGCCAATAATACTCTCAGCAGAGGCGTATCCCACACCTGCGGGAAGGCTGGCCAGCATCCAGATTACCAGTACGGCACCGAAAATAAAGGTACCGGCTTTTTTGACAAAAAACCCGGTGCGGATGCCGGCAGAACGGGTTGCAGTCTTGATTGAAGGTACATGATAGGCCGGCAATTCCATGATAAGGGGTGACACTGCTTTAGTAAAAAATATCCGCCGCAGCACCCGGGCCACCACGATTGCAATGACAATACCGAGAATGTAAAGGCTGAATACCACTGTGGTCTGATGGTGGGTAAAAAAGACGCCCACGAAGAGCAGATAAACCGGCAACCGTGCCGAACAGGACATGTAGGGGATAGCCATCGCCGTCAATACCCGGTCTTTTTCATTCTCCAGGGTCCGAACCGCCATAATCGCCGGAATATTGCACCCGAATCCCAACAGCATGGGAATGAAGGACTTCCCGTGAAGCCCCAGAGCATGCATGAACCGATCCGCCACAAAGGCAGCCCGGGCAAGGTAACCGGAGTCTTCCATGATGGCAATAAGAAAAAACAAAATGAAAATACTTGGAACAAATACCAGCACAGCCCCAACCCCTGAAATTAGTCCCTCCCGGATAAAGGATGCTACTATCCCGGAACCGGAAACCAGGGATGACAATGCGGAAAATCCATTGTTGATCCATTCGACAAATGGATTTCCTACTGTAAATACTAAAAAAAACAGCAGCCACATGGCAAACAGAAAAATGGGGCCGCCAAAATAGCGGTTGGTGACAACCCGGTCAATCCGGTCGCTAAGGGCAACCTTCTGTTCCGTACTCAAGCGACGCTCTACGCACTCCTTCGCAATGGAATATACAAATTCATAGCGCTTCTCGGCGATGAGTTCATCCAGGTCACCGTCCAGACCCTCTTCGATTTCTCCCTGGAGTTCCGTGACCACACGTCGGAACTCCTCATCCTCAGGGATTACAATCCCGCCGTCCAGGACTCCAAGCGCCTGAAACCGAGACGTCACCTGTTTCGGGAAACGACCCATCAACTTCAGTGCGGCCGCTTCCACGGGCTTCGGATAGAGCAGGGAATGTTTCGGTTTTCCCAATTGCCCGATATTTTCCAGGACATTCCATAGATCGGAAATCCCCTTCCCTCTGGATGCGACTGTCTTGACAAAGGGAATGCCGAAAATAGCGGAAAGCCGGTCCACATGCAGGGTAATCCCCCGTTTTTCAGCCATATCACTCATATTCAGTACCGGAATTATCCGCAGTCCCATCTCCATTATCAGGTTAAACAGGTAAAAATTGCGATTGAAATTGGCGGAATCCAACACCACAATGACAGCGTGTAACCGCTCTTTAGTCAGAAAGTCCATGGCAATCCGCTCATCCACCGACCTTGCAGATAGACCATAGGTGCCGGGAATATCCACAAAAGTAAACGCCGTATCCCCACGGACCACCCTTCCTTCCTTTTTCTCCACCGTCACCCCGGGCCAGTTGCCCACCTTCAGGTTGGCACCTGTAAGACGATTGAAGATAGAAGTCTTGCCACTGTTGGGATTTCCCGCAACAGCAATCACATATTCTTTACTCACCGTCTACACCTCCCGGACTATGATCTTTATAGCCATACCCGCCCCGAAGCCAATCCGGTTCGAGCCGTCACTCAGAATAAACGGCCCCCTACCGGTACCCGCTGTGAGCTTATAGCGGGAACCTATCACAACCCCCAGTTCCCTAAGCCGGCGGCAACAGCGGCCACCGCACTGAAACCTCACTATTTCCACAAGACTTCCCGATTCCATAAAAGTCAGCGGCACCATCTACTCCTCCCTCACAATCACGAATTCAGCCTCGTCCTTTCTGAGCGTCAACACATAGCCCTGAATCAATATCTCAATGGGAAATCCCATCGGCCCCCGGTTTCGAATCTCTACCGTCTCACCGGGAATAACCCCCATGTCCAGTAGCCGCCGCTTTACCTCCCGGGTCCCGTTCAGCTTCAAAACCTTGCAGGGAATTCTGTCTTTCACTACGCTGAGGGGGCAATCTTCGCCAATATTTTCGCCCCGTTTCTCCTTTTCATTCCCTGAGCCTAACCTTTTCCGCCGAACTTCTTGAAACTCTTTCTGAATATCGACTCCTTCGTCTTTCTTAGAAGTAAGAAAGCTGAAAAAATCCTTCATGGCAGCCACAGTCTCAGATGAAATCACGTGTTCCATCCCACAGGCGTCCGATGAAGCGGTGCTATCCGGTACACCCAGAACGAACCGAAGAAAGCGATAACTGGTCTTGTGACGGTCATACACGTCCAACGCCTTTTCCATCCCCTTCTCGGACAGGACCACGGCACCATACTTTTGATAGTGAACAAAGCCCTTCTCTTTCAAAAGCTTCAATGCAGAAATAACCGACGGCGTGCGAATGCCAAACTCATTTGCAATATCCGAAGTTTTCACGCTGCCCAGTCTCAGAGACAGCAGATAAATTCTTTCAAGATAATCTTCTGCGGTATGGGTCAACATAACGTCACCTCCTTATCCACTTTACAAAAGTATAGGTAGACCTATCTTTTGTCAATAAAAATTTTCATAAAAAGGCACAATATCAACTTTTTCTTTCATTATTCTGTTAACTATATGACTGCTATACATGAGTATTCCCCTTGACATGCTCCCATTAGAAGATAGAATAAGGTGTGCCTAATCTCGGGACAGAATTTACATGGAGGTCACAGTGAAACATTTTCAAAAAGATAACTGGCAGCACCAGCCGGACAGAGCGACATTTATTTCCCAACTCGTAAGGATTATCTTTTTTCTGGTGATATTAGGGCTCTCTCCCCTTCTTTGTCGGGCAGAATCTCCGAACATCCAAAAAAACATCAACATACATGGTGGAATCATCACCGACCTTTTCCAGAATCACAACACCGACGGAAAGTTTGCACACTACGCAACCGACAGCGGCAGCGATTTCACATCCACAGTAAACGAAAGCTGGTTCAGCCTTTCCGGCTCACTGGGAAGAGCAAACGGCATGGAAACGACCTTTGAGGCCTCTTTTGACTTCATGGGAGAAAATGATTTCGAAATTGTAACTGCTTGGATACGAATAGAAAAGGGGAACTGGTACTTTCTTGCCGGTAAAGCCGAAAGCCTTGTGGCAACTGGGGAAACCACATTGAATTACGACGGCTTTTACTCGGCCGGCGGTATTCAGACCGGTGCAAAGGCAAATCAGAACCAGCTTCAGATCGGGCACAAACTGAAAGATCATTTCACTGTGGCCGTTTCTATTACCGATGAACCGGCACAGAACGGCAGTATGGGTGGACAGCAATTCTCATCGAAACGCCCGGCTGTGGAATGGGCACTTCTCTTTGATTTAACATGGGGAACCGGGAAATTTGCAGGCCATACCGGGGACATGATGCTGGATTCCGATCAACACTTTCATCCTGCCGCAATCATGGCTGAAGTGAATGTTCCCATCACAGAATCGATTTCCTGGCTGATTTCCGGGTTCCGTGCAAAAGCCGGATCTCAGTTTTTCACAACCGATATTCTGTTTGACTGCATTCTTCTGGCAGATGGCCATGCATATGAATTTTCCACCACCGGCGGACTGACCGAACTTCTCTTCCAGGCAGGGAACATGCAAGCCTGGGTGGGTCTTGGAACCTTTTCGCTGACCAATGGCTCAAAAACACATTTGCGCCTCCACCAACCGGAAAACGTCCTGACAGACAACCATCGTCTTTCCGTCGGCTCGCGATACAACTTTTCGGACCATCTCCATGCAGGACTTGAAATCACCCGATACCAAACAACCCACTTAAGGGACACTGAAACGCAAACCATCAGAGCCACATCCATTCAACTCCAGTTATCCATCACTTTCTGACAGACAGGTGTGCGAAAGAAAAATCAGAAAGCTGCCCGTTTATCTCGCAGCCAAACACCCTAAATCCGCATGAAAACAAGACGGTCACCTTAAGGTTTAGTATAATGTTTGCATTAGACAGCAAAAACACTAAGCAAAAAGGTGGCCAGAATGAGAATAAACGAGAAGATCGAACGTGTGCGAAGCTACAGGTCCGCCGACATCATCCTGCCAACGATCCTCATGCTCCATACCGGCTGTTCCTCATCGGGCGGGACGGGAATCGACTGCCGCAAGGGAGGTGATAGAGGAGAAACAGGCGCC
>Ga0210044_10010367_pt1 | contig 11130 bp, 16 predicted proteins | sample CryGey13umfilter_2_FD_183959 | JGI IMG/M metagenome (GOLD analysis project Ga0210044, IMG submission 183959) | Groundwater microbial communities from aquifer in Utah, USA - Crystal Geyser 4/9/14 3 um filter (SPAdes) (version 2) | ecosystem: Environmental > Aquatic > Deep subsurface >...
GGAGAAAAATGCACATCGGCAAGTCCGCCACCGATAGCAAAACCGTTATCCAATAACACCGATGACGGCGGGAGAAAGGGACATTTCTACTTTGCAGGCGAGGGGACATTTCTATTTAGCGTTGACAGGGTCTGTGCGTTATCGCGCATAGTCAAATCAGCCAACCGTCTCTAACCGGAGACCACGAATTAAATTTATATTCAGTATGTTATGAGCGCCTCTAAAAAAGCGTCCCCGATAAACGACATGATTATTTTTTAACATCAGCCAACCATAACTCTTATTTTCATAACATATTGTTTTTAATAAATTATATAAACTGGCATTAATTTTGCTAGTTTGGTTAGCACTGGCGCAAGGTCAGCTTTCAATTTATTTTTTAACCGCTTGATTTTATCGACAACGCGTACTACCCATAAGCCGCGAAGAAAGGCTACTGCTGACGTTTTTGAAAATCAATATTCGAAAGTAGGGCTGATGGGCCAAGTATTCGTTGATATAGCACGTGATAAGCGACTAATTTATTTACGCACCTTGGGTATGGCATGTGCGACAGTCAAAATCAGCATGACTAACTTGGCCCCAGACGAAAAGAATACCCACAAATACTTACAGCACAATAGAGCACGTAATTCTGCCAGGAGAACACCCCTGTCAACGACGAACAGAAATTTGGCTCTATGTGCGGTAGAGCACAGACGAGCTTCATTGACTGGGTGATACTTTCGAATGTAGGCATTGCGATGGCTGCCAAAGTTAATGGTGGTTGCTACTTAGTCTTACAAAGGAGCGTTTCGAAGAAGCAACTGTTGAAACACGTTTTCTCATTATTTCAACATGCCGACGAAAACGTCATTGTCGTGCTGCGATAGCTTCCTCAGGCGTTACGCTGCTACGGTTTATTATTAGGAGACATAAAATGTCATTAGGAACAATTCTGCTAATCGTTTTGATCCTGCTGCTGATCGGTGCTGTCCCAAGCTGGCCCCACAGCCGGAATTGGGGTTATGGACCCAGCGGTGGTATTGGGTTGGTGTTGCTGATCCTGATCATTCTGTTTTTGATGGGCAAGATATAGCGCGTTGCGTTGCGTTGCTTTGATTTTGTCTTGCGGCGGTCACTCAACGGACAGCGAATCTGAATTTCTGTTTCACAACGCAACGAAGATTGCGGACACGAGCTTCTTGATTCTGTTCTAGTTCAAGCATCGAGAGGCAATTTTCCATCATTATTAAAATTAAACCTGGAGGGTATTACCATGACACAATTTAAACGTTTTTCCACTTTTTTTATGATTGCCCTGTTGGCTTTTTTTGTAGGCTGTGCAGCTACTTCAAAGCAGGAGGGGACAGGTGAATATATCGATGACACCGTTCTGACCACGAAAGTCAAGGCAGCAGTTTTCAATGAGCCTTCCCTGAAGTCCGCCGAAATCAACGTCGAAACCTTCAAGGGTGTAGTACAACTGAGCGGTTTCGTCAACTCTCAAGCTGACATCAATAAAGCGGCCGCAGTTGCACGCGGCGTCAAAGGGGTGATATCGGTCAAGAATGATATGCGGGTCAAATAAGAATAGCGGTCGGTCTTCAAGCATGGCCTGTCCGGTTGACCGACCATTCATGAGAGGAAGAAATCATGCTTCATTATACAGTTGTGTTTCTAGTCATCGCGATTATCGCTGCGCTTCTCGGATTTACGGGTATTGCGGCTGGCGCTGCCGAGATCGCCAAGATACTTTTCTTTATCTTCATTATCTTGTTTGTCATCTCTCTTATCATGGGGCTGATGCGTCGCAAGTAATTTTGTTTGATTCCGCGAGGTGTTTCGCAGAATTCAGATGATGTGATAGATACTGGTTTTGTCACATCATTAATTGACAAGATATTGAATTAATATCTACTTTATGTCAGCTATCGAGCTGACTTGCTTGATGTTATTAACAAGTAAATCCTGCCTTCTGAAACTTGGAAGTTTGTTTAACTAGATTATATTTAAACATCTAGTTTCTAATTATGAATGGAGTACGTCATGACCGAATTTTCAAGCCAAACAATAAAAAATGAATTGCTCAAAGATTTCAATGCCGTTGTACACGAAGGCGAGCAATTATTGAAGTCTGTGGTCGATGAAGGCGGTGATAGAGCTAATGCTTTACGCGCCAAGATGGAATCAAATTTGAAGGCAGCCAAAAATAAGCTGCGCCAAATCGAAGGATCTGCAATTGAAACTACCAAGACGGCAGTTCGAGCCACTGACAATTATGTTCATGAAAATCCTTGGCGTGTTATCGGAATATCTGCTGGTATTGGTGTCGTGATTGGACTGCTGCTGAACAGTTGTTGTAATGAACGGTCCGGCAGCTCTTCGCGATGAAAAATATTGTGATAGGCAAGCAAGAATTGCAAAGGTAATAGCATGTTTAATAATGGGATTTATTCGGCATTATTTATTAGTTTGTCATTAGCTGCACTTGGCGGATGTAAAACAACTACTTCTGGCGGTGCAGTTGGTGCGCAGCGTTCTCAGCTTATGCTGGTTTCTTCACAGCAGTTGGAGCAAGTTGCTGAACAAAGCTATAACAAGTTGAAGGCAGAAGCAGAGCAAAAAGGGACGCTGAATCAAGATCGCGCGATGTTGGAACGGTTACTTACGATTACCAACCGCATCAAGCCACATACTGCAACATTCCGTCCTGATGCACCAAGCTGGAAATGGGAAGCCAATATAATTAGCGACAAACAGCTTAACGCATTCTGTATGCCTGGCGGTAAAATTATTTTTTATTCCGGGCTGATCAATGAGTTAAATCTAACCGATGATGAAATTGCAATTGTGTTGGGGCACGAAGTTGCTCATGCATTGCGCGAGCATTCTCGTGCACAGGTGTCTCAGGCAATAGCTGCCAATACCACAATTAGTGTTGGCGCCGCATTGTTAGGTTTGAGTGGGGGGGCAGCTGATCTGGTTGGCGCGGGATATCAGGCATTAATCGCAACCAGATTCAGCCGTACTGACGAGACGGAGGCTGATTCCATTGGCTTGGAACTAAGTGCACGAGCAGGCTACGACCCACGCGCAGGAGTTACATTGTGGCAAAAAATGATGAAGAATAAAGATGGTCAGCGCTCTCCTGAGTTTCTAAGTAGTCATCCGGCTGACTCAACTCGCATTCAACAGATTGAAAAGCTGTTACCAACCGTCATGCCGCTTTACGAAGCTACACGTAGATAATTTAATAACTTGCTGAATGTCGGCATATATGTTCGCTAGCGCACTGAACATACTTTTGAAGTGTGAAAAGATTGCAATTGAAGTTGATGAGAGTTTGGTGATATGAATTTATCGGATATCTATTAATTCATATTCTGTTTCAAGTTAAATTTTATTGGAGAAAAAACATGAGCACTTACCATAGATTACTTGTTTTGATTATGTCCGTTATCGGCGTTCTGTCCTTTACCGGTTGCGGTAAAACTCAAGAAGATGCAAGTAAATCCGCCGCTGTCACTTCGGTGGGGACGGAGATTGACGACAGTGTTATCACCACCAAAGTAAAATCCAAGTTGTTGGCTGATCCGGACATTAAGGGTTTTGATTTAAAAGTTGAGACGCATAAAGGAGATGTTCAGTTAAGTGGCTTTGTCGATAATCAAGCTCAAATTGATAATGCAATTATGATCACGCGTTCAGTAGAAGGTGTTAAGAATGTGGACAATAGAGTGAGCTTAAAAAGTGTTAGTGCTACGACTGTGGGCACTAAAGTTGATGACAGTATAGTCACCTCCAAAGTTAAGTCTTCGTTACTTGCAGATCCCGACATTAAGAGCCTTGACATTGCAGTGGTAACCAACAACGGCGAAGTTCAGCTCAGCGGTTTTGTTAACAATCAGACTCAAATTGATCGTGCAACCGATGTTGCACGCAGAACTGAAGGTGTACATAACGTTATCAACGAGTTGCGCGTCAAATAGTAAAGTTATATTTATTAATCAATATTAAAGGAGAACAAGATGAACTGGGATCAAGTTGAAGGGAACTGGAAACAATTAAAGGGCAACGTTAAGGAAAAATGGGGGAAACTTACCGATGATCATCTTGACGTAATAGCGGGCAAACGAGATCAGCTATCAGGCAAAATCCAGGAAGCTTATGGAGTCACTAAAGAAAAAGCGGAAGAGGAAATTTCTGAATGGGAAAAAACTCAGAAGTAATCTTTCGTGATTTGAGCTACGCATCAAAGGGAAATGTATTTTAACTTTCATTCAATAAACGAAAGGCAATCCCATGAACAAATTCAATATCAGCATGATAACAATTGGCCTCGCCATCACCTTCAGCGCGATGGCAGAAGAATCCATGACAAAAGAGGCATATAAATCTGAAAAGGAACGTATTGAACTGGAATATAAATTAGATAAGGCTAAATGCAAATCGCTAGCCAATAATGCTAAAGATATATGCAAAGCTGAAGCCAAGGGTAAGGAGGAAGTTGCAGAAGCCGAACTAGATGCCAAATATAAACCATCAAAGAAATCCAGTTACAAGGCTCACGTCACCAAGGCAAAAGCGGATTATAAAATTGCCAAGGAAAAATGCGATGATTTAAATGGCAAACCAAAAGATATTTGCCAAGCGGAAGCTAAAGCTGCAATGACTGCTGCAAAAGCTGATGCGAAGGCGAAGATGGAGACTTCGGACGAGAAATAGGGCAGCTTAGTGTTGCTGGTCACGATTGATTTTATTTAACTAGAGGGCACCTCTAAAAAAGGAACTGACATGAAAACGACATATAAAGTTGCAATAAACGCGTTAACCGTAGCTATGTGTCTTGGCTTAGGTGGATGTGGCGGCATGTCTGCACAGGATAAAAGTACAGCTATCGGTGCTGGGGTAGGTGCAGTTGGCGGAGCGGTACTCACAGGAGGCAGTACTATGGGAACGGTTGGTGGTGCCGCAGTTGGTGGGGTTATCGGTCACGAACTCAAAAAGTAGAAAATACATTACCAATTCGATGCATCTATAAATAACTGAATGCGAAGATGCATCGTTTATCAGATATACAATTTATTAAGGGAGTTAAACTAAATGATGAAATTGAAAAAATACACTACTGCAGCATTAGCAGTAAGTGCCTTAGCGTTGGCGCTATTGGGTTGCCAGAAACAGGAAGGTCCAGCCGAGACTGCTGGTAAGAAAATTGATCAAACAACCCAGAAAGCCGGAGAGCAAATTGAAAAGGCTGGAGATAAAATTCAAGACGCGGCTAAAGGCGATTAAAAAATAATCGCGTGGATTTCCGTATAGATATATCGGACGCGCGCTCTTTTTTCTGTGATTCTGTGAATGGCCTGGCTTTCCCGAGGTTTTTAATTCAACTTTTTACAATCCGGCTATTCTGGCTTGCTTAGGAGTAATAAATGAAATCAATGCAAATTATTTTAGTAAGCACTATGACAGCTACGATGTTATTGGGAGGCTGTGCTAATAGTAGCAATCCTGGCGCACCGACCAATACAACTCCAGGGCCATCCACCTCATCACCATCTTCCAATTTAATTGGCTATGGCGTGGTTGAAGATATAGAAACCATTAAAATTTCCGATGATGGTAATAATATTACTGGGGCCGTCATTGGTGGAGTGGTGGGTGGTGTGTTGGGACACCAAGTTGGTAGTGGAAAAGGCCAAACCGCAGCTACAGTTGCTGGAGCGGTCGGAGGTGCGATGGCCGGTCGTGAAATTGAAAAGCGCTCACGAGCCGCAAGTCGAGAGGAATACCGTGTCCGTGTTCGATTGAGTAACAATACTATTCACACAATTACTCAAAGCAGTGTTAGCGATATAAAAATTGGTGATCGTGTGCGCGTGGATAATGATCGCGTGTCACACGCTGATTAATAATGCCATGTGTACGGGTTCCACAAATAACTAATGAGCTGAGTAACTTCAGCTACTTACATTTTCATATTTAGTGACATGGCAAAAAAAGAGAACATGCCATTATAACTTGCGAGTCTACCAGCCACATGCGCAAGCTACAGAAACCATCCGAGCGTGTAACAAGCTACTTTGAACATTCCCCTGTAACGGATGCAGCTTAAGTTCAACAATTTGTTGCCGGATCAACAGTTGCCCAGATTATCTTCATTATTGAGCACCGTACGTAGCCTCGTATTTCCATGAGCTTGCAGTGCAAGTTCTGTGGGCATTGAATTTTCAACGGCAAGTTGCGGTGCCTCGGCCCGGTTCAGTTCAACGCAGAATTCGCTCCCCACATCGACGGTGCTTTCCACGTTAATTGAGCCTCCCATCAGTTCGATCAGTTGCTTGGTTACTACCAGGCCAATGCCCGTTCCTTCCTCAGCACCGAACTCTTGTCCGAGACGATTGAACGGCTGAAATAACTGCGCCATCTTCTCTGGAGACAGTCCAATTCCACTGTCTTTGATGCTGATGCGTATGCGTTCCGGAGTGCAGGTACATTTCACCTCAACCGTTCCATGTTCGCGGTTGTATTTGATTGCATTGGAGAGCAAGTTGATAAGAACCTGCTTTACTCGAATTCGCTCTGCATTAACAAACCAGGTCTGGTCAAATGGAATAAAATTTATATGAATATCACGTTTTTTTGCCGGCGATTCGATCATGGCTAGGCATTCGACTATGGTTATTCCCAGCGGCACGGGTCCCAGCGTCAATGGTAGCACGCCAGATTCGATCGTCGCATGATCAAGGATTCCATTAATCAGTTCCAGTAGATACCATCCTGCTTTGATAATATGTTGTAACCTTTCCGTTTGGATATCTGAAGGTGGTGGTGAACCTATCTCCAACAACTGCGCGAAACCGAGGATTGCACTGAGCGGGGTGCGCAGCTCATGGCTCATGTTGTTAAGAAAAGTTGATTTCGCGAGATTGGCTTTTTCCGCCACAACCTTGGCGCACACCATCTGAATATGAGTTTCTTCAACTTCTTCGGCCAGTTTGTGTGCTTTCATTGTAGCGACGACCAAGTGCGCGTTCGCTTGTTGCAATTTTATGATGTGCTCGTCAAACGCTACCTGAATTATCTCTGCCGCATGAATTTCTCGCTCACGCGAGGAGGCTTTCTCTTCGCGTAGAAGGATAGATTCCTCACGGATATCCGCAGCTTCTTCTCGTAAATCTTCAGCATCCTCACGCAAATGTACGGCATCTTCTCGTAAGGCGACTAATTTATCGGGGCTTGGAACAGCTACATCCTCTTTAAGGACAGATGGCTTTTCCTTGTGGTGTGTTGATTTATTCAATTGATTAAGCTCATTCAATTTAAATGCACCATCATTATGAGTTTTATTCACACCAACTTTACCACCTAACAGCTCATCACCTTTAAAAAAATTAATAAAATCTACGGCACTATGAAAATGTTTGCACCCTCAATTGGGAATAAATGTTACACCAGTTTGCAGCAAGGTAGCGAACGCCTCTGCTACCATCGGACGTCCGAAATAGTAACCCTGACCTTCGTCGCAGCGCTGAGCCAAAAGGAATGAGGCCTGCTTTGATGATTCTACACCTTCTGAAATGATGCGTAACTTGAGACTTTGACCCATTTTTATTACGGCACTGACGATGGCAGCATCGTCCGGATTGCTGCAAATTTGGCTCACGAACGACTGGTCGATTTTCAGGGTATTAATCGGAAACTTCCTCAAATAACTTAAGCTCGAATAGCCGGTGCCAAAATCATCAATGGCAAGCTTTACGCCCAAATTTGCAAGTGCATGCAATATGGAATCGCTAGACCCTGCATCCTGCATAAGGACGCTTTCGGTTAATTCCAGCTCCAGATAGCTTGGCTCCAAGCCTGTTTCCTTGAGCACTTGGCGAATATTATCTAGAAAATCTTTGGCACGGAACTCAAGCGCTGAGACGTTGACTGCGACGATGATCGACGGCAAACCAGCCTGCTGCCACGACCGGGCCTGGAGACAGGCTTCGCGCAGTACCCATCGGCCGATCGGCAGGATCAGGCCACAGTCTTCGGCAATGGCGATGAACTGCGCTGGCGGTAGCAACCCTTGCCCCGGATGCTGCCAGCGAATGAGTGCTTCGACACCGACAATAACGCCACTTTGAAGGTTTATTTTTGGCTGGTAGTGCAACACAAATTCCTGCCGTTCAAGTGCACCGCGCAAGCCGGCCTCGACGAATTGCCGCTGGACGGCGCGATTATTCATGTCTTGTTCGAAAAATTTGTAATTGTTGCGTCCGCTTGCCTTGGCATGGAACATCGCAGTGTCCGCATTCTTGAGCTGGGTTTCTGCATCCTGGCCATCATCGGGAAAGATGCTAATACCGATACTCACGCTGATATGGAGTTCGTGCTGATTGATGAGATGAGGTAACGCAAGCGCTGCGAGCATTTTTTGCGCACAAAGCGCCGCGCCTTCTGGATTCTCAATAGAGGGAAGCAGTACCACGAATTCATCCCCACCCTGGCGGCTGATGGTGTCCGAGTGACGCACACAGTCCAGCAGGCGCTGTGCAACTGATTGCAGAAGCTTGTCGCCAACTGCATGCCCCAGCGAGTCGTTGATATGTTTAAATTGATCCAGATCCAGGAACATCACTGCCAGCTGCCTGTTTTGACGACAAGCCAACTCCATCGCTTGGATATGCCGGTCTTGCAAAAGTATGCGGTTAGGTAAACCGGTAAGAACATCGTGATGGGCTAAATGAGCTAACTGAACTTTGGTCGCTTCGACTTGTTCGGCCAGTTTGTGTGCTTCAATTGTAGCAACAACCAGATGTGCGTTCGCTTGCTGCAACTTAATTATATGATTGTCGGACTCTGTCTGTATTGTCTCTGCCGAGCGAACGTCTCGTTCGCGCGAGGTTGCTGTTCCTTCACGCAGATAGGCCGCGTCTTCACGCGAGTCAGCAACATTTTCACGTAAGTCGATCGCTCTTTCCCGCAAATTAGCGGTATCTTCTCGTGCAGCGACCAACTTCTCGCGGTTTAGCGCTGCCTCTTCGTCATCAAGGACATTTGCCGACTTGCCTTTGCGCTGGTTTGACCCACCCAGTTGATTGAGATCGCCGATATCATGTGCGTCAATATTGCTATCGTTATCCATTACCTAGTCCATTCAACTCACAGGGCTGATCAAAGGCCGGCCCGACATGATTCCTCCATACGCTGATAATGTCTCGCCAATCAGAATGCCTTCATCGGTAATGTCAAACAATCGAATGTCCTTGCTATGCCTACTGCCACGAACTTTAACGATAGACAGGACGCGTTTGAATTTGCCCGCGATTTCGATATAGCGCTGCACAATAATTGAGTCGGCGAGAAAAGCACTCCCAAATGGGCTAAAACGTAAGTCGGTGTAGCGGTCTTCCAGTTCCGAGGTCATTAATATAGTCACGCCCATACCAGTGAGTTCGGCAATCATCCTGTACAGTGACCCACGAAAATTTTCGCTAAACTCGGGTGCCAGTGCCAGCTCAAATCCAGACAAGGAGTCAATGACAACGCGCTTTGCTTGCATTCGATTAATCATTTCAATCAAATCATGCAAGGTTTCATCAATTGACAAATCCAGGGAACGCGTATCGATCACCCCAACTTGTCCAGCCTTGACCAGCGCACTCAATTTATTGTTCAGCAGCTGGCTAGGGCTCTTCTCAAACGCCGCTATCACACCTGGCTCGCCCCTGCGCGCACCTTCGGCGAGAAATTCCGTCGCCAATACGGTTTTCCCAGATCCGGATGGTCCTACTACGAGTAGTGAATATCCAATTGGCAGGCCGCCGCCCAGCATTTCATCCAGGCCAGCCGTTCCCATTAAAAGACGCTCTCCTCCAGTGGATGTGTTGATTATTGACTCAATCGTTGCGGGGTGTTTGATAATTGCGCGCGGAAAAACCTGGATTCCTTCATCACTAATGCGGAATGTATGCAAACCGGGGACCTGGGCTTGACCACGAATTTTGACCACTTGTATCTTGCGTACCATTGAATTTTGGTGCAAATTTTGCGAAAGCCACAGAATGCCATCCGCCACTGTAAAAACAGGGCTAGACTCCGCTTCTGGTTTTAAATATTCACCAATTAAAAATGTGGTTGCCTGCCAGCTCGTCATTTGCATGCCCAGTTGCTGCACGAACCGTTGCAGCTCAGTCGCTCCCTTGTCTTCCTGCTTTGCAGACTGAACGACTGATCGAAATGAATCAACAAATACAAGACTGGGAGCATAATCTTTAACTTCATCGGCAATGCGTGACAGCACTCTGTCAAAATCCCCGTCGAGAAGGTCTGCAGACAGATTAACGAAGCGGATCGATTCATTGACTTTATTAATATCAAAAAACGGAAACTGCTGTTGATAACGAAACATCTTCAAAACGGGTTCACCGAGTACCGTGAAGAACAGAGCCCGATTATCCGGGTTTGCCAACGAGAACATGATCTGGTGAGCAAGTGTTGTTTTTCCGCTTCCCGGCGTGCCCGCAATCAGGTTAAATGAGAACTCAGGCAGCCCTCCGCCTAGCAAATTGTCCAAGCCAGGTACGCCAGTTGTCAGTCGACGTATGCATACCTTTTTATTCATTTTCGAACTCCTTACTGGTTTTAGCCGGAGCGTTATTGTCCCAAGCTGAACTTAAAATAGTGGTAGTTAATTGCTCGCCAATTAACGAGGCCAGGATGTCAGTGAAAGTGATCAGCAGCAGACAGTTTGCTGCGCTGACGATATCGGGGGGTTGTCTTTCAAAGTCTACTTTTAATTCCGGGAACCGTTGATCAGCCAGTGGTAACTTCGAGCTGGCCGCGACCCAAGGAAATGTTGCTTGGGTAAGGGATAGACTTCTCGAGTAAAGTGAATTGAAACCAATCTCACCGACTATCGAAACGATTTCGGTAGCCATCTGCTCCCATAATTTTATGGCGGCATTCACAGCTTCTTCAGGATTCATTGCGATACGATCTCTAATCGTAGAATGCCGCAGCAAACAATTGGTTTCCATAATAAAATATCAGTAGTGTCCGGCAATTTCGCTCTGACGGCTTTTTAATGCATTGATCTATAATAGGAAACGACGGGCTTAGGGGTGTCACCGACTTGAGCTTCACTTGGACCTG
>Ga0210044_10010368_pt1 | contig 11130 bp, 8 predicted proteins | sample CryGey13umfilter_2_FD_183959 | JGI IMG/M metagenome (GOLD analysis project Ga0210044, IMG submission 183959) | Groundwater microbial communities from aquifer in Utah, USA - Crystal Geyser 4/9/14 3 um filter (SPAdes) (version 2) | ecosystem: Environmental > Aquatic > Deep subsurface > Groundwater...
GGGCGGTGACGGGGACGGTGTCGCGGACGTACACCAGCGACTTCGACCTGGCGACGCTGACGGTGGCGGGGACGGCGTACAGCTTCACCCACGACGCCGACGCGCTGCTCACGGGGTCCGGGGCGCTACAGATCACGCGGAGCCCGACGACGGCCCTGGTGACGGGGACGAGCCTGGACAGCGTGACGACGAGCGTGACGCACAGCGGGTTCGGGGAGCTGAGCAGCACGAGCGCGAGCGCGGAGGGCTTCGCCCTGGGCAACGGCCGCGCCGCCCTCGGGGCTCGTCGATCCCCAACGTGCTCCTCGCCCTCCACCACGCTCCTCTGGTACCATGGAGCCGCCTGCACCATCGAGGGGACCATGAGCCAGGCGGCCACGGCCGAGGACAGGACGCACCGGCGATCGAGCGCCGCTCGTCAGCGATCTACGTCCTCGACGCCCCGAGCTAGGCGAAAACTCGCGTCTGGGCCCCGAGCTTTTTGGACCCCCTCGCATCGGGCGATCGCCGACTCCAAGCCGCGGAAGGCACCTGGGAAATCGGCCGACGTACGACGAAACCACGTCCGATGTCGTTGTCTGTACAAGGACCGGCTCAACCCCGTGGCCGAGCTCGACGGCACGGGCGCCGTGGTGTCGCGGTTTGTGTACGGCACCAAGGACAACGTCCCCGACTACATGGAGAAGGGCGGGGTGACGTATCGGATCTTGTCCGACCACCTGGGCAGCGTGCGCTTGGTCGTCGACGCGGCGACGGGGGCGGTGGCGCAGCGGCTGGACTACGACGAGTTTGGCGTGGTGCTGCAGGACAGTGCGCCCGGGTTTCAGCCGTTCGGGTTTGCGGGTGGGATCTACGACCACCAGACGAAGCTGGTGCGGTTCGGGGCGCGGGACTATGACGCGCAGGTTGGGCGGTGGACCAGCAAGGATCCGATCCTGTTTCGCGGACACGAGACGAATCCACATGTGTACGTCGACAATGATCCGGTGAATTGGATTGATAGCACCGGAGAAAGCCCAATCTTGGCCGGCGCTAGAAGAACTCGCTCGCTCGCTCCGCCAGCGACCGCGGGTGGACCCCGCCGTCCAGCTCGTGCTATGAGGCCTCATGGATCAGCTGACAGCAGACAAGGCGGTCTTCAGAGCTCTGGTGCGTTCGGACGGCAAGATGGTGGGCGCCATGGCGTTGGTCCCCGGCGGCGGTGCGCGGTTCTTCATCCTCGCTCGCCGGGAAGAGGACGACGCGTTCGTGGGACGCGTCGCCGCGTGGGTCAAGTCCCAGAGTGCCGACGGGATCCGCATCGAGCAGCCCGACATGCTCCCGGAGGGGACCAACGTCCCGGAATTTTTCCTCCGATTGAGGGCCACCCTGGCCACCGACGGCACCGACTCCCAGGCCACCGAGTTCGACGTCAAGGATCCCAGGTATGTTGTGGGACCGGATGCCAGCTGAGGGCGCGCGGAGCGGGGGAGCCACGCTCGTGTGCGGAGCGGAGCGCAAGACATGACCGCGCCGGATCTGTAAGTCACTGTAGCCAGCGGTGTGCGCTCGTAGTACCATTCTCCAACCGTGACCCCTGCAGAGACAGACCCCCTTCTGGGTGATCTCGGCTTACTGTCCGAGGTGACGCGGCAGACGCTGTCCTCACTGCAACTCAACGTCCTGCTGCGGCGGGTGGTGGCGTTGCTGGCGGACCGCTTTGGGTACGACTATGCCGCGGTGGCCCTGGTGGAGGATGACTGGGTGCGGTTCCGCGCCAGCAGCAGCGCCGAGCTGGACCAGGCGTTCGACGACCAGAGCGAGCAGCACTGGAAGGTGCCCGTGGGCAAGGGGATCGTCGGGACCACCGTGACCACGGGCAAGTCACGGCTGGTCAACGACGTGGCCGCCGACAGCGACTACATCATGCTCGGCTTCCTGGCCAAGACCCAGTCGGAGCTGTCGGTCCCGCTGATCCACCACGAGAAGGTGTTCGGTGTGCTGGACGTGCAGAGCAACCGGCGGGACGCCTTCGGCGAGGCAGACCAGCAGCTGCTGGAGATCGTGGCCGCGCTGGTGGCCCCCGCGATCCACATCGCGCGGCTGTACGATCGATGGCGCCGGCGCACGCGGTACCTGCACCTGCTGGGCGAGATCAGCCGGATGATCATGTCCTCCCTGACCCAGGAGAACGTGATCGAGGTGGCGTGCGAGTCGATCCTCGAGGCGCTGGACATCTCGCTCGCCGGCATCGCGCTGCTCGATCGCGACGGCGACCAGGTGATACATGCCGGGCACGCCACGCGCCTGCCGTTCAACCGCGACCGGTGCCAGAACGTCAAGATCGGTCAGGGGCTGGTGGGGCGAGTGGTGGAGACCGGTGAGTCGATCCGCATCGACGACATCTCCACCTTCCCCGGCTTCATCGAGGTGGTGGAGGGGATGCAGTCGGCGATCTGCGTCCCGATGCGCATTCGCGACCGAGTGATCGGCGTGCTGGAGGTGGAGCACTCCAGGCGGGACCACTTCACCGACGAGGATCTGCGACTGCTGGAGAACCTCGCCGCGTACCTGGCCCAGGCGCTGGAGAACGCGCAGCTGTTCGACAGCCAGCGTCGGAGGTGGCAGCAGCTGCTGGTGATCAACGAGGCCGCGCGCATCGCCACCGAGCCGCTGGATCTGGACGAGATCCTGACCCAGGTGGTGCGTGAGGTGCACGATCGATTCGGGTATTTCGCCGTCGCCGTGGGGCTGTGTGACGAACGAGAGGTGGTGCTGCGGGCCGTACGATGCGACGAGCCGCTGGATCTGGAGGTCGGGCACCGTGTGCCGCTGGGACAGGGCGTCGCGGGGCGCGTGGCGCAGACGGGCGAGGTGGTTCAGCTGGGACGCAGCGACCAGATCGACCGCCACTCCGTGCTGCGCGCCGACATCCAGAGCCTGATGACGGTGCCGCTGCGGACCCAGGACGGCGTGATCGGCCTGCTCACGGTGCAGAGCCGCGAACGCAACGCGTTTGGATCCGAGGACCGACTGGTGATGGAGACCCTGGCCAAGTCGGTCGCCGGGGCCATCGGCAACGCCAGCTCGATCGGCAAGATGGAGGAGCTGCGGGAGGATCTGAACCGGATGATCGTCCACGACCTGCGCAACCCGGTGCAGGCGGTGCTGTATACCCTGCAGGAGGTGCAGCAGGCGGCTCAGGGCAACCTGCCCCAGAAGGTCATCGACTCCGTGGCGGACGGCATCAACGGCAGCGAGGACATCCTCAGCATGGTCAACAGCCTGCTGGACATGGCTCGATTCGAGGCGGGCAAGGTCCAGCTGAGGCTCGTTCCCACCGCGCTCAACGATCACATCCGCGCCGGCGTGCGGCGCTTCGCGTCCATCGCACGCGCCCGGGGGATCCAGATCACCACCGTGCTGTCTCAGGACGTGCCGGTGGTGCGGGCCGATTTCGAGCTCATCGACCGAACCATCGCGAACCTGGTGGGCAACGCGCTGAAATTCACCCCCGAGCGTGGAGGTATCACCGTCCGCTCCCAGCTGGTGGAGACAGCGCCAGACGACGTTCCGTGTCCGGCGCCCTGCGTTCAGGTCTCGGTCAAGGATACTGGAGAGGGCATCCCCGCGGAGCACCACCGCCGGATCTTCGAGAAGTACGGCCAGGTGGAGTCGCGCAAGGCGGGGCTGAAGATGTCCACCGGGCTGGGTCTGGCGCTGTGCCGCTACGTGGTGGAGGCGCACGGCGGTCGAATCTGGGTCGAGAGCACCCCGGGCAAGGGGTCCACCTTCCACTTCACGTTGCCGGTGCCGTCGCGGGACGGCGGGGTTTGACCCGACCCCCGGGCGGAGTATCCTTATAGCTCCACCCAGGCCGAGGAGATCATGGACAGGACCCGCAGGGAGTTCTTGCGCGACGGGGCTGTCGTCGTTGCGACGGCCAGCCTCGCCCCGATGGCGATTCTGGGCTGCGACAGCAGCCCCACGACGATTGTGGATGGCGCGCCGCCGGACATGGTGCAGCCCGACGCCGCCCCGGAAATGGCCCCGCCCGATGCCGCCGCGCCGGACGCCGCGCTGGAGGGGTCCCCCGACGCCACCCCGGCCCGCCGGCCAGACACCACCGTGCGTCAGCGGATCCAGGGCGTGCTCCCGTCGAGCAAGCAGCCGGTGTCACAGAAGAGCTCGTGGGGCGTGACGCAGCTGGTGCCGGGGGACCCACACCTCAGGCAGGATCTGCTGCTGGTGGACGCCACCGCCACCACCCCCACCGGGCCGCCGGTCTCGCTGTTCTACTCGGCGCAGCTGACCGATCTGCATCTGATCGACGAGGAGTCCCCCGCCCGCACGATCAACCTGGATCAGCTCCTGTCCCCGGCGTGGCGCACCCAGGAGGCCCACAGCACGCAGGTGCTGGACGCCATGGTGCGCAAGCTGAACAAGCTGGACGCGCTTCGCAACCTCGACTGCGTGCTCGTCACCGGCGACTGCATCGACAACAACCAGAAGAACGAGCTGGAGTGGTTTGTCCAGGTGCTCAAGGGCAAGACCGTGGTCCCCAACTCCGGCGCGCTGGAGGATCCGGTGGCCGGTCCGGATAACGACCCCCACGACAGCTTCGTGGCCCAGGGCCTGGGGAACATCCCGTGGTACGTGGCGATGGGCAACCACGACGCGCTGATCCAGGGCAACCTGCCCCACGGCGCACTGCTCAGCTATTCGCTGATCACCGGCGACCCGACGCGGGACAAGATCGGACCCCTGGACCTGGGTCGCGTCAACGACGCGACGTGCACGCCCATTCCATCGGACGATGCGCCCTTGCCCCAGCGCTGCGTTCCGGTGGATCCCAAGCAGCTCAAGGCCGGCAGCCTGACTCCCGACAGCCAGCGGGCGCATCTGTCGCGCAAGGATTGGATCTCCCAGGTGCTCTACGCCGGGGGCGCGCCGGGGGGACACGGGCTGCTCAACGCCAACCTGACGTCCGGGGTGGCGGACTATGTCGCCGATCCGGTCCCCGGGTTGCCGCTCAGGCTGGTCGTGCTGGACACCACGGCCGGAGTCGGCGCCCAGGGAGCGTACGGTCGGATCGACAGCTTCCTCAAGCCGGCGCTGGTTCAGGCCCAGAACGACGAGGTGCTGGTGATCGTCGTGTCGCACCACTACCTGGATGGCATCGTCGGCGCGAGCGCGCTGCGTCCGACGCTGAACAGCTTCCCCAACGTGATGCTCCACCTCGTGGGCCACGGCCACACCAACGTGGTGACGCCCCGTCCCGGCAGCACGCCGGATCTCGGCTACTGGGAGGTGCAGACCAGCTCGCTGACCGAGTGGCCGCAGCAGGCCCGGCTGGTGGAGCTGGTGGACCGCCGGGACGGGACGGCGGAGATCTGGCTCACGCTGGTGGACTTCGACACCGAGCATCAGCCCACGGGCCCGCTGGCCCTGGCCTCGCGGTTCTTCGCGCTGTACGAGGTGCACTCCGGCCGAAGCTCGGCGGGGGAGAACGAGGGCCAGGTCGGGGACCGCAACGTGGTCTTGCCGGTGGCCCTGCCCAAGACGATACAGAGCAAACTATCTTCCTTGCCAGGTCAGCCCATCGAGTCCAAGCTTCTCGCGTGAACTATGGGTCCCGCGGTGCTACTAGATTAGTCACCGGTCTTAGAACTCACCCGAGCCTCGTCGCTCGCTCCGAAGGAGGATACTGATGACACTCAAGAACGTTGACGAGATCCTGGACTGGGCCATCAAGCGAGAGCAGGACGCCCACGACTTCTACATGGATTTGGCCAAGAAGCTGGAGCGGCCGGGGATGAAGGAGATCTTCACCCAGTTCGCCGGCGAGGAGCTGGGGCATCGCAAGAAGCTGGAGTCGGTGAAGGCGGGCAAGCGCCTGCTGCCCTCGGCGCAGAAGGTGATGAACCTGAAGATCGCGGAGTACACGGTGGACGTCGACCCCAACGAGGAGCTGGACTATCAGAAGGCCCTGATCCTGGCGATGAAGCGCGAGAAGTCGTCGTTCAAGCTCTACACCGACCTGGCCAACTCCGTGGGTGAAGAGGATCTGAAGCTGAGCTTCCTCGCCCTGGCCCAGGAAGAGGCCAAGCACAAGCTCCGCTTCGAGATCGAGTACGACGACGTGATCCTGGCCGAGAACTAGGCCGCGACTCCTCGCGGAGCGAGCGGCAAGGAGAGACCACATGCTTACCAAGAAGATGGAACAGGCGCTGAACGAGCAGATCAACGCCGAACTCTACTCGTCGTATCTGTACCTCGCCATGTCGGGCTACTATCAGAGCCTGGATCTGGTGGGCATGAGCAGCTGGTTCAAGGTGCAGGCGCAGGAAGAGCTGGTCCACGTGGCCAAGTTCTTCGCCTACGTCTGTGATCGCGGGGGGCGGGTGGATCTGAAGCAGATCCAGACGCCGCCCTCCGAGTGGGACTCCCCGCTGGGCGCGTTCTCCGAGGTGCTCAAGCACGAGCAGCATGTCACGGCGCTGATCCACGAGTTGGTGGCGGTGGCCCAGTCGGAGAAGGATCGCTCCACCGAGAACTTCCTGCAGTGGTTCGTCACGGAGCAGGTGGAGGAGGAGGCCACGTCGTCGCAGATCGTGGGCCAGCTGAAGCTGGTGGGTACCACCGGCCCCGGGCTGTACATGGTGGACCAGCAGCTGGCGACGCGGACCTTCGTCATGCCCGCCGCGACCGCGGCCTAGTAGCTGTTCTCGTCCAGCTTCACCTTCCCGCGAAAGATCCAGTAGATGCTGGCGGTGTAGGCCAGCACGAGGGGCACCCCGAGCCCGGCGATGATGAGCATGATCTTCAGCGTCCGCGGCGAGGAGGAGGCGTTGTAGATCGTGAGGCTGTTGCTGGCGTCGGGGCTGGAGAACACCATGTTGGGGAACATCCCGATGCCGAACAGCAGCATCATCGCCGCCATGGAGGCGCAGGAGGAGAGGAAGGCGCGGAAGTCGCGGCCGTGGTGGATCTCCCGCGGGATGTTGGCGATGGCCAGGCCGTTGAGCACCGGGAGCGCCAGGAGCAGCGGGTGGAGCTTGAACGCCTCGGTCATGTGCGGCACGAACAGCAGCGTGGCCAGGGTCGTGGAGACGTAGCACAGGATGAAGACGACGATCGTCCGCTGGACCCAGCCGCGCACCCGGTCGTGCAGCGCGCCCTCGGTCTTCATCACGAGGTAGATCGTGCCGTGCATCGCGAACAGCGCCACGGTGGTGATCCCCACCAGCAGCGGGTAGGGCCGCAGCAGGTCGAGGAAGCCGCCGGCGTAGCTGTGGTCCGCCGCCAGGGGGATGCCCCACGCGATGTTGCCCAGCGCCACGCCGATGAGCAGGCTGGCGCCGATGCTGCCCACGCTGAAGCCCACGTCCCACATCTTCCGCCACCAGGTCGCCGGTTGCTTGCTACGAAACTCGATGGAGACGGCGCGAAAGATCAGGGTGCACAGGAGCAGCATGAAGGCCAGGTAGAAGCCGCTGAAGATCTCGGCGTACACCAGGGGGAAGGCGGCGAACAGCGCGCCGCCGCCGGTCACGAGCCAGACCTCGTTGCCGTCCCACACCGGACCGATGGAGTTGATGAACAGCCGCCGGTCGCGGTCGTCCTTCACCACCAGCAGGTGCAGCGCGCCCACGCCGAGGTCGAAGCCGTCCAGCATGGCGTACCCCGTGAGCAGCACTCCCACGAGGATGAACCAGACGGTGTTGAGGTCCAGGGTGAGCTGGCTCATGCGCGCACCTTCCCTTCCCGGGCGTCGTCGAACACTGGACCGTGCTTGATCTTGTGGTCCAGCAGGTAGACGAACACCGCGAAGAGCAGGACGTAGACCAGCCCGAAGATGATCAGCGAGGCCCAGATCTCGCCGCTCGAGACCTTGGGCGACACGGCGTCCGTGGTGCGCAGCAGCCCCTGGACGATCCAGGGCTGGCGTCCCACCTCGGCCGAGAGCCATCCGACCTGGTTCGCCACCTGCGGCCCGAGCACCGCGACGGCGAAGAGCTTGAGCAGCCAGCGCGTGGAGAACAGCTTGCCGCGCCACCAGTAGAGCAGACCCAGCAGGCTGAGCCCGATGAGCCCCATGCCGATGGTCACCATCAGGTGATAGGACTGGAACACGAGGTTCACCGGCGGACGGTCCTGTCTGGCGAAGGCGCGCAGCCCGGTGATGGGCGTGTGGGTGTCCCAGTGGACCAGGTAGCTCAGCAGACCGTCGATCTTGATCCCGCTCACGCGCTCGTTCTCGTCGTCGACCCAGCCCACGAGGTACATCGCCGCGGGGGCCGAGGCCTCGTAGTGTCCCTCGAACGCCGCCAGCTTCGCCGGCTGGTTGTGGGCGATGCCGTCGGCGCTGGAGTGGCCGGTGACCAGTTGCAGCAGGGAGGCCGCCACCGCCACCACCAGGGCGATCTTCATCGATGCCCGGGCGAAGTCCTCGTGCTTTTTCTTCAGCAGGTAGTAGGCGCTGACGCTGAGCACGAGGAAGGCGCCGCCCTGCCAGGCGCCCATCACGGTGTGGCTCAGCCGGTCCAGCGTCGACGGATTGAACACCGCGGCCCAGAAGTCGGTGAGCTCGGCGCGCATCTGCGTGCCGTGCTTCACGATGTGGTAGCCCGCTGGCGTCTGCTGCCAGGAGTTGGCGACGATGATCCACACCGCGCTGAAGTGCGCGCCGAAGCACACCAGCACGGTGGCCAGGAAGTGCATGCGCTTGCTGACCTTGTCCCAGCCGAAGAGCAGGATCGCCAGAAAACCCGACTCCAGGAAGAAGGCGAAGATCCCCTCGGCGGCCAGGGCGCTGCCGAAGATGTCCCCCACGTAGCGGCTGTAGGCGCTCCAGTTGGTGCCGAACTGGAACTCCATCACGATGCCGGTGGCCACGCCGATGGCGAAGATCAGACCGAAGACCTTGACCCAGAAGCGGGTCATGCGGTGGTACAGCGCGTCGCCGGTCCTGAGGTAGGCCCCCTCCATGATGACCAGGATCAGGCCCAGCCCGATGCTCATCGGGGGGAAGATGTAGTGGAAGGCGATGGTCAGCGCGAACTGCAGTCGAGCGAGGAAGAGGGCTTCCATTCGGTCTCCTGTTTGGGGGGAGTCTAACAGAAAGCGGAAATGGAAGGTGGCTCACCCATCGGTCCCCGCAAGGAGCGTGGTGCAGGAGTTGATCCAGATCAAGTTTTCGCGGAATGGAACCCCCGCCGGGAGGGTTTGAGGGGAAACACTCGATTTTGCTACCAATTGCCGTTTGGTGTGTTAAGAGTCCCGGGTCCTGACGAAGGGAAGTCGCGATGCAAAGCGAGCTGAGAGTGATCAACGAGATGGTCCAGGCCGAGAGCGGCTTCGTGGATCGGATCAACGCCGAGGTGGGACAGGTCATCGTCGGCCAGCGCTACATGGTCGAGCGCATCCTGATCGGGCTGCTCACCGGCGGCCACGTGCTGCTGGAGGGGGTGCCGGGCCTGGCCAAGACCTTGACCATCAAGACCGTGAGCGACACCCTGCGGGCCCACTTCTCCCGCATCCAGTTCACGCCGGACCTGCTTCCGGCGGACATCATCGGCACCACGATCTACAACCCGCACAACGGTGAGTTCTCCGCCAAGAAGGGGCCGATCTTCGCCAACCTCGTGCTGGCCGACGAGGTCAACCGCGCCCCGGCCAAGGTGCAGAGCGCGCTGCTGGAGGCGATGCAGGAGCGGCAGGTCACCATCGGCGACACGACCTACCCGCTGCCCCAGCCGTTCATGGTGATGGCGACCCAGAACCCCATCGAGCAGGAGGGGACCTACCCGCTGCCGGAGGCCCAGCTGGATCGGTTCATGCTGATGGTCCGGGTGACCTACCCCACGCAGGAGGAGGAGCGGCAGATCCTGGACCGCATGACCGCCACCAGTCTGCCCGGGGCAAAGGCGGTGGTCGAGCCGCAGGAGCTGCTCAGGGCCAGAGAGGTGCTGAACCAGGTCTACCTCGACGACAAGATCCGCGACTACATCGTCCAGGTCGTGGCGGCCACGCGCAACCCCAAGGAGTTCGGGCTGAAGGGCATCGCGGACTTCATCGAGTACGGCGCCAGCCCACGGGCCTCCATCTTTCTGGCCCAGGCGGCCCGGGCCCACGCCTTTCTCAGGCACCGCGGATTCGTGGTCCCGGACGACATCAAGAGCGTGGGCCCCGACATCCTGCGGCACCGCATCATCCTGACCTACGAGGCGGAGGCCGAGGAGATCACCACCGAGGACATCACCCGCAAGCTGTTCGAGCAGATCGAAGTCCCGTGATTGCGCGCGACCTGATCAAGAAGATCCGCAAGATCGAGATCTTCACCAACCGTCTGGTGAACGACCAGCTGGCCGGCCAGTACCAGTCCGTGTTCAAGGGCCGGGGGATGGCTTTCGAGGAGGTGCGGCAGTATCAGCCGGGGGACGACATCCGGCTCATCGACTGGAACGTCTCGGCCCGGATGAACGAGATCTACGTCAAGCTCTTCGTCGAGGAGCGCGAGATGACGGTCATGTTGCTGGTGGACATGAGCGCCTCCGGACTGTTCGGAACACACGAGCAGACCAAGCGCGAGATGGCGGCCGAGATGGCGGCGGTGGTGGCGTTCAGCGCGATCAAGAACAACGACCGCGTGGGGTTGATCATCTTCACCGACGAGGTGGAGAAGTTCGTGCCGCCGAAGAAGGGCAAGAAGCACGTGCTCCGGGTGATCTCGGAGATCCTGAGCTACCGCCCCCGCAGCCGGCGAACCAGCGTGGCGGCGGGGCTGGAGTTTCTCGGCCGCGTGACGAAGCGCCGCAGCGTGGTGTTCCTGCTGTCCGACTTCATGGAGCTGCTGCCGCCGGGAGAGCGCCCCGACCCCCGCCGGCACGCCGTGCCCCCACGCCTGGAGCACGCGCTGCGGGTCGTGGCGCGCAAGCACGATCTGATTCCGGTCACCATCACGGACCCGCTCGAGGAGCACCTGCCGGACCTCGGCCTGTTGAGCCTGGTCGACCTCGAGACCGACGAGGTCGTGGTGTTCGACACCTCTGGACCCGAGGCGGCGGAGTATGCGCTCTACGTGCGACGGGCGCGAGAGGTGCGGCAGGGGATGTTTCGGCGGCTGAAGGTGGACTTCGTCAACGCACA
>Ga0210044_10010375_pt1 | contig 11125 bp, 8 predicted proteins | sample CryGey13umfilter_2_FD_183959 | JGI IMG/M metagenome (GOLD analysis project Ga0210044, IMG submission 183959) | Groundwater microbial communities from aquifer in Utah, USA - Crystal Geyser 4/9/14 3 um filter (SPAdes) (version 2) | ecosystem: Environmental > Aquatic > Deep subsurface > Groundwater...
GCAGCTTCATATCATCATCTATGGAGATGCTGATTTATTGTCATCCTGACAAAAATCAGCCCGCAAGGGCAAAAGCGTCGTTTCGCCCTTGCTCACAAAATCAAGCACTTACGCGCATGATTTTGGCAGGCCATCCGTAGCCTGTACGGAAGCACTGACACATCAGCGCTTCCCTATCGGCCACAATGAACTCAGCTTGAGATATTGAAAATCCTGTGCGCGTTAGCCGTTGTCTGCACCGCCAACGCTGCCAGTGAAACACCACGCACTTCGGCAATGCATTCGGCCACCTGTTTAACAAAGCTCGGTTCGTTGCGTTTGCCGCGAAACGGCATCGGTGCGAGATAGGGAGAATCGGTTTCGACCAGCAGCAGTTCAGCCGGCACCAGCGCCGCCACTGCCCGCAGCTCCTCATTGCGTTTGAAGGTGACATTGCCGGAAAACGAGATCGCCATACCCAGCGCAATCGCCGCTTCGGCCGTTGCCATATCGGCTGAAAAGCAGTGCATGATACCGCCGCATGCGGAGATACCCTCGTCGCGCAGAATACGGATGGTGGCTTCATCGGCATCGCGGTTGTGCACAATGACCGGTTTATGCATCAGTTTGGCAGCCCGGATATGGGTGCGGAAGCGCACCTCCTGCAGTTCGACATCCACATGGTGACGGAAAAAATCCATCCCCGTTTCACCAATGGCAACACAACGCGGATGCCCGGCCAGCTCACATAACTGTTCCACTGTCGGCTCGGTCTCCACCTCATGGTTGGGGTGAACACCGACACTGAACCAGACATTGTCGCGCGCTTCAGCCAGCGCTCTCAGATCATCGATATGGCCGAAATCGACACCGACAACGACACAACCTTCAACACCCGCTGCCGCCATGCGTTCAAACATGGCATCGCGATCCTCCGCGAAATGCGGAAAATCAACGTGGCAGTGGCTGTCAAAGAGAGCAGACATCATTCAGTCCTGCATGATTGTATGCAGATGTTTGAGCTCAACATGGTGCAGGGCAAGGTTATGGGAATCCTGCAGAACTTCCACGCCATCAGCATTCGGCTCACCCAGTTCGGAGACGACCAGATCCGCACCGGTGAAATCGTGACTGCGGGTATAGTCATTCACCGTCACCACGCATTTCAGACCGGCCGCATGCGCCGATTTCCAACCGTTTTCGGAATCTTCCAGTGCCAGCGTATTTTCAGGATTCACGCCAAGCTGCTCCATGGCATAGGTATAGATATCCGGTGCCGGTTTTTTAGCCGGTACAATGTCGCCCGCCGCGAGCACGGCAAAACGGTCAAACCACTCTTTACCGAGTGAGTGTTCGATCAGGGCATCGAGTGCAGACGGTGTTGTGGTCGTTGCCACGCCCAGCGTAATTCCTGCCGCATAAGCCTCTTCGAGCAGACGGCGTACACCCGGACGCAGCGGAATGCGGCCCTCGCCAATCAGGTTCTGATAGTGAACAGTTTTGCGCGCATGCAGGCCGGCAATCTCATCATAAGGCATCTCGTGCATATCACCGCGCTCAATATCATAAGCGATGCGTTCCTTGCCACCGGTAACCGCCAGCAGTTCACCATAAGTCGGCACATCCCACTCGCGCTTATGCCCCGCTTCTTCAAAAGCCATATTAAACGCCACGCGGTGCCCGTCGCGCTCGGTATCAGCCAGTGTGCCGTCAACATCCCACAGGATACATTTCAGTTCCGCCATTTATCAGCTCCTTGGAAGAATTTCTCATTTTGTTACTATCGGCACATGAGCAACATACAAATGCCCGACATTGTGCATAAGACTGATATAGAAGAGGCTGAACCTCAACTGCAACGTCCCCCTATGTATCATGTGGTTATGCTCAACGATGACTATACCACGATGGATTTTGTCATCGAGGTGCTGGTACGTTTTTTCCATAAGTCGGAAGAAACTGCCCATAAAATGATGCTGCAGATTCATCATCAGGGCAGTGCCAAATGCGGCCTCTACCCTCGCGATGTAGCTGAAACAAAAGTCCATCAGGTTGAAACAGCCAGCCGTACCGGCGGTCATCCGTTGCGTTGTGTGATCGAACGTGAAAGCAACGATGCCTAGCCCCGTCCGGGGTTTGCTGCACGGTGCAATGATTTCACTTGAATTAAATAGTTTTGGCACCGATATTGCCTGATATAACTATGAACAGATGCTATGAACCAATAAACCGGTCAGAAGGATGTCAGCCATGGGAATATTGAGTGAAGAGCTTGAAGAAACACTTAACGACACATTCCGCAATGCGCATCTGCGCAGGAATGAGTTTGTCACTGTCGAGCATCTGCTGCTCGGCCTGCTGGACAATCCAAACGCGCTCGGTGTATTGCTCGGTTGCCGTGCCGATGTGGAGCGCTTGCGCCACGAACTCACCACCTTCATCCAGCAGAACATTGCCATTCTGCCCGAAGCACTGGGTGAAACGACAGCCAGCATCGGTCTGCAGCGCGTGATTCAACGTGCCGTGATGCATGTGCAGGCATCGGGCAAACGTGAAGTGAACGGTGCCCATGTGCTGGTTGCCATCTTCTCCGAAAAAGACTCGCACGCCGTGCATTTCCTCAACCGTATGGGTATCACCCGTCTTGATATAGTCAGTTTTATGGCGCATGGCGCGCTCAGTGATGAATCCTACCGTCCGGAAAGCAGTGAACATGCACCGGCTGTCGAATCGGATAAAGCTGAGGGCACCGCCTCCCCGCTAAAACGCTACTGTATCGATCTGAGCCAGCGCGCTCGCGATGGCAAAATCGATCCGCTGGTAGGACGTGCTGAAGAGCTTGGACGCTGTGTGCAGATTCTCTGCAGGCGTCGTAAAAATAACCCGCTGCTGGTTGGCGAAGCCGGTGTCGGCAAAACCGCTATTGCCGAGGGACTGGCGCTAAGAATTGAAGCCGGTGAAATATCCGATGTGATTGAAAATGCCACCATTTACGCGCTGGATATGGGTGCGTTGCTGGCCGGCACAAAATACCGCGGTGATTTTGAAGAGCGACTGAAAGCCGTACTGCATGCACTGGAACATGAAGAACAAGCGATTCTGTTTATCGATGAAATTCACACCATTATCGGTGCAGGGGCAGCCAGTGGCGGCACCATGGATGCATCCAACCTGCTCAAGCCGGCGCTGGCCAATGGCGAATTGCGCTGTATCGGTGCAACCACCTATCAGGAGTTCCGCAACCTGTTTGAAAAGGATCGCGCGCTTGCCCGCCGCTTCCAGAAAGTGGATATCCCCGAACCGAGCGTGGAAGAGACCATTGAAATTCTCAAAGGCCTGAAACCGCAACTTGAACAGCACCACAGCGTCAAATACAGCGTGGCCTGCCTCGAACAGGCGGCAAAACTGGCCAAACGTTTCCTCAGTGAACGCCACCTGCCCGACTCGGCCATTGATGTGCTCGATGAGGCCGGTGCCGCCATGCGCGTGCGCCCTGAAGAGAAACGGCGCAAACAGTTGAATGTGCATGATATTGAATCGATGATCGCATCGATGGCCCGCATCCCGCACCAGCAGGTCAATGCTTCGGATAAAAAGCGACTGTCGCATCTGGATCGCGACCTCAAACTCTCTGTTTTCGGCCAGGACAAGGCCATCGACCAACTCGCTTCGAGCATCAAACTGTCGCGTGCCGGCCTCGCCCATCCGGAGAAACCGATCGGTTCATTCCTCTTCACCGGCCCTACCGGTGTCGGTAAAACCGAAGTGGCGCGTCAACTGGCCCGCATCATGGGTGTGGAGCTGATCCGTTTCGATATGTCCGAGTATATGGAATCGCACACTGTATCACGCCTGATCGGTGCACCGCCGGGTTATGTCGGCTTCGATCAGGGTGGCCTGCTCACCGAAGCCATCAGTAAAAATCCGCATGCGGTGCTGCTGCTGGATGAGATCGAAAAAGCGCATCCGGATCTGTTCAATCTGCTGCTGCAGGTGATGGATCACGGTACCCTGACCGACAACAACGGGCGCAAGGCGGATTTCCGTCATGTGGTACTGATTATGACCAGCAATGCCGGTGCATTTGAGATGCAGAAGAATACGGTCGGCTTTAATCCCCAGCCGCGTGTCGGTGCCGATGATGAAGCGGTCAAACGCATTTTTACGCCTGAATTCCGTAATCGTCTGGACTCGACTATCGGTTTTGACCCACTCTCTGAAGTGACCACGCTGCATGTGGTGGACAAACTGCTGATCGAACTGGAAGGCCAGTTGCTGGATAAAAAGGTGGAGCTGGATGTCAGTGATGAAGCCAAACGCTGGCTGGCCAAAAAAGGCTATGACCCGCAGATGGGCGCCCGTCCAATGGCGCGTCTGATTCAGGAGCACATCAAGAAACCGCTGGCCGATGCCATCCTGTTCGGTGATTTGCAGAAAGGCGGCATCGCCCGGATCACATGCGAGCATGACAAGCTGATTGTGTCTCAGCCGCAAACCCAGACTGCATGAGTAAAGACAATACGGCGGCCCCGCAGCGGTGGGGCCGCAAGCCTTCAAAAAACATCGCCCCGAAAAACTATACGACCGACTTCTCGCATGCGGATAATGCCGCGATTGAAATCGCCATGACTCCGATTGGTGTGGTACACAGCAGTTACCGCGAACGTTTTGCCGTACCGCGTCAGCCCTCGCTGGACGATGCACAGGAAGCAACCATTGAGCTCAATGCCGGACTTAATCTGGAGCAGGCCGTCAAGGATCTCGATGGTTTTTCACATATCTGGGTGATCTACTGGATGCACCTGAATCAGGGCTGGAATCCGACCGTTACACCGCCGCGCGGCCCGAAAGTGAAACGCGGCCTGTTTGCCACCCGGGCCCCCCACCGCCCCAACAGCATCGGACTCTCTGCCGTGCGCCTGACTGCGGTTGTTGGGCGCACGCTGCATATCAAGGGCCATGATATGCTTGATGGTACCCCGGTGCTCGATATCAAACCCTACCTCCCTTATGCCGATGCATTTCCCGATGCCAAAAGCGGCTGGGTGGAAGAAACCGGTGTCGCGGAACTGGGCATTTCCATCAATACCGGTAGCTGACCTCCCCGTACAATGTGGCGACAGCGCCTATGGCATCAGTGAACTGTTGCATAGGCGTCTATCAAACAGATATGCTTTAGAACCAGTTAAGGGCCTTGGTTTGGCCTCGCTCAGGAGCTTCTTTTATGACCCAGCAACACCCGGATGACAAAGACTATAATCTGAATCATTTCGATTTTGGCCCTGCCGATCAGGCGGAGCAAAGTGATGAACCATTTGAGCAAGCTCCCGAGTTTGAAAGTGCACCCGATTTTAAGCAGCGCCATGAGCCGGGAGTCAGTGAAGAATCGCTGACAACTGAGCCGTTCATCTTCAACCATCAGCCTGAAGAAGATCAAAGTCACTTTGGTGATTCCTCTGAAAAAATTTCAGCACCGGTGATCCCGCAAATGGCATCGGATTTCCCCCCTCCGAAGCAACCCTCCCGCGGTTCCGGTGCCAGCATGGCAACGGCCTTTGCCGTCGTCGCCATGCTCATTGCCGCAGGCGCTGTGTGGCTGAACCTTGATCAGGCCGATGAAGCCAAACCAGCCGTTGTCGAAGATCAGCTTGCGCCCGGTTACAACACCATCATCAATGATGAAATTCGCAAGTTGCGTGAACGCATGGCTGTCGTTGAACTGGAAAAAGACGAACTCAACCAGAAACTCAGCCGGCAGAATGAGCTGTTGCAGCAGCTCCAGCAACAGCATCAGACCTCGGAATCAAGAATTGAAAATTTACAGGCTGTGGTAGCAAAACTCAGCGGCAGAGTGGCCGATCAGGCAAAGACTCCGGCACCGGCCATGACTCAAACTGCCGCTGTGAAAAGCGTGAGTAAAACGACTACACCTGCACCGGTGAAAAAGAGTGTCGCCAAAGCAACCACCCAGTACGAACTTCCTGCCCCGCTGGAGTCGCTTCCGGCCGGTGCAATGCAGGGCAATGGCGAAGACTGGGTGATCAATCTGGTATCAGTCTACTCGGAGGCCGCTGCCGACAATGAAATTGCACGCTTGCACAAGATGGGCATCGATGCCGAAATCGCCGTATCCACTGTCAATGACAGGCAGCTCTATCGCATCCGCTTAAGTGGATTTGCCAGCCGCGATGAGGCTTTGCAGAAAAAAGAGCAACTCGCCAGCCAGTATGGCATCAAAGATGCTTGGGTACATAAACCCTAACGCGAGAATATCTTACTGGAGGCACGATGAGTGATCAGAAACATGACAAGGACCCCCATGCAACTGATCAACAAAGCGATGTCATGGATGAGGTTCTAACCGAGATTGATCTTGATGATCTTGATATGCCACTGGATGAGCCTGAAACACCTGAAACCGGCAACGCAGAGCCCGATCTTGATGACTTACTGAGTCAAACCTTTGAAGAAAGAAGAGGCGTCCCGGCTCAGGCTGACGTTTTTGACGAACTGGATGGGCTAACCCTTGACGACTTCATTGATGACTCGGAAGAGCAGGATAGCCGTGAGGTCGTACCCGAAGCGCCCGACAGCCCTTCTGAACAGGCCGTGCCGAACAGTGCAGCTGAAACCGCTCAGGAATCCCTGCCTGACCAAGCAACTGATGACGGCGTGACTCCCACAGATACGCACAGCGAAGATACAGCGAATGCTGGTACAGCGTTGGCGGATGAAACGCCAGCCACCGAACTGTTGCCCGACAGCATTGAAATTTCCGACAGTGTTGAAGCTGTCGAACTCGATACCGACAAGGATATTGCAGCGCAGCAAACGAGCCTGGCAGATGAAGAGGATCATGAAGATGCTTTGAGTAAACTGTTTGGTGCCCACCCTGACGATCAGTCCTCAGGGCAGCCGGAAAAACCTCAGGATGATGCGTCTGTCCCACCCGCTGAATTCACTGAACAGGTCATTATCACAGCCGGTGCGTCCAAAACCATGGCGCACAACAGTGATACCGCGGGAAAGGATATCGATCAGCTGCCCGACCCGGATCGCACTCCGGTCAAAGAGATTCCCACCCCGGCTACAGATTTACCGGAAACAGCGTTGCCGAAAAAGGAACCCACCATGTCTGATAAAACCCGATCCGCAGAAACAGCTGCAAAAACCTCAAAGCCGGCAGGCATGAACCTCAATATGGCCAATAGTATTCCCATGAGTCTGGGGCTGGTTGCCGTGCTGGTTGCCGCAGTGGCAGTCTGGCTCGGTCTGGATGCATCCCATCAGGCCGATATGCTCAAGACAGAACCTCAAAAAATACAGCAGCAGATTCAGCAGCTGGAAGAGCAACTGCAACAGCAGAACATGGCGATGGAACAACAGGTCGAGACGCTGCAACTGCAGCTCAACGACCTGACCAAAGTTGTTGCCAACAAAGCCAGAGAAAACTGGCAAGCATCCAACGAAAACTCTACCGCCGCACCATCCGGTGCCGCTGAAGTTGTCCCTCAATCTGAAACTCTCGCAGTGCCGGTTCAAGCTGCATCCAAACGCATGGCTGGCCCTGACACCGCTGCAGATGCAGGTCATGGCTGGTTCGTAAACCTGTTGTCGGTAGAGGCCCAGAATGCAGCAGTTGCAGAAATCGGCCAACTGCGCGCGAAAGAGTCAGAAGCACTCCGGTTGCAGGTTGTAACCCTGAAGCAGCAGATTGATGAATTAACCAGTGTCATTGCCAACAACGCTGCAGGAGAGCGTCAGAAACCTGACGACACTGCTGTTCTTTCTGTGAAAGGTGAAGTCTCAACCATGCCTGAAGCCGTCCAGCCTGCTTCATCCGGGCCGGACACCGGAACCGAAACAACTACACCTTCTGACAGTAAAGAGCCATCAGCCGACAAGAGTGCCATTGATCAGCAGAAATCCGTAACAGCACGTCAAGCCGCCCCAGTCAAAGTCGCTGCAAATAAATTCCGTTCGCCCTACGAGGTTGCCCCGAACTCAGCCAAAGGTTGGGCTGTGAATCTGACCTCATATGATACTGAGCAGGCCGCAGATGCCGAAGTACGCCGTTTGCGCGCCAAGGACGTAAGGGCGGAGTTTGTACGTGTCATCATAAAAGGAACCGTCTGGTTCAGGGTTCGTATTTCCGGTTTTGCCAATGAACACGAAGCCGTGGCTTATGAGAAATACGTCAGTGAGTTCCACGCCATTGATGCCTGGCATCATAAACTGTAAGCAACAGGCGAAAGGAGACGTCTCTGCATCAGGATCAGACAAACAGGATCAGCTGGATCAACCGGCTGGGTACACGGTTTCAGCTCACACTGATTCTGGTATTGCTGGCTACGTTTGCCGTCAGCCAGTATGTATTGCTCAGCAAAGAGAAGGAGTCGGTTTATCAGGAAGAGGTTGAGCGGGCTGCATTTATGGCCGACGGCCTCTCCCGCAGCCTGCAAACCCTCATGCTCTCAGGTAATGCCGCCGATGCCGCCGACTGGCTCGAACGCCTGTCCGAAAGCCCTGAACTGCTCACTGTGCAGGTGGTTCGCAAGGATCAAAACGAAGCCTTCCTCGATGGCGAGACGATCGGGCTGGTCAACCGGCAACTCGGCACTGATGTTTTCAACCGTCCTCTGCACACCTCCCGCAGCATCACCGATATCGATAAAGCATCGTTTACCCGGGCCGTGAACGGAGAGCAGATCACTCATCTGGATGAGACAAATGCCACGCTGACCTTCCTGCTGCCGATCAACTCCGGTGAGGCATGTATGAATTGTCACGCTTACGACAGTTCAGAAACGCGTGGTGTGCTGCGCATTACCACATCCATTGAGCATGCCCAGCAGCGTATTGTTCAGGCACGCAGGGATACGATTATCTATGGCCTGTCGGTTTCCTTTATCATCGGCCTGCTGCTCTACCTGTTCATCCGCCGCCAGATTCTATCACCGCTTGAACTGGTCACCGAGGCAACTGCCGGTATTGCAGCAGGTGATCTGGACAGCAAAGTGGACATGCAGAGCAAAACCGAGATCGGCAAGCTCGGCGAATCATTCAACCGCATGACCGATGCCCTGAAAAACTCCACAGTGTCGCGTCAATATTTCGAAGCCATCATGCATTCGATGGGTGAAATGCTCTTTGTGACCGATATGGAACAACGTATCCGTTTCACCAACCCGGCGACTCAGGCAGCACTGGGTTATACGCAACAGGAATTGCTGGAAAAAAGTGTCAACGATCTGATCAAAAGCGGTATCGAACTATCGCCTGCAGAAGCAGCAGAACTTGCTAAAGCCGGTGAAATTAAAGGTATCGAGCGCGAATTCATGCACAAATCGGGACAGACCATACCGGTACTGATCACCGCTACCATCATGGATCAGGCTGATGGCAAAGCGTATCAGGTCATCCATGCCGGGCGCGACATCACACGCCTGAAACGGGCAGAACATGAGTTGAGGCTGGCTGCCAAAGTGATGGAGTGCGATGCCAGCGCCATCCTGATCTGTGATGCCCAGGCCAATATCGTACTGGTCAATCCGGCCTTTTGTGAGATTACCGGTTACAGCCGTGAAGAAGTGATCGGAAAAAATCCGCGCCTGCTCTCTTCAGGCAAACAGAAACCCGACTTTTACCGCGCCATGTGGGGACATCTGCTAGAGCATGGCGTGTGGGCAGGCGAAATATGGAATCGGCGCAAAAATGGTGAAATTTATCCCGAATGGCTATCCATTACAGCCGTGCGCAACACCGCCGGTGAGATAAGCAACTTTGTCAGTATTTTTTCGGACATCTCCAATCAGAAAGAGGTCGAGCAGAAACTCTCCCATATGGCCCATCACGACCAACTGACAGGGCTGCCGAACCGCACCCTGTTCAGTGACCGGCTTGAGCATGCGCTGGCGCATGCGAGCCGCGACAAATATAAAGTCGGGCTGATGTTTATCGACATTGACGGCTTCAAAGCCATTAATGACAACCATGGTCACGATATCGGTGATGCGCTACTCTGTGAAATCGCCAGAAGCCTGAAAAATCTGGTTCGCGATGCCGATACAGTGGCCCGGGTCGGTGGCGACGAATTTGTTATCATTCTTGAACATCTGCTCAATTTCGAAGACATACTTCAGGTAGCCGAAAAGATCCTGAAACAGTTCAGCACCCCCACCATGGCTGCTGATATTGCATGTGATATTGGCTGCAGTATCGGTATCGCTGTTGGCCCGGATGACAGCAGCGATGCCGATGAGTTGGTCAAAAAGGCGGACACAGCGATGTATCTGGCCAAGACCTCCGGCAAGCAGCAGTACCGCATCTATAGCCGTGACTGCATGATAGCCCAGAGTTAAGTTCTCCAGGGTTTGCATGAAAGCATAAATAAACCCACCATTGGCCGCTGTGCCGGATGAGCTGATTGGCCTGATCAGCTATAGATGAACCGACCTGATTTTTCTGCAAGCAAGGGGCAAAACATATGAGTAATCTCAATACGCAGTGGGCACAACAGGTGATCAGCTGGGAGTATACTTCTGCAGCCACCCCCGACCTCAACGAGGTGCCGATTCAACCCTTTCCTGCCTCACTGCATGAGCAGGGTGAAACACGCGTGATTGCGCTTGATCTCTCCAAAGAGCTGGGAACCCCCTATCTTGCCACTTCACCGAATCTGCTGGCCAGTTATATTCGCATCTGTGCCAATGAGAAGATTTCAACCCGGATAGCAGCAACATCCGAGGTCTACTTTGTGTTGCGCGGTGCTGGCCGCACTGAAACAGCAGCAGGCACGATCAACTGGAAACAGGGCGACGCCTTCACACTGCCATGCAACGAAGGTGTCACCCACTTCGCCGATGAGGACAGTGCCCTCTACTGGAGCCACGATGCTCCACTGCTGCAGTACATGGGAGTATCGCCCAGCAAGCAGATGTTCAAAGCTGCATTTTACTCCAGGGAGTATATGTGTGATGCCGTTGAAAAACTGCGTGAACCTGCCTTGCGCGAAAAACGCAATCGTATCGGCATCATTCTCGGCAACAGCGATTGCACTAAAACAAAAACCATGACCCATACCATGTGGTCTCTGTTTAACCTGTTACCCAAAGGTGAGGTACAGAAACCGCATCGCCATCAATCC
>Ga0210044_10010377_pt1 | contig 11124 bp, 10 predicted proteins | sample CryGey13umfilter_2_FD_183959 | JGI IMG/M metagenome (GOLD analysis project Ga0210044, IMG submission 183959) | Groundwater microbial communities from aquifer in Utah, USA - Crystal Geyser 4/9/14 3 um filter (SPAdes) (version 2) | ecosystem: Environmental > Aquatic > Deep subsurface >...
CCAAGCACGCGCAACATCAACGCGTACTCACCGAGGTGAGCAAGCGCCTTTTGCGAAGACTCGTCCTGCATTGCGCCGATGAGGTCAATGTAAAACAGATATTCCCACGGCTTGCCTTGCAAGGGGCGGGATTCGATTTTTGTCAAGTTGATGTCGCGCAAGGCAAATACGCTTAAAGCCTTGAACAATGCGCCTGGCACATTGTTCAATGTAAACACAATGGATGTTTTCGCACAATCCTGACGGGAATCACATTCGGGAATTTTTGGTTCTTTTTGAATTGCAAGGAAGCGCGTGTAGTTTTCGATGTTGTCTTCAATTCCCTCTTCCAAAATCTGCATCCCATATAATTCTGCGGCGCGGAGGGAAGCGATCGCGGCTGTGTCCAGCGCGCCCGATTCTTTCAAGGCCTTCACGCTTCCTGCCGTGTCGAGTCCCTGCTCGGCTTTGATTTTGTGACTACGTAAATAGCCCGCGCATTGTCCCAGCGCCTGCGGATGACTGACGGCTTTTTTGATGTCCGCTTTTTTCACGCCAGGGTTTGCGATCAAACAATGTCTCACGCGCAACAGATATTCGCCGACGATGTGTAAATTGTTTCGCAATAACAAATCGTAGTTTTGGTGAATACTGCCTGCCAGCGAATTCTCGATTGGGATGATGCCCGCCTCGCACCTGCCCGAGTTGATCGCGTCGAACACCGCGTCGAACGACTCGCAGGATGTGGATTCTACGCTTCCGAAATACTCGAAAACGGCCTGCTCGGAAAAAGCGCCCGCCTCGCCTTGAAATGCAACCTTCATAACATAACTCCTTCAAAAAACGGAACACGCAACACGAAATGTTATATAACGTGTTGCGTGTTCCGTTACTGAGCATCGGCCCACTCCACAATCTTCCTGAACCCCGCTTCCACATTTTCGTCTGAAGCCGCGATCGTCATGCGGACGAAGCCTTCGCCCTGCGCGCCAAACGCGGAGCCGGGGACGAGTCCCACGCCTGCTTCTTCGAGGAGTCGCTCGCAAATTTCAACGGAGGTCATTTTCAAGGGACGAAAATCGAGGAAGAAATAGAATGCGCCTTGCGGCGGGATGACTAAAACCTTGTCGCTTTTCATTTCGTCCGCCAGGCGCAGGACCAATTCGCGGCGGCGCGCGTATGCGGCGCGCATGTTGACTGTCGCCTCCTGAATCGCGGGATCGGTCAGGGCAAACTCCGCGGCTTTCTGGATGAACGGCGCGACGCAGGTGATCGAGTTTTGTCCCGCTTTCAAGGCGTTTTTGATGACCGCCGCGGGTGCGGCCAGGAAGCCGACCCGCCAGCCGGTCATTGCGTAGGACTTGGAAAGACTGTTCACGATCAATGTCCGTTCTTTGGCGCCTGCGATATCCGCGGCGGAAGTGGGTTTCTCACCGTAATAGAGACTTGCATACACTTCGTCGCTGACAACCCACAGGTTGTGCGCGGCAGCGAAGTCCTGGAGTTTCTGCAAATACTCACGCGTGGGATACGCGCCTGTTGGGTTGGATGGATAATTTAGCACAATGACGCGCGTCTTTGGCGTGAGCGCCTTTTCCCAGGATTCGAAAAACGGGATAAACCCATTCTCGGCAGGCGCAGGGACGCGGACGACATTTCCGCGCAACATGATCGCCATGTTGGAATGTGTCGCCCAGGATGGGTCGGGGACAAGCACATCCTCGCCTGGGTTCAAAATGGATTGCAGGGCGGTGTAATAGGCGTGAATGCCGCCGTGCGTGACCAGTATCTCGGACGCAGGTTCGTAGGAAACGCCTTCGTCGCGGATCAGCTTGGAAGCCACGGCCCGCCTAAGGTCCAGAAAGCCGCGGGAAGGGCCGTAGTGCGTCAAGCCGTCCTGCATGGCGCGCAGGGCGGCGTCCACGATGGCGGGATGTGTCCCAAAATCTGGATCACCCACTTGCAGGCCGATGACCGCACGTCCGCTGGCTTTGAGTTCCAGGATGCGGTCGGCCATCACAACCGTGGCGGATTGATGAATGAGTTCGAATTGTTGATTAAGTTGCATGGCGATACCCGTTTGTAAAATTTCCGCATTATACACCAGTGAGGTGTGTGTCAGTTTTTTAAACATCCCTGATCATTGAAAGTAGACCTACAGGTCTTGTTGTGCCAAGCTTGTCAGAACATCCTGCGCAACCTGAATTGATCTTCCATAATCTTCAAGCAGAATATGCTCGTTAGGCGTGTGGTCAAGCGCAGAATCCCCAGGACCATACACAACCGCGGGACATTTCCAAACGGGCGCGACGATATTCAAATCGGCGGTTCCCGTTTTATAGACGAAGCGCGGCTCTCCCCCATTCGACCTGATCCCGCTTAAGAAAGCGCGTACCAGCGGAGTGTTTTTCTCGCACCCCCACGCGGGAATGGCGAATCCTGTCGGCTCAATGACCAAGTGACAGTCACCTTGAAGGTGACTGTCACTTATGATCTCTTCCAACTTCCCATACCAATCCTCAGGCAAAACATCCACAGGCAAGCGGACTCCCACCTTCAAGCGCGCCCATTGCTCGAAATCATTCGAGTCCGATTCCATGCCGCGCAACGTGAGCAACAACTTATCGAAGGCTTTTGGTTTGTCCGCGTTGAACGAATCCACATACGCCTTGATCTTCAGCCAGGCTTCCACCGCCGCTTCCGCCGCAGTGACATCCCCGCTCGCCGTGTGCGCCTGTCCGCGCTTGACTGTCACATTCGCCCACGCGCTTCCCTTGTAGCCAAGCGCAATCCGATCCCATTGATTCGGTTCACCGATGATTGCAAAGTCAGGCTTGTATTGCGAAGCGACAAACCGCGCGCCTTCAGAATCCCGCTCCTCCTCCACCGCGCCGATGACCACGAACTGCCAGCCTTCTTTCACACCAACCTTCCCCACCGCGTCCACAAAACACGCCAGCGGACCTTTCGCATCCACTGAGCCTCTGCCGTAAAGCGAGATACTATCTCGCTCTACTTTTATTTCCCCCGGCACCGTGTCAATATGACCCAGCAACACCACCTGCTTTGACCCCTGTCCCATCACACCGACAGCGTTACCCGCCTCGTCAACAAACGCGTCCTCATAGCCCAGTGACTTCATCCGCGTCACCAGCCATTCCACCGCCCCGCGCTCCTGCCCCGATGGGCTGTATTGAGAAACCAAACCAATCAGTGTTTCAAAGTCATTCATCTTTTTGCTCGACCACCAAAACTTCCGTCAATACATCCACAAGATGGTCAATCTGCTCATAAGAAATCACCAGCGGCGGCAACAGACGGATCACAGTCATCCCTGCATTCAAAGCAATGATCTTCTTTTCCTGCAAGATCTTGATATATGGCTTAACCTTTTGCTTCATTTCAATGCCGACCATTAAACCAAGTCCACGTATGTCGCGGATGTTGGGAGATTCGATCTTCTTCAACTTCTCCAACAGATACGCGCCCTTTGCTGCGGCTTGACCGGGCAGGTCTTCACCGAGAATCACATCCAACGCCGCATTTGCCGCCGCGCACGAAAGCGGATTCCCGCCAAACGTCGAGCCGTGGACTCCTGGAGTCAGATTTTTTATCTTCTTTCCGATCAGCACCGCACCCATCGGCACACCACCTGCAATGGATTTTGCACACGTCAACAAATCTGGTGTGACTCCAAAATGCTGGATCGCGAACATCCTGCCCGTGCGCCCAAAGCCCGTTTGGATTTCATCCACGATCAGCAGCGCGCCGCGCTCGTCACAAATCCGCCGCGCGGCTTGGATATATTCCGCGCTGGCGGGATACACGCCGCCTTCGCCTTGCACGACTTCCAAGATCACAGCGGCGGTTTCTTCCTTCACCGCTTTATCCAACGCTTCGACATTGTTGTATGCCACATGACTAAACCCAGGCACGAGCGGTTCGAATCCTTCGCGATATTTTTTATTGAACGTTGCCGAGAGCGAGCCATAGGTTCTTCCATGAAACGCCCGCATCGCCGCGACAATATTTTTTCGTCCCGTTGAAATGCGTGCAAACTTGAACGCGGCTTCCACCGATTCAGTCCCTGAGTTGCAGAAGAAAACTCTGTCTAAGCCTGGAACAAGCGCAGTAATTTTTTCCATCAGCATGGCACGCTGGTCATTGGGAAATGACTCAAACAACGTGATCAGCGTGGACGCCTGCCTGTAGAGCGCCTCCGCAATTTTCGGGTGGGCATGACCGAGATTGGCAACGCCATGTCCCGATGAGCAGTCCAAATATTCCACGCCGTCCGCATCGAACAACGACGCGCCCTGTCCGCGCACGATGACCAGCGGCTGCTTGGCATACACGCCAGCGCCGTGTTGGTTTTCGATTTTGATGATGTCCATGGTAACTCCAAATGCAGAAGTCAGCCAAAGTCAGAATGCGGAATGCAGAGTGCAGAATAAAAAATCTGCATTCATCATTCTGCATTTTGACTTCCGCATTTATTTCTTCGGATGGTTTTTCTTCGACGTATTGATGGACGCGACGAAAATCGCAATCAATTCATCGCTTTCCTTCTGCAAATCTGACAGTCGGCTGGCAGGGACAATTTCCGCCTCCACAAGCAATTCCAGCCAGTATGCAGATTCGTCCAATTCCTGCAAAGATCCTTCCATCTTGTTGACAAAATCCGCGGGTGATTTGGCTCGGCACGCCTCACGATACTGCGCGCCTACCGAAGTTCCGCTCCGCAGAACCTGGTTGCCGATCACCTTTGCCTCGCCGCTTTTTGGCAATTTCTGGTACATGCGAATAATCCGAAGGGCATAAGCCTTTGTGCGGGCGCGCAGGTCAGTGGATTTCTGTGTGGACATGGGAATCTCCTTTGTGAATGTGGAAGTTGGAATGAATTGAATGCAGAAGTCAGAATAAAAATTCTGCATTCTGCATTCATCAATCTGCATTTTACCGTATCACCGTTCCATTTCCTGATAAAGCATTTGATATTGGATTTTGAATTCGCCCGTCCGCAATGATGACGCGACCCACGCCGCCCTTCAAGGCTTCCTCTGCGCCCAAAACTTTTTTCTTCATGCGACCTTGCGCCGCTTCACTCGCCGCCGATAACTGACTCTGCGGCAGTTGCCGAATGAGCGTGGACTCGTCTGGGAAATTCTTCATCAGCCCAGGCACCGCCGTGAGCAAAAGCAAAGTCTCCGCCTTCAACGCGGACGCCACCATCGCCGCCGCGCGATCTGCGTCCACGTTGAGCGCTTCGCCCTTTTCACTGACAGCGACAGGCGCGATCACGGGCAGATAACCCGCGTTGAGCAGCATCATCAACAACTCGCTGTTGACCGCATCAATCTTGCCCGTGTAATCGTCGCGGATGATTTTGCGTTTTCCGTTTTCAATACTCTGAATCGAATCCTTGCGCGTGGCTTGTATGAGCTTGCCGTCCAATCCGCACAACCCAAACGCGTTGACTCCCAGCATTTGCAACTGCTCCGTCAACAACGAATTGACCTTGCCATTCACCGCCATCAAAAAGATTTCCAGCGTCTTGCGGTCTGTATACCGTGACGTATACCCCGAAGGCGAAGTGATCATCTTCGGCGGCGTGCCGAGTCCTTCGCCAAGCGCATTCGCTTCGGCAGACCCGCCATGCACAAAGACAAGTCGCTTGCCCTGCTTCAACAATTCGGCGGCGTCCACGCAGATCGCGGAAAAATCCACGCCCTCCGTCCCGCCAAGTTTTACCACTGTGATTGATTGACTCATAATTTCTCCAATGATGAATGCAAAATACAAAGTGCAGAATAAAATTCTGCATTCCGCTTTCTGCCTTCTGCATTTAAATCGGGTGCAACCCCGCAAACTCCAACCCCGCCGTCTCCTCCCACCCCATCATCAAATTCATGCACTGCACCGCCGAACCTGAAGCGCCCTTCATCAAATTATCAATCGCGCACATCGCCACGATATGACCATTGCTCTCGTCCAGTTCAAATCCGAGATCGGCGTAGTTTGAGCCAGCCAGAATTTTCGGCTCAGGGACGCGGTAGATTCCGCGCTGTTCACGCACCACGCGCACGAATGGATTTTCATTCGCCACCGCACGATAGGCTTTCCATAGATCTTTTGTCGCCACACCTGGTTTTACTTTCGCGTGAGCTGTCGCCAACACACCGCGAACTAAATCCACAGCGGTCATGGTGAGCGAAACATCTTTCACGCCCATTTCCTGAATCACCTCCGCCGTGTGACGGTGTCCAAACGCAGAGAACGTCCGAATCACATTCGCGCGTTCCGCGTGGAGCGAACCGGAATTCCCCTCCGCGCCGCCCTCCGATGAACCGACTTTGATTTCAATAAAAATCGGGGAGGATAAGTCCAACAAATTTGCTTTGACCAGCGGCAGCAACGCAAGATTGCTCGCTGTGGCATTGCATCCCACCCCGCTTACATAATTTGCTGTCGCAATTTCCGCGCGATGAAGTTCAGGTAAACCGTACACAAATTTGCCCAGCCACTCAGGCGCGGCATGTTTTTCGCCGTACCACTTCTCGTAGAACGCCGCGTCGCGCAGACGGAAATCCGCTGCCAAATCAATAATCTTCGGCGCAAGTTTGGCATACTCTTCGATGTGATGTTGCGCCTGTCCATGCGGCTGGGCAAGGAAGAGCATATCCACAAGCTCCAGCGCGGCGGGGTCGCTGAATTTCAGTTGAGTCCTCTTCCGCAGATTCGGGTGGACTTGATACACGTACTCGCCCAAATGCGAGCGCGAAGTCACCTGTTTCACATCCACGCGCGGATGGGACAAAAGCAGTCTCAGCGCCTCCCCGCCGCCGTAACCTGAGCCGCCAATGATGGATACTGTGGTCATAAATTCTCCTCAAATAAATGCAGAATGATGAATGCAGAGTGCAGAATAAAATTCCGCATTCCTCATTCTGCATTCTGCATTTTAGACTTTGACGCCGACACCACAAACTCAACGATTTCGCCCGCGATGTCAATCCCGCTCAACGGCTGCATGGTGTGGAACTCCATCGTGTGATTGATCTCATTGACGATCAATCCACGTTCAGGATGCTCGACCAGGTCAATCGCCAGCACACCTCCGCCCACGGACTTTGCCGCGCGTAAAGATAATTCTTCGATCTCAGGCGTGAGCGGACACAACTCACCCTCCCCGCCGCGCGCCGTGTTCGTGATCCAATGCTCGGACTTGCGATACATGGCGGTCAACACGCGCTCGCCGATAACCACCACGCGAATATCACGCCCTGGTTTCTCTATAAATTCTTGAACATAGAAAACAGAATGTTGCGCTGACCCAAGCGTGGCTTTATGTTCCAGCACTGCCTCCGCCGCGTCGCGATCATTGATCTTCGCCAGCAACCGCCCCCACGACCCAACAACAGGCTTCAACACCACAGGGTAGCCAAATGCTTCAATCGCTTCCAACGCGGCCTCGGGTGTGAACGCGGTGGCATTGTGCGGTTGCGGGACTCCATCACGCGCGAGCGCCGCGCTGGTCATCAACTTGTCGCCGCAAATCTCCGCCACCGAGGCAGTATTCACCGTCGGCACGCCGAACGCATTCAACAACCGCAGCGCGTACAATCCGCTGTTGTAACTGATGCTGCGCTCCAACACCGCGTCATATCCCTGCCACGGCTTCGGGTCATTCAAATCGAAATGGATCGCGCGGTCATCCAATCGGTCATAATCAATGCCGCGCTTTTCCATTGCGCCGAAGATCCATTTCTCCTCGACGCGCACACGCGAAAACAAAACACCAAGCTTCAATCGTCGTTGCATAAGACCTCAATGAATGCGGAATGATGAATGCAGAATGCGGAATAAAAAACTCTGCACTCTGCATTCTGTCTTCTGCATTTATTCCCCCCAATCTTCCTGTTCCATCGGCGCAAGCTGGATCGTCGCGGGATCGAGCGCAGTCACTTCCAGATCCACGCCGCAATCCGAGCAGACGATGATCTCGCCGACTTCGGTGTCAGCTTCCAATTCGATCTGGGCTTCACATTCAGGGCAGGTAACAGTAGACATTTTTATACTCCTTATAGAAAATGATGAATGAGGAATGATGAATGCAGAATTGCGCACTCGTCATTTTGCAATTTGCATTTTGCATTCAGCAATCTGCATTTTTACTGATTGAGGACTCGTGCCGCCAATCGCATTTCTTTTTTCGACGGATTTCAGCGGGTCGAAGACTTGATACACATCCGCTTCAAACGCGGGACAGAGAGCCTGATACGCTTCGAGTGACAGTTCCTCCAGCCCGATCTTTTTCTCCCCCGCCTCGCGGACAGCTTTTCCCGCTATCGCATGAGTCTCTCGAAACGGGATACCTTTGCTCACCAAATAATCCGCCAGGTCAGTCGCCATCATGAACGAGTCAATTGCGTTCCGCATTCGTTCGGGTTTTGCAGTGATCGTCCGCAATGCGCCAGCGATGACGGGCAGAATCGCGAGCAAAGTATCGGTCGCCGCGAAGACAGGCGCTTTGTCTTCCTGTAAATCTTTATCGTAGGTTGACGGCAATCCTTTGAGTGTTGCCAGCAAACCTGTGAGCAAACCCAACAACGTGCCAGCCTTGCCGCGTGTGAGTTCAAAGACATCGGGATTCTTTTTCTGCGGCATGAGACTCGAACCTGTCGAGAACGCATCCGAGAGTTCGAAGAATCCGAACTCGGCGCTGGTGTACAAAACGATTTGCTCTGAGAGTTTACTTAAGTGGATACCGATCATCGTCGCGCAGAATAAATACTCGGCGGCGAAGTCTCGGTCAGAGACGGCGTCGAGGCTGTTGGATGACGGCTCTGCAAAACCAAGCGACTCAGCCAGCGCAACGCGGTCAACGGGAACGGGCGTGCCAGCCAGCGCGCCAGAACCTAGAGGCAAAATAGAGACGCGGGCAGTTAAATCTGTGAGGCGCTCGCGGTCGCGTTGAAGCGGATGGTAATGACTCAGCCACCAGTGCGCCAACAAAATCGGTTGTGCGCGTTGCAGATGGGTGTAGCCTGGCATGAGAGTCTCACCTGCAAGCTCGGCTTGCTCGACGAGTGCGGATTGCAGAAGGCGGAATGCAGAATGCAGATTGGGAATTGCCTGCAACATCCATAGTCTGAAATCGGTGGCGACCTGATCGTTGCGGCTTCGTCCCGTGTGGAGTTTGCCAGCCGCCGCGCCGATCAACTCGGTGAGGCGGCGCTCGACGGCAGTGTGGATATCCTCGTCGGAGGGGACGAAGAGAAACTTTCCGCTGGCGAATTCTTTTTTAACGGTAGCAAGCCCAAGGGAGATGGAGGCGTGCTCTTCATCCGAAAGAATATTTGCCTTGTGCAAGGCGTCTGCCCACGCGAGACTCCCATCCACATCCTGAATCGCCATGCGCTGATCGACAGGCAGGGAAGCGTTGAGCGCCCATGCGAGGTCATCGAGTTTTTGTGAAAAGCGTCCGCCCCAGAGGGTCATGTGTGCTCCTTGGTGGTGCGTGGTAATTGGTAAGTGGTAATTACCAATCACCAATTACCATTTACCAATTACTAATCTCTCTTAAACTTCGAATAATCAGGCTTCGGCATGTCGAGACCCGAAACGGGAAGACCATTCATCGCGCGGACTTTCATGCTGAGGCCGAAGAGGCGGATGAAACCCTCGGCATGACTCTGATCGTAGACATCCTCCTCGCCGAAGGTGGCGAAGTCTTCGCGGTAGAGACTGAATGGCGACTTGCGACCTGCGGAGATGATGTTGCCCTTGTAAAGTTTGAGGCGCACCGTGCCAGTGACGGGTCCCTGCGTGGCGTTGACAAAAGCATCGAGCGCCTCGCGCAGAGGCGTGAACCACAGACCGTTGTAAGTGAGTTCGGTGTATTTCACTGCGACCATTTCCTTGAAGTGCATGGTTTCGCGGTCGAGGATGAGGGATTCGAGTTCGCGATGAGCATAGAGCAGGATCGTGCCGCCTGGAGTCTCGTACACGCCATGCGACTTCATTCCGACGAGGCGATTCTCAACAAGGTCAACACGTCCGATACCGTGCGCGCCGCCGATGGCATTGAGCGTCGCAACGATCTTGGCGGGCGAAAGTTTTTCGCCATTGACCGCGACAGGGTTGCCGCTTTCAAATTCGATTTCGACATACGCGCCTTCTTCAGGGGCGTTCTCAGGCGACGTGGAAATCTGGTACATGATTTCTTCGGGCTCGTTCCACGGATCTTCGAGCAGACCGCCTTCGTGTGAGAGGTGCCAGAGATTTGAGTCGCGCGAGTAAATGGACTTGATAGTGGCAGTCACAGGGACGTTATGTTTCGCGGCGTAAGCAATCGCGTCTTCGCGCGAGCGGATATCCCATTCACGCCACGGAGCGATAATTTTGAGGCGAGGGTCGAGCGCCATGACGGTGAGTTCGAAGCGCACCTGGTCGTTGCCCTTGCCGGTCGCGCCGTGCGCGATCGCGTCCGCGCCAACTTCGTGAGCCACGTCCACAAGATGTTTGGCGATCAATGGGCGCGCGACGGACGTGCCGAGCAAATATTTATGTTCGTATACCGCGCCCATTTTCAACATCGGAAAAAGATAATCGCGGGCGAATTCCTCTTTCATGTCGTGCAGCACGAACCGGCTCGCGCCGCTCTTGATGGCTTTCTGTTCAAGCCCCGCCATGTCTTCGTCGCCCTGCCCCACGTCCGCGCAAAAACAAACGACTTCACAACCGTAATTTTCTTTCAGCCACGGGACGATCACGGATGTGTCCAGCCCGCCCGAATAGGCGAGGACAACTTTCTTCACTTGCGGTTTTGGTTTGGAATTCATGGTTCTCCTATACAAAAATTAAACACAAAGGACACTAAGGTCACGAAGGAAAATCTCGAAAATCTTTAAACCTTTGTGTACTTTGTGTCCTTCGTGTTTAAAGATTTTTCGCCAAAATAAAAACAGCCCTCCGAGAAGGAGGGCTGTTTTGGATTGACTTGTGCGTGTGTTAGCGCGCTACTGCGTTACCATCGTCATCCAAACAAAAAGAACCCGACCTTCGCGGGGAAGTGGGCTGAGGACGACGGGAGCGGGGCAGTGCAAACTGGCTGAACATATTGGGCGGTATTCTACTCGAAAA
>Ga0210044_10010378_pt1 | contig 11123 bp, 8 predicted proteins | sample CryGey13umfilter_2_FD_183959 | JGI IMG/M metagenome (GOLD analysis project Ga0210044, IMG submission 183959) | Groundwater microbial communities from aquifer in Utah, USA - Crystal Geyser 4/9/14 3 um filter (SPAdes) (version 2) | ecosystem: Environmental > Aquatic > Deep subsurface > Groundwater...
TAAATACTAAAAATCTTTGAGATTTTAAAATACATGACTACCAGCTATTTTCAAAATATGGTTAAAATACATAAATGTTTATTTGTTTTACCTATTGTCATATATGGTTAAAACAAAGTATTTGTTTCAATTGGTTTAAATATTTAATTTGGTCAAAATTTAATTTAACCGATAGTCATGAAATACTGAAACCGTTGGTTTCAATCTTTAAAAAATCATGGTATTTTTTAAATACTGAAAACTGCAAGTTTTCAATCTTTAAAAATTTACAAAATTTTTAAATGAGAGCGAAGCGAACTTATCTTTAACTTTCCTTGTAACTGGTGCTTTGTTTAAGCCACATAATCAACCAGTTGCCCTTATCTCTCACGAAACAAGCCCATCAATTCATTGGTTGGTGATTGGCATTTATGTTTTCCATTTCTATTGCAGACATTATAAATTAATTATTGATAAGTTAAATATATAATAAAATTTCCGTTCTGTTGTTCCGTAGTCATAAAACCCGATTATTCCTCCGTAAATCCCGTAGCCCGGATAAAATATTCCTGCCTCTTTGCGATGTCTGAAATTTTTTCGTAAATTTTCATTAAACATTTCGCTCTGAAAGAAATTTCATCCACTTTCCACTTAATCACGCCCCAAATTTCTTTCCCCTTCTGCTTAAATCCATTAAAATATTGAGCAAATCGGTTCCTTTGATAACCCCAAGCCCTCCTTTTGCACATTCCCTTTCGCTGAATTTACAGATTTCATCTGTTCTAACATCTCCGAGAATTGCTATGGGAACAGTATCTCCGCTGTGCTCTTTCACAGTTACAGATGTAGTATGGTCTGCTGTTAAAGCAATCGTTGTATTTAAATTATTTTCACTGACCGAAAGAAGCAGTTTTCCTAACACTTTGTCAATTCTTTCAATCATTTCTACCTTTCCCTCAAAATCGCCGTCATGAGAAATTTCATCAGTGCCTTTGATATTAATGAGAATAAAGTCGTGCCTGTTTTCTTTTAGTTCTTTTATGCATGCATCTATTTTTCCTTCAATGTTTGAATCAGCATGACCTGTTGCACTGCTAACATCAATGATATTTAGTCCAACTGATCTGCCTACTCCTTTAACCAATGTTACTCCAGCAATACACGCTCCATTTAGTCCATACTTTTCATTAAATTTTGGAATTTCTCCTGTCTTTCCAGCCCCCCTCGCGAGTATAATGTTTGCAGGAAGCATTCCTTTATTTATTCTTTCGCTTTGAATTTCGCTGCGGTTTAAAATTTCATAGCACCTTTCGGTAAATTTATTCAAAATCTGTGCGGTTCTTTTTGCTGCATCTGAATCATCTAACGGTCTGACTTCTTTTATCTCACCTTCGCTGTGCGGGTCGCTGTCAGAAATTTTTTCGGATAAATTTTTGCCCCTTAAAACAAGAACTCCTCTGTGTCCCGAAGATGCTTTGAAAACAACATCCGCATCATCAGTCCGAAAATTTAACAGCTTTCCAAGTTCTTTCATTCCGAATTCGCCCCTTCCTGCCCTTCTGTCAGTTATAAAAATTTTGTTGTTTTTCTTTTCAGCAGTGGCAAAATTACACCTGAAAGCAATGTCATCCTTGCCTAAATTTAATCCGGCACCCAATGCCTCAAAGGGACCTCTTCCTGTGTAATATTCATAAGGGTTATAACCGAGCAATGCCAAATGAGCTGTATTGCTTCCCGGTGGAATTCCGTAGCCAATCGGATTCATAATTCCGCAGATTCCATCTCTTGCTATTTTGTCCATGTTTGGCTTGCTTGCTACTTCAAGAGGGGTTTTGTTGTTATGTTCTCTGTCGGGCCTGTCTGCCATCCCGTCACAAATTATCAATACAATTTTTGTTTGCTGCATTTTATTAGACATATTGCAAAATAACTTCTTTACATTATAATTTTATTCATTTTTGGTATTTGTTTATCTATATTCATTTTACTGACTTTTTGCAGTAAAATGACTATACTCGTAAATTTGATAACGGTACAAAAAGTTAGCAAATTTACTATAATTTAATAACCAACAAATAATTATGATTAAATTTAAATATGCTTTTTAGAAATATAAAATTTTTAAATTTCTGCCTGATGTTGCAGGATGTTTAAATTTCCTGAATCTCCTGATTTAAATTTCTCTTCATCCTATTGTTCATTTTCTTTTTGTCTTCCTTCATCGTTTCATAACTCAAAAACGCAATCAAAAGCCCAGCAGTTACTGATAAAAGCAAAAGCAGATAAACCGGAAGTAGTTTGTAGTTCAAAAATAATGCATAATAAATAAGCACCATTCCAAGAATTGAAATTGCAGCAACATATAAAATTTCTTTTTTTGTCAGGGAAATTTTCCCGCTGTCATCTACATCTAAGGTATCTTTAACATTCCCTTCATTTGCCATTTCAGCTTCATCTTCTGCATACTCTTTATATCTTTCAGGTATAAATTTCTTTTCCAACAGGATGGCAATAATTAAGAGCAATATTACGATTATTAAGAATAAATTTAGGTCTATGTATCGTTCAGCCTGCGGAAAGTAAATTTTTATAAATAAAAATCCGATAAATAAAATTAACAGATACCTTGCACTATCTCCTATTACTTCGGTAATGTTTTTTGCTATTGGCATTTTGATTTATCTTTATTTATCTTTATGTAAATTTTGTTTTTGGTTATTAATAATTTTGTTTTTGGTTATTAATAATAATTTCATTGCAGAGGTTATAAAATTTTGTATAAAATTACTTTTCCACCAATAACTTTATCTAAATTTTTCCACTGGAAAGACCAATGGCACAGATTACAGTTTTTGCAAATTCCTGATTTTGTACTTATTCAAACTCAATCGTTGCAGGCGGTTTGCTTGTTAAATCATACAAAACTCGTGTAACATGAGGAATTTCTGCTGTTATTCTGCTTGCTATTCTTTGCAAAATTTCCCATTTGATATTCTTTGCGTTTGCAGTCATCGCATCCTTGGATTCAACAATTCTTACCGCAATCATGTACCCATAATCCCTTTTATCTCTTTTCACTCCGGTTGCCTTTCCTTCAAGCAGAACAGCAAATGCCTGCCAGACCTTTAAATTTGAATATGAAATTTCTTCCCTGACAATTGCATCTGCTTCTCTGACAATTTCTACTTTTTCTTTTGTTACTTCTTCCAAAACCCTTATCGCCAGTCCTGGTCCGGGAAACGGCATTCTTTCGGAAATTTCTTCGGAAAGTCCAAGAACCCTCGCAACTTTCCGAACCTCTTCTTTGTATAAGTCTCTTAATGGCTCGTAAAGTTCAAGCGTCATTCCGGATGGCAGGGCAACATTGTGATGGCTTTTTATATTTCCTTTTGTTTCAATCCAGTCAGGAGCAATTGTTCCCTGAACCAGAAATTTTGCCTTATATTTTTCAGCGTATTCGTTAAAAATTTCAATATAGATTTTTCCGATAATTTTTCTCTTTTCTTCTGGATCCGTAATTCCCTTTAATGCATCAAAAAATCGTTCCTGCGCATCGGCAAATTCAAAATTTACCTTTGTTTCAAAAATTTCCTTTATTCTTTCCGGCTCGTTTTTACGCATAAAGCCTGTATCAACAAACACACAAACCAGATTTTTCCCGATTGCTTTTCCGACGAGCATAGCACATGTTGAGGAATCAACGCCTCCTGATAATGCAATTATTGTCTTTCCAACGACAGTTTCTTTTGCTTCCTCAACGACATTTTTGATAAATTTTTCCGCATCAAACATTTTAAATTTATTTAAATACATAGGATGTAAATTTGGTGATCGTCCCTTTAAATTGATATGGTTGAGTGCCAAATAGACGTAGGCCATTAATTTAATTAGACTGCTATAATAACCTACCTACAAAGTAGATCGTATTCTTGGGTAATAATCTGTGTATAAGTGGTGGCTACATCTATATAAATCTTATGGAGCTTTTTTAAAAGCTACTGCTGTACTCAGACTATAGTGAAAATTTCAACCTTTGATTATTTATTTTGAACATCAACATTACATATTATGATTTAAAGAATAAATATATGGACAAAAACAATATTATCAAAAGATGTCAAAATGACTATAATGAGCCACCTCTTTTATATTAAATTTTTCATAAACAAATTTAAAATACAAATATAAATTTAAAACAAAAAATTTTAAGTTATAAATTTTATAATCAAAAATATTATTTATTGAAATTTTTATTTAATCTTCAAAATTCAATTGATAATTTACAAAAATATAAGTGGCCTACTTTCATATGGCACACAACCCTAAATAATAAACAACAAATAAAAATAAAAAGTTTATAAATAAACAATAAACAAATAAATAGTTTTTGAAAAAAATTTAACTGTATTTAACAGTGTTATCATTCCTTTTTTAACACACAAATCCTCCTCGTCAGACCTTTATGAACCCTGACAAAGTGTTCCTCCATAGGCCTGAATTTATAAAAACCATAATCAATCCCGTCTTTTGATACAATAACGGCAAATTTATCTTCTTTAAGCGAGTTATATGCAACTTTAATAAATTTCTCATAAAGTTCCCTGAGGTCTTTGTTTGTCGTAAAAGACGACCTGCCGTAAGGCAAATCAGTAACAATTGCATCAAAAAAATTTTTCTTCCTGAGATTTAACGCATTTCCGTCTTTTAAATTTTCAGCCCTGTATCGGACGCCGTAAAAATCCATATTTTTCCTGCATCCGTGTATCATATATTTGTTAATGTCTCTTCCGAAAATTTTCATACCCATAAGTCCTGCCTCAATTAGTATGGCACCGGAGCCGCAAAAAGGATCCAAAATCTGAGAACCTTCCTTAACCCTTGCCAGATTCACCAATGTTCTCGCAAGCTTCGGATGCATTGTAATAGGGACATTAAAAGGTCTGTTCAGAGGCAGCCGCCGGACAAATTTTTCCCTGTCTTTATTTATTCCGGCAAAATACGAATCTTCCGAATACATGCACATAACCTCGTTTTCGTAATTTTCAAGCTTCACATTTAAATTTTCATTGTGTTTTTTGATTATTGCTCCAAACCTCTGTTCAAGTGTCGCATCTTTAAAACTTCCTGCTGAATAACTCCGGACCCTGAAAGTTCCTGAAATCCTGGCTGCAACATTTTTTGCAATTTTGTCCGTGTTGTTTCCGCAATCGATAAATTCACACATAATTTTTGCCATAGACATTCTCTCAAATGGAAATTTTTCACAGGAAAAAATGTAAAGCCGGTCTTTTTCATAAATTATGGAAAAATTTTTGTTTTCAGTGTAACTTTCAATTAGTCCCGTTGCCTCTGCTTTTGGAAGTGTTAGATTGTCCCCTGAAAGATAAAGTAAAATATACATATTTAAAATATTCATATTAAAAATTTAGAGTTTGAAATTTAATTCTCAAACAGATATTTTTCGAATCTGAAAATAAGAGAACTCTTTGAAGACAAAAACATAATTGCAGAAATTCATAATAAACTGCCGAACTATATTCATTCAAAGACAACATAGTACTTGATCCTTTTATGGGCAGCGGGACGACAGCGATCTCATCAGTCAGGTCAGGAAGAAATTTTGTTGGTTATAAAATAGATCAGAGGTATATTTCACTCACAAAAAACCGGATGACGCCATATCTTACACAGACAAAAATCGTATTTGAACATAAACAGGAAAGATCTTCCGGCATTTTAAAATCTCAATAACCATAAGAGTTGTTATCCTTAAAAAATTTGAAGTGTTAAAAAGTGTTAAATTAATTTGAAGTGTTAAAAAGTGTTAAATTTAGAAACACGGGATAAATTTATAATCAACATAAAAAATCAAAATGCTCCCGAAGGACTATAACTTTTTAGAGATTGAGAAAAAATGGCATAACGAGTGGCTCAGCGGAAAATACAGCGAAATTTTTAAATTTAATGAAGGCGATAATGACAGTGAAGTGTATGTTATTGACACGCCCCCGCCATTTACAAGCGGAAAATTGCATATGGGACATGTTTTAAATTTTATATGGATTGATATTATAGCGCGGTTCAAGCGGATGAAAAATTTTAATGTTCTGTGTCCGCAGGGCTGGGATACACAGGGGCTGCCAACGGAATTAAAGGTTGAACAAAAATACAAAATAAAAAAGAACGAAAGAGAAAAATTCAGAAATTTATGCATTGAATGGACAAAAGAATTTATCGCAAATATGAAGTCCCAGATGACGATGATCGGATACATTCCCGACTGGAGCAGGGAGTATAAAACAATGGATCCGAACTACTGGAAGGCAGTGCAGTATTCATTGATAAAATTTTATGAAAAAGGAATGATCTACAAAGACAAACATCCTGTTCATTTTTGTCCATCCTGTGGAACAGCAATTGCCAAGGCAGAAATTGAATACATAACAAGGGAAACAACGCTAAATTTTATAAAATTTTATCTGGATGAAAAAAGTAATGAAGGCAATGAAAATGATAACGAAAAAAATGAAAATTTTATAATTATAGCAACAACGAGACCGGAATTAATTCAGGCATGTGTTGCTGTTTTTGTCCATCCGAATGACGAAAGATATAAACATCTGATAGGAAAATTTGTCAATGTTCCTTTAACTGACAGAAAGGTTAAAATTATTGCAGAAAACGAGGTTGATATAAATTTTGGAACGGGAATTGTTATGATATGTTCTTTTGGAGATGAGCATGATGTTAAATGGATTTACAAATACAATCTGGAAATAATCAATGCTATTAACGAATATGGAAAACTGGCGGACTTATGCGGAATTTACAAAGGAATGAAGGTTGAGGAAGCCAGAAAGAAAATTATTGAAGATCTCAATGCAAAAAAGTCCATTGTCCAACAGGAAAAATTAAATCAGAATGTTGGAATTCATGAAAGGTGCAAAAAGCCGGTTGAATTCATATCAACAGACCAGTGGTTTATAAAAGTTATTGATTCTAATGACAGGCTCATGGAAGAAAGCAGGACTATAAAATGGATTCCTGATTATATGCAAAAAAGATTCAAAGAATGGGTTGAAAATATGGACTGGGACTGGGTTATATCAAGGCAGAGAATCTTTGGAACTCCCATTCCATTTTACTATTGCGAACATTGCAGCAAAATAATTCCTGCTGAAATTTTTGAACTGCCGATAGATCCAACATTGAAAGAAAAAAAATGTCCACATTGCAGTAATATTTTAAGCCCTGCAAAAGATGTCTGTGACTGCTGGGTTGATTCAAGTATAACTCCATTAATTGTTTCAAAATGGCTTAATGATGAAAAATACTTTAATAAAACATATCCTGTATCACTTCGTCCCCAGGGGCATGAAATAATAAGAACATGGGCATTTTATACATTATTTAGATGCCTGATTTTGACAGACAAAATTCCATTTTCCAATATTTTGGTTAATGGGATGGTTTTCGGAAAGGACGGAAAAAAGATGTCAAAATCACTTGGAAATGTTGTTGAACCAAATGAAATTATTGAAAAATATGGAGCAGACGCAGTAAGACAGTGGGCATGCACCTTTGTTCCGGGCAGTGATACCTCTTTGATAATGAAGGATATTGATTACGGAAAAAGATTTATTACAAAATTGTGGAATGCAGCAAGATTTATTGAAATGAATTTGCAGGATTATAAGCATGAAAATAACCACGACGAAATTTTTGGAAAAAATTTAACGCCTGTTGACAAATGGATACTCGCAAAATGTGATGAAATGACTGAAAAGACGGATGCTGCACTGGAAAATTTCAACTTTGCAGTAATGAAGGACCTGCAAAATTTCGTATGGCACGATGTTTGTGATAATTATCTTGAACTTGTGAAATACCGCATGTATGAAAATTTAAACAGGCAGGCGGCACAATACACCCTGCACATAGTGCTTACAAATTTAATGAGACAGCTCGCTCCGTTCATTCCGCACACGACAGAGGAAATTGAGCAAAATTTCAATAAAAACAGCGACAGCGTTCATAGTAAGGGAAATTTTCCAAAGCCGCTCGGAATTGACAAAAAATATCTAGATGTTGAAAATGTTGTTGCCATTATTGAGGCGATAAGGAAATTTAAAGGAGACAATAAGATAAAACTAAGCGAAGAAATAAGCAGGGTAAAAATTTACAGAAAGCAGGATGCTGCTGAGACAAAATTTATTGAGGAATGCATCATTGATATAAAAAAGGCGGGAAGGGCGAAGGAAGCTGAAATTTTTGACAGTGATGTGTTTAAGGTTGAGTGTGAAAAATAATATCCAATCGTTGTTGCCCGGAGATTTAAAAATTTTTGAAATTTCGCAATGAACTCACAATATTGATAAGAGCGTTTTAAATTTACCTGCTTTTTTATCTTATTCCAAGAAAAAACAAAATTGTCGGAACTAACAGGACTCCCATCGCGTGCGTTCTGTTTACATTGCCAAATATTGAAATCAGTCCAATACACATTCCAACCAATGCAACAAATATTCCGTAAATTCCTGTAAGGACAAAAAGCGCAACACAAATCAGTATAAACGAGAATATATTTAAATTTCTGCTGTTTATCCTCCCTGTCCATTTCACCGCAATTTCTGCTGTCTTATGAAAAAGCACAACTGCAAAAAATGAAACAAACAGGATAATTCCTATAAACAGCAAAATTTCACCAAATGTTATATCCATAACAGAATCAATCATAACTGCTACTCCACTGCGCGCATTTCCGATTGTATAAATCGCAATCAGTGAAAATATGCTGTTAGATAAATTTATGGCTGAAACCGAAACCATAAACGTCCCGACGCCGTTTCCGAAGATAATTGCCATCAACGTTCCTATCTGCGAAGCACTTATTCCCGGTAATGTTCCTGCTATCATTCCTGCAAACGACCCTAAAAAGCCAGCTGTATAGAAATTTTTGTCAGGTTTTGCCGTTGCCTTTGGAAGTTGTGAAATTTGTTTTCCTTTTTTGTATGTAATGACATTAACGAGCAGTGTGCTTAATCCAAATAAGCCAGCAAATACTGGAAAAAGCACCTGTGATGATGAGAAGAAATTTAAATTTAACGCAATCAATCCAAAATATCCTGAAAGCATAAAGACGAATAAAGCAGTCAAAATTTTGTCCGTTTTTCTTTCATACAATAACAGAGCAGCAACAATTATGATTAGAACAAATACGATATAATTTCTTGATGTTTCATAAATAACAGGAAGAAACAAAAATGCAAATACCGCCAGAATTAAAGCAAAGAACAATCCAAACAATGCTCCAAATAAAGTAAAGTATGCTGCGTCCATTGCCTTGCCTTCCAAAATTAAACGTTGGGCAGGAAGCAAACTTAACACGGTTTCTTCTTGCGGAGCGCCGAGAAACAGCGTCGGAATGAATTCCATAAACTGATGAACAATCATTGCAGAGATTAAAATAACTGCAAACTCCAAAGGCAGCAATCCAAGAGTCGGAAGTAAGGAAATCATAATAATCGCGGCATTATTTACATGAAAGCCGGGAATCATTCCGGTAATAAAGCCGATTATTATGCCTACAAGTGCAAAAAGCATAAATTCAAACAACATTTTTATTATTTGTGTATTTTTGAAACAATTTCTGAATGTATACTACGCAACTTCAGAAATTGTGTTTTGGTTGAGTGCCAAATAAAGAAGAACATAAATTTATACTAACTGGTTGAGTGCCAAATAGAGGTAGGCCATTGGTTTAATTAGACTGCTATAATAACCTACCTACAAAGTAGATCGTATTCTTGTGTAATAATCTGTGTATAAGTGGTGGCTACATCTATATAAATTTTATGGAGCTTTTTTAAAAGCTACCGCTGTACTTAGACTAATGAGCCACCTCTTTTATATTAAATTTTTCATAAATAAATTTAAAATACAAATATAAATTTAAAACAAAAAATTTTAAGTTATAAATTTTATAACATGACTATCGGCTATTGACCGAATTAAATGTCATTAATTTATTTACTTTCTTTCCTATATTATTTATATGAATGCAAGCATAAATAATATAAATGAAAGAGATGCAATAATACTTGGTGTGATAAAAGATGTAAATATCTCCAAACAAACAGTGAGAGATTATTTTTCTACACATGACGTATCGTTTACTATTCGCCAATATTACAGATACTTGAAGAAATATAATGAAGAAGGGGTGAAAGGACTATATGATCGTAGATCAGAGGGCAATGCAAAGAAATTCACATCAGAAGTAGAGCATTATCTTATCGGTTTGCTTGAAAACAAACGAGAATTAAAGGTACCTGATATTAGATCACGGCTCTGGGAACGGTTTAACTTAGATATAAAACGCACTGCAATCAATGATTTCAGAAAAAAATATGGACTTGAACGAATCAGTCGGTTTTCAGACGCACCGTTTGCTGGATTTGAAATCCTTTCTGCACTTGCTTGTCACTTGGGAATATTTGATGTTTGGTCAAACACAATCGAAGAACACATAGAAAATGTTAAAGAAACTGACCTCTTTAAAGAAAATCAAAAACTTGGTGCAGATCATCCATCCCAAAGAGATAAAGGAAAGTTCACACCAGGATATAACCGACTTGAAGATGTTCGCGAAACAAAGTTCAATTCAATAGGAGATAAAATTTACAACAAGGATATGTCGCGTTTGCAGATATTGGGCACGGGGACAAAAACAATTTCAAGAAAAAATCTTGCTGTTCTATGCTTGCCTTTGATAACTCTAAATGGAAGCATGCGGGACATAAATAAAAGTATTGGCAACGCACTTAAACATATATGCGGATACAATTATAAGCATGCTTCAATTGATAAATATTTAAGGGAACTTAAATATCTGCAGATTTCCTCAAATTTCATAAAAGCAACAGCGGAATTCTGGATTAATTTTTGGGGTAAATTTAATAAGGAGCAGCCGACATTAGTATGTTACTATATTGACGGAAATACAAAACCATTGTGGTCAACAAGTTGTAAGAGAATGCAACTCTTCTTATAAAAATCCTTCTGTTTTTTAAAATAAGTTTCTTGTCGTTCAAAAGTTTTATTTATTTAATGATATATATCTAATATATATTATTATGTAAGTA
>Ga0210044_10010380_pt1 | contig 11121 bp, 8 predicted proteins | sample CryGey13umfilter_2_FD_183959 | JGI IMG/M metagenome (GOLD analysis project Ga0210044, IMG submission 183959) | Groundwater microbial communities from aquifer in Utah, USA - Crystal Geyser 4/9/14 3 um filter (SPAdes) (version 2) | ecosystem: Environmental > Aquatic > Deep subsurface > Groundwater...
TCTGATACTGGCGTAGAAGAGGTGTCAATCACACTACCAATAGATAGTGCAATAGCCAAATATTACATGACTGAGTTTCATCGTAATGAAACACTGATTACAGTTTGGCGGTTTCACCGGGAAAACCCATACGATATTCGTAGATATTGGAGTGGTCAATTAAATGGGCACGAGGTAAAGGATAACACCTCATTAACTCTTTTATTTACCAGCCAAAAAAGTCGTATGGATGGCGTTATGTATTCTACAAACTACAGTAAACTTTGCCGCCATGTATTATACTCCCCACAGTGTGGTGTATCCGAAGCTGCCCATCGGGCTAACGCCACTATAACCGGGTATAGCGCCAACTCGATAGTTGTTGATTTCGGGTTAGGGGTGTTTACTGATAACTATTTTACACACGGTGTTGTTGAATTTTCAAATTATGTAAAAATAGGTATATTTCAACAATTGGGTGGTAACCTATTATTATACGGGAGACCGCCAATACAGAACTCTTTATTACCTATGCCCGTAACGCTACTTCCTGGGTGTGACCTTTCGTTGTTTACGTGTAATACAAAGTTTAATAACCTATTGCAGTATGGAGGATTCCCCTTCATACCACAAAAAGCGCCATTCGGCGGTCTAAACGTATTTATTGTGGGGGTAACTTAATACCATGTGGGCTTTTCTTATTAAGCTGCTTGTAGGTTTTGCAATATCGGCACTACTGCGTCCTAAGGTTGATAGCCCAAAACCGGCAAAGTTCGACGAATTTGAATACCCTACTGCGGATGAAACTCGCCCAATACCGCACGTGTTTGGGAGAGTGCGGATAAAGGATGTCAACTGCCTTTGGTTTGGTAATCTGAAATATGAAGCTATACGAAGCAAGGGGGGTAAGTAAATGGTAGAAGACCCGCTTATCAGGATACAGCATTTGACACATGTTGGTATATGTCATACCCATGCCCGTGTTTTTGCATCTGAACACGGGATCGACTGGAATGATTTTATTACCAATGGAATGCTAGCATCAGAAGTGCTTGAGAGGACGAACCACCACCCGCTTGCAATCAGGATTGTTGATTACGTAAAAAATCTAGAATAATAGGGGGAGGATACTGCAATGAGTTTTAAGAATAAAGGATCGGTTACTGGGTATAGGTATAGCCTAGGGGTTCACCTAGGGCTATGCTATGGTCCTATTGATATGGTTTATCGTCTGGAATTTACAGATAAACTTGGATGGTTTGGGGTAGGGACAACCAACGGGAACTATGCCGAAGCACTTGACCTGTTTGGTGATCGTGATACGCAGGGCGGTATTCGTGGCGGATTCGACGTTTTCATAGGTTGGCCTACTCAGGGAAAAAGCGCCTACTTGCTTAACCATATAAACGACTTATCATTACCTGCATATCGTGGAATATCGGCCATTGTATTAAAGGATTTTTATTTGGCAAATAGCCCGATGCTTCCTACAGTAACTCCAACTGTGCAGAGGATTTTTCGCAAAGCGCAGCTTTCTAGTAATGGGATAATCAATTTTGTCGAGCAGTGGTATCCTGAAAAAGCTGGTATCCCTGTAGACGAGTATTATTTTACTGGAACTCATAAAACTACCCTGATTAGCTGGGGAACAGCAGAGTATACAGCGGCTATTAATAATTTCATTGCTACACCGTTTGATGCAAATAAATATGCACTAGAGCCAGTTGACCAGAGTGTTATCGTGCCACCGTATATCGACACTTCCTCGGGTATTCCTGTGGTAGAGGTTGATAATCCATACGCAACTGATCCATATAACGAATTTCCAGAGTTTGATATGAATCCTGCTCACATCATGCTTGAATTGCTAACCAGCCCTGCTTATGGATTTAATCTACCATTAGATAAGATCAATATGACCAGTTTCACATACGCGGCTGATTTATTCTATACAGAGGGTCTTGGATTAAGTTTTTACTTGGCTAATGCTGACCCCAAGCCTGTTCAAGAGTTTATGTCAGAAATAGAGCGACACTGTGATGCTGTGTGTAGCCCTAACCCTAAAACAGGTCTTTGGGAGTTTTATCCTATAAGGAACGACTATGTTAAAAATAGTCTTCCTACCCTGCTATACGATGAGTGCAGGATAACATCCCTTAAACACATGGAGTTACAGAATCTCATTAATTCTGTTGTGGTAACTTACACCGACATCGGACCAAGTGGTGCAGAACGATCTGTAACAGTAAACAATGTTGGTGGTGTTTTACAGTCTGTAGAGCAGATTCGCAGACAGGCCACTGTTAGCTACCCCGGATGCACAAAGCGGTCTCTAGCTATGCAACTGGCTACACGAGAATTGCTTGTGAAGGGATCGCCACTTAGAACTTTGACTGTATCGGCACCTCGTAAATTTTCAGACACTATGGAGGGTCGGCCTGTCAGGGTGATAATGCCACAACGTGGTATCACAGATGCAGTATTTCGTATTGTATTAGTGTCACGTGGTTCGACTGAAACTGACGAAGTTGTTCTTGACTTAGTGGAAGATTCATTCGATTTCTTTGGAACAAGGCTACCGAACGTATATTCGCCAAATTATACTTATGTGGATGTTCCCCTTGTTACAGCGTTTGTTCCGTTGGAAATGCCTTATTACTTTGCCTCACGCATGTTTCCAATCTCTGTCATTACTAACGAATTATCAATAAACCCAAGTCTTAGCTATTACTCCCCCCTTACTCTGTCCGGGGGCACCAGTCGTGTTGTGCGCCTATTCAAACAAAACTATGTTGGCGATACCTTTGAGTTACTTGGAACACAGGATTTTCTAACCGGTGGTGTTACTGTAGGGAATATCCCGAAGTATGCGTGGCTTACTACTACAGACATAGTTTCGTGGTCATCGAGTTCCATTATTCCTACTGTTGGCAAGCTATATTATCTTGACGGGGAATTTGTTCGTATTGAATCTATTGTGTCGTCCACTGAAAATATTTACAATCTAGTATTGGCTAGGGGATGTCTGGATACTGTTCCACTTTCCCACCCAGCCGGGTCAATCTTATTTGATGTAACAAGTTCAATACCATACGTTGACAGTGCTGATGTTGCCGCAGGGGTGACCTACATAATGACTGCGGCGGGGTCAAACCAAAGCAGGACCATACCCCCCGGCTCTCCCTATGCAGTGTCAGTAGAACTTACCCCGTCTGAACGACTTATCCGACCCTACCCGGTTGCAAAAGTATCCTTGAACGGGACAGTAGGGTTTTCTTTTGTTGGCCCATTAACCACCTATTCACTTGTGTGGAATAGCCGTAATAGGCTTACCCAGACTTCTGCATTACCAGAGGCATACCATGAAGCCTCGGTTGCCCCAGAATCAGGGACTAGCTATGAGGTAGCTATAACCGGGTATAATACTTCTGGTGTTGCAATACAGGAAAATGTATACTTGGGAACAACAACGAGTCTTAATTTATCATTCGCCGATACTGATCTGGCACCGCTAGACCCACTCGTTACGGAACTACGAATAGTGATAACAGCGATTCGTGCAGGTTATCGTTCTTACACAAGCCCATCCCTTTCCGTTTCATTGTAAGGAGACTCGCACAATGCCCGTGTATCAGCCAGAACCATTTTCCTTACCAACTACATCAGCGGTGCCGCTGACCGGTGCTGAATTAACTGCACTGATAAACATCAGACTCTCGGCTTTATTGGCTACCCATACTGGGCCATCCCGCCCCTCTTATGCTATACCGGGAACTATCTGGCGTAACAGCATAGACAATGAGATTTACTATTTTGATGGGGCGTCTGATACTCCGATTATTCAATCTATCGACCTATTGAATGATACACACACTGCGGTAGAGCAAGGTTCCATTATCCCGGTAGGTGCTCTTACCTTTGCGGGTAATCAGTATACCGCCCCAGTTTTTTCTGGGCCATTTGCCTCCACTGTTCTGGCAGCTAACAGGTCTTTTATTGCTTCGATACCTGCTGGTTCTTCAAATACTGCTATTAACCCTACTATCGTTATTGGCGGGTTAACTTTGACAATAAAAGATCAGGTAGGTAACGCTATCTCTGCTGGTGGGCTTGTTTCAGGGACAACCTATTTGTTCCGAGTGGTTACCTCAACGGTTGTTAGAATTATAGGTTCATCCAGTAAAAGTTCACTTGGTCTTTCGAATGTGGATAATACTTCTGACCTTGCAAAACCTTTATCCACTGTTAATGAATCAATCATTGAAAATGGTTCAATAATTCCTGTCGGTATGCTAACACTGTCTGTAAATCAGTATACCGCTCCGGCCTTGACTGCACCTTTTGACTTTATCACGCCTGCACCGGGTCAAGTTTTTCACATAAGAACACCGGTAGGTGGTGCAAACACTGCACCCGCTCCTACGCTTGTTCTTGGAACACTGACTCTCACGTTGTTAGGCGAGAGCCTTGAGGCTCTCGCAACAGGCGATGTGAAAGCTAATTCCAACTATCTGATTTATGTCAAAACAAGCACTCAAGCAGTAATAATCGGGTTAACAAGAAAAAGTGTAATCGACTCAAAGGCTAATCTAAATTCTCCAACGTTTACTGGAACAGTAAACGGAATTAGCAAATCCATGGTTGGTCTTTCGAATGTTGATAATACTTCTGACCTTGCAAAACCTTTATCCACTGTTAATGAATCAATCATTGAAAATGGTTCAATAATTCCTGTCGGTATGCTAACACTGTCTGTAAATCAGTATACCGCTCCGGCCTTGACTGCACCTTTTGACTTTATCACGCCTGCACCGGGTCAAGTTTTTCACATAAGAACACCGGTAGGTGGTGCAAACACTGCACCCGCTCCTACGCTTGTTCTTGGAACACTGACTCTCACGTTGTTAGGCGAGAGCCTTGAGGCTCTCGCAACAGGCGATGTGAAAGCTAATTCCAACTATCTGATTTATGTCAAAACAAGCACTCAAGCAGTAATAATCGGGTTAACAAGAAAAAGTGTAATCGACTCAAAGGCTAATCTAAATTCTCCAACGTTTACTGGAACAGTAAACGGAATTAGCAAATCCATGGTTGGTCTTTCGAATGTTGATAATACTTCTGACCTTGCAAAACCTTTATCCACTGCGGCTCAGACTTTAGGGGCTACAGGTTCAATAATTCCAATTGGAGCACTGACTTTTGCTGTAAATCAGTATACCGCTCCGGCTTTAGCTGCACCCTTTGACTATGTAACCCTCGCTGGAGGTCAGATATTTCAGATTGTTATTCCCGCAGGTGGTTCAAACACTGCCACAAATCCGACCTTTGTTTTGGGGCCATACACCCTGACAATAAAAGATAACTTAGGAGGCGCTATCGCGGCTGGTGATTTGGTTGCCGGTGCATATTATTTGTGCAGGTTTAGTTCTTCGAATCAACTTCGTGTTATTTCTCCTATAACCAAGGGACAAATAGGTCTTTCGAATGTTGATAATACCCCTGACCTTGCAAAACCTATTCAAACTGCGATACAAAATGCGGCCCTTGGTTCGCTAATAGTGAAGCCAGTTTCAGTTATTTATAATAGTGGCTCAAACTCCTACGATCTGACTTTGGACTCCATGTATAAGACATCTAATAATAGTGTTGCGGATGGAACTATTGTAATGTTTACAGTTCCTGAGACAAACTTACTCACCAATCCGGGTATCAGGTTTGGAGTCGCCAGCACAGCGACTACCCGTATTAGAAATAATAATGGAGCAGCATTAACCGTAGGACAACTAATACCTGGAGTATTATATACTTTTGAAAAAGTGTCTGACTTTTTGATCAGAGCATCATCCCAATTATTTGAAGATATACCTGTCGTTAAAGCATTGTCGGAGGCTAACGCGGGGTTAATTGCAAACGATATTCCTCGTATTGCACAACAGTTAGGCGCAACCCTGCCAACCCGCCCTGTCGCGGGGACAGTCCACTGGCAAACATGGACTGATCCAACTGCCTTTATGGAAGATCAAGACCTGTGGTTTGGCCTTCCGCTGCCTTCGGTCCCGGAAGCACCTGCACTTGATGGTTTACTGTGGAAAGTTATAGACAACCGCACAGGCACTACTGCTGATATTTTATTACATGGTGTTTCGCAGACTCGCGTGCCACGCATTAGTGGAATAAATGCTCGTATTGGTGTTGCAGGTGCAGTTCAACCTCTTGGTGCTGTATTTGATGGACGGGTTACCATCACAGGGTTGACGCTAGGCGCTACCGAGCAACTATATTTACAGTATGCAAACTATGTCGGCGGCGGATTGTGGTCTACACCGAGGGAATTTGTTGCGTCCACTGGTGAGTTTCTTGATACCTTGACTACAGAGTTGGGTTATTTGCAGACTCGTAATAACTGGGAGAGTTTTGTTTATGCAGGCTTACTTAGTAATTCACAGCAAAGTATAAATATTACAGCCGCTGGTGCCACCAACTTATGGGCAGGAAAAACGGCTTATGGTATATGTGCTTGCCCGTTCCCTGCTAATCAGTATGCCCAGATTGACTTGACTTGGAATATTGCCACCACAACATACCTGCACCACACAGGAGTAAGACTACGGTCTTCCATTCCTCTTGACGGGTCAGGGGTTCCGGCTGGGGTATCTTTGCTGGTATCTCAAAACGATTGGCAATTGATTGGTGGTGTCGATTCAGGGACTCAGACTGTTTTGATGTCTGGGGCACTTGGTATATTCCCAACATTGGTGAGGCTAGAAGTAACAGGGAATGTGTATACTGCCCTAGTTAATGGAGTTCAGGTGGGCCAGTATATCGACACATTGAATACCTACCCGGCAACAGGGGCACCGGGACTTCACTTGGTTCATCCGGGAGCAAGTCAACCACTGACTGACCTTTTGACAACCAACTTTAGAGCGGGGAACCTGTAATGATAAATCGCTGGGGAACAAATTTCCGCAAAATACTCTATAATTTGGAAATTTATGGTGTTCCAAATGCAGAACAGCAAACACGTATCAACAATGGAGAAGTATTAGGATACTACTGGAATGATAGTGAAATGCAGCAACAGCCCATTGGTCCGTGGTCAGGGGTGACTTATGCGGCTGCTTTAGCAGAACATATACCATGGGCCAAGTGTGTTCGACTTCCATTCAATAAATATTCTTGGGATGTAAACGGACTATTCACTCCGTTTACAGAGGAACTGTTATCCGAGTTCAAAACGAATGGAATTGAGGTATTGTTTCCACTAATGGATGGTCCAAGCCAGAAAACACCAACCGGTGTAACCGTAACAGACTGGTATGACTATATTCAGAATACAGTAGGGCCTAGCCAAACTGCTGGGCACCTTGGACTAAAGGCATGGCTAGACGCCAACGCAGCAACACGTCCAGTTGTATATGCCATTGAAGCAATTAACGAACCAAATTCTTACTCGAACGCTGCTATTGCCACTGATGATCTAAATTCTTTTTTGACGGCATATGTTGACCATGTTTTAGCTATCTGGGCTATATGGGAAACTAGCTACCCTACTGTGCAGTTTCTGGTTGATGGATGGAAGTATGCCAAAAGCACCAAAATCCTCGATACCTATTTACCCTCTTATGGCAAGACCGCCGCGCAGGCAATACGTGACGCGGTAGGTTCTCGCCTGATATGGTCTTTGCATCTTTTGGAAGCCCCTGCTACTTGGGAGTATGTGCTGGCTGATGTTGGAACAAGTTTATCTGATCGAATTATATGGACAGAGAGTCATGCTCGGGGAAACCATGTTGATCAGGCACCGCCCGTCGGTGCGGGAGATACCATAAATATCTATAACTTCGGGGCGTCTGGCGAATTCTTTGCAAGGTATGATACTGGCCTTGGTTGGTGGACTGGTTCAAACTATGGGAAAGCCCGGTTGCTGAATGTTGCAAATAACGGAACAATATCAATTACAATGTTTGGAGCATTTTCATCTTTTTTGCATGTATCCAGTTATGGTCAGCACCCGGATTTTTTTACCGGGCCAGAGTTCGGTAACAAGACTCCAGTTCTTAAAACAGTGTATGCAGTATATAACCCCGGAGATGCTTACCCTGTATCACCTTGGCCTACCTATACCACCTGTTTCGGTGGTCGTGGGGTATGTGTTATCCAAGGTCTTGAGAACACCAACAACAGCTTACATGGGGGAGATGGGTGGAATGTTCTTTATGGGGCACAAACAGCCGGTGATGATCACCTATATCTAGGTCGTGGGGGCGGTGTTATCAGAACCTATCAAGGTAGTAATCGCATCGTTACCTCGTCGCACAGTCCGGGTCTTGTATATACCGGGGCAGGCAAGGATGTGGTAACCTTCCCCAAGGATGCAGGGTCATCGACTTTAATAATGAGTAGCGCAGCTACTGCTGAGACATGGTTGTGGGGATTTAACCCCGCACGTGGGGACCGTATATCATTTCGTGGAGCGTTTGCTAACCCCGCTGCGTTGTTGGCAGCAACAACCGTTATAGATGCCGGGCACTTTCCGGGGCAGGGTGGTTTAATTGATGTAAGAGTTGTTCTACCATCCGGGGGAACCCTTACTATACAGAATGCGGCCCCCTATGCAGGGTCACTCAGTGACTATACTAAAGATTTCACGGATGGGTGGTATCAGGGTGGTTGGACAGAGCCTGCCGATTATGACCCCAATGACCTAACTGTTGATCCCGGACCACCGACCATTGATTGGTATCCAACGGATGCAAACCTTGGCGGACCTACACAAATATCAAGCAAGAGTGGACAGCAGATTCTTGCTCGAAAGAAGGACGGATCGGTTGTGCAGATAACCTGATGGTTTATAAATGAAGAATTAACCTATAACCGGTTATTGCGATTTTACTATTCATGGGATACAGTGGGAACAATGCAGGGTCAATCCTAGCAACACAGGAGAATGAGATATGGCGTATATTTCCGATGTTACTGCAACATGGTCTTCACCAGTAACCCTAACTGCCAACGAAATCTGGCAATGCTCTCGTGGAAGTGTAAGAGTAACCAGTGAAGCCTCTCCTGCCGAACTAGATGGTCTGATCCTTACGGCTGGACACGGCGTGCAATTCGGTAGTGGGCAAGCTATTCGGTATAAACTTAGTGGATTAACTTTTTCCACAATAACCAGAACCGTGGTGGCTTGATGTATAACTTCGATTTTGACGGGTTTCATATGTTCAGGATGAAGTGGTCTGCTAGTAGCATTCCGTCTGATTTGTTCTGGGCAACTGATGCTGCACTGTTCTGGGATGCCGCCCCAACTAACATGTTTTGGAGTTCATAACCATGACCAACCTGCCCATAGTCACAGATTTCACTGATGCAAACCGCACTAATGCTCAGATGAAGATTACTTTCACTGATTTGCACGATTACCTCGTTGGATTGCTTGGCACAGATGGTCTATCCGCCACTGCGTTGGCAGCACTTGGATCGCTGGCAGGGCGGTATGTTGCCAAGACCGCTGCTTACACAGTTACCACTGCTGACCGTGGTATGGTGATCAACTGCACCGGCACCTTCACCCTTAGCTTGCCACCATCCGCTACTGCTGGTGCTGGATTTAGTTTTTTGGTTTTTGTTGATTTAGGTGTTGTTACACTAGCCCCCGCTGGGATCGAATTGATTCAGAGTGTTAACACCTTTCCTGTATCAGTTGGTCAAGCATGTTTATTGGTATGCACCGGCACTGGTTGGGCTGGGTTGTTGATTAATGCCGCAGATGGAAGCCCTATATTTACTCAACCAGTTGTATTACAAGCCCTATCCACTCCCCCCAGCCCCCCTGCTTCTGGAAATACCCTGTTATTTGCACGAAATCGTGCAGGTAAACAATGGCTTGATATTATGCCATCAATAGGTCGTGGTGCGCCAATGCAGTCACACCTAGGATACAACCAAGCAATTATATGGATTCCTAAATTCAGCACTGCTATAGATTCATATGGTATGTCACCTGCAACTATTGGAACTATAAGTCACCCTGCCATTAACGCAAATAGTCTCGTGGAAAGTATACGAAGGTGGCGTGTAGCAACAGCGGCTACTGTTAACACTACCGCAGATCAACGATCAGCATATGCCATCTTTTTGCGTGGTAACACGGCTGGTGTTGGTGGATTTACTATTGTAGATCGTATAGCCTTATCAGCCCTACAGGCTACCGGCATGGGTTATTTCGGTGTGCATTCACAGTTAACCGCTCTTTCATCTACGCTAGTTCTTGATGATATTATTAATGGCGTAGGAATAGGATTTCAAAGTGGGGTGCATACCAACTGGCAATTGGTTTACAACGATGCTCTCGGGGCACCAACTTTAGTTGATTTGGGCGCTAATTTTCCAGTAAACAGTTATACCAACATTATCACACTATATATATTTGCGGCACCAAACAGCGCAACCATCGGTGTGCGAGTTGTTGAGGAGGTTAGCGGTGCTTCTGCTGAGTTCACCCTTACGACTGACATACCCGATGCTTCACAGGTGTTGACTATTCATAATTATATGAACAATGGCGCTACAGCGGCTTCCGTGTCCTATGATTGTTTTGGGGTTTATATTGAAACAGATTTTTAGGTATAGCATAATAGCTTCCCGTATAACCGGTTATTGCAACGTATATTATCATAGGCTATGTTTGTAATGATTCTACTATCGGTTGTATGATAACTACTGTCTACTACTCCATCATAGTAAGGAATAATGGGCATAGAAATCATGCTAGCTTTTTTGTATTCTGATGATAACTTGGTTTTCATATCCCCACTACTTGGACCAGTGGTTCTGTCAGAGTATGCAAATGAGGTGACGATATGAGTAATAAGCAACTAAATGACCAATCCGCCAATGAAATCCTTGACATCGTTGTGGACATGCTGATCGAAATCGAGGCCCGCGCCGAGCAATTTCCGCAAGAAGACTCTGTGGAAATTGACATTTCCGAATTTCTTGAAGAACTCTTGCAGAAATCTCCGAATCACCTTGTGCCCACGGTTCGTGCAGCCATTGCGAGATTTGTTGAAGTTGCCCCACGATACATATTCGTTCCACCTTGGATGCGAGAGCGGGCATCGAGAACGCACCAAATCG
>Ga0210044_10010384_pt1 | contig 11118 bp, 6 predicted proteins | sample CryGey13umfilter_2_FD_183959 | JGI IMG/M metagenome (GOLD analysis project Ga0210044, IMG submission 183959) | Groundwater microbial communities from aquifer in Utah, USA - Crystal Geyser 4/9/14 3 um filter (SPAdes) (version 2) | ecosystem: Environmental > Aquatic > Deep subsurface > Groundwater...
GTACCCGATTTGGATTTCTGCGGATTAGATACTTTCGAGTATGTTTTGTGCAGCCCCCTGAGTTGCGATACGGCCATGGTATTGGTGCAAATAAACTGTACGCCATTGGATTCCATCATTATCTACAATGGGATTTCTCCGAACAGAGATGGATTGAATGATTACTTCACCATCGAAAACATTGAGCAATTTCCGGATAATGAGTTGAGGGTTTACAACAGGTGGGGCAACTTGGTTTTCCAACAACAGGGATATGAGAACACCTGGGACGGGAAATATGGAAGTTCTGATTTGCCGGATGGAACGTACTACTACTACCTGACCTTCGGCGATGGGCGTGAATTTTCGGGATTTCTACAAATACACCGATGAGAAAAAGCAATTGATTTTAGATTTCATTATTCCATTCAATCTATTTACCGCTCGTTCATAACCAGAAAAATTAACCGGAACATTTCCAAAATTCTCCAGCATGAAAAAACATTTGACCATCATCTCGCTCTTTCTTTTGATTGGACATTTCATCCTTGCCCAGCAAGAGCCAATGTTTACCAAGTACATGTTCAACAGCTTGATATTCAACCCGGCTTATGCAGGCTCGGCTGAGCACATGACCATCGGGTTGCTGCACCGCACCCAATGGTATGAAATCAATGGAGCGCCACAGACTGAGACTTTTACGCTCCACACCCCTCTTCGCAACGAGCGCGTGGGTGTTGGTTTTAGCGTAATAAATGACAAAATAGGGCCGACCAACACAACGGGTGTCAACTTGGTGTATGCCTATCGAATTCCGTTGGGCAAAGCCAAATTGAGCATTGGTTTGCAGGGTGGCATTGAGAGCTACCGTGCCGATTGGTCGCAGCTCAACCTCGAAAATCCGATTGACCCCTCTTTTCTCGAACCTGTGAATAAATTCCTGCCAAACTTCGGGGCTGGGTTGTATATCTATTCCAAGCATTTTTACATCGGAGGCTCTGTGCCGCATCTCGTGGAATATGACCTGCGCAACGATGCCCAGTTCGACATTTATGCCAGGCAGGTACGCCACTATTATTTCATGTCGGGTGCCGCCATTCCCCTCAATGGCAATGCTTTGATTTTCAAACCTTCCATCCTTGTGAAAAACGTGGGGTGGGACAAACGCATTACCAAGCTCGACGCTTTCCGCGACATAGGCGCTCCCAACGAATTCGACATTGACCTGTCGTTGTTGTTTCAGGAAACCTTGTGGGTAGGAGCCTCGTTTCGTTCATCCTGGGCCAAGATAATTGACAACGGCAGCTCTTACGACTCTGCCGACATCTGGTTCTCTTATTTGCTGAGAAACGGACTCCGCTTCGGCGCTGCCTACGACTATCCGCTCACCGAATTATCGAACGTCACCAGCGGTGCATTCGAGGTAATGGTGGGCTACGAGTTCGATTTTAAAGAAAGAAAAATAGTGACGCCACGTTACTTTTAACAGCTATGAATTTTGAGTTATGATTTATGGGCGCTTAGATAAACTCATAACTCATAACTCATACCTCTTGACTTATCTCAATCACCATTCATCATGAAGGCTATGCGAATTTTATCTTCTCTCTCAATTTTTTGTTTGATAGCCACCGTGTCATTTGGGCAGGCTGCCAAAATGAAGCAGGCGCAGCAAAAGATGGACAACCTCGACTATATCGGGGCCATCGAATTGTACAACCTCATTCTGGAAGACCACGACGAGGCACAGGCTAAAATCAACCTGGCCGAAGCCTATCGTAAAATAAACGACACTCCGAATGCTGAGTTTTGGTATGGGCAGGTCGTGCGTTTGCCACAGGCAGAGCCTATTCACAAGCTTTACTATGGCATGATGTTGCAGCGCAACGGCAAATGCGACATCGCCCGTGAATGGTTTCAGCAATACGTGGACCTTTCTCCCGGCGACCAACGTGGCCAGTACTTGCTCAGAGCTTGCGATTACGAGGAGGAGCTTATGACCAAAAGCGCCGGTATCTACGAGGTAAATCAATGTGAATTCAATTCGCACTCCGACGATTTCAGCCCGCAGTTTTACAAAGCCGGATTGGCCTTTACCTCTGAGCGCGACACGAACCCCATCATCCGCCGTACCAGTACCTGGACGGGGAACCCCTTCCTGGAATTGTACTACTTAGACTTGAAACAACTTGGAAACAACGAAGCGGAATGTGGTAATTACAAATTCGGCCGCCCTGAAAAATTCTCCAATGAAATCAACACAAAATACCACGATGCCTCAGTCTCTTTTTCAAAAAACGGCGAAGAGATATTTTTTACCCGCAACAACTTTATTGATGGGAAAAAAGACTTCGACGATGAAGGCATCATGCGTCTCAAAGTATTTTACGCCCGCAGCGAAGGCCAGGGCAAGTGGGGTGAATTGCAAAGTCTGCCCTTCAACTCCAATGAATATTCCGTGGCGCATCCGGCCCTATCCCACGACGGTAAGAAGCTGTTTTTTGCCTCCGACATGCCAGGCGGTTTCGGTGGTATGGACCTCTACGTTTCCGAAAAAGAAAGCGGCCGCTGGGGCCCTCCTATGAACCTCGGCCCCGAAGTGAACACTGAAGGTCATGAGATTTTCCCTTATGTTGCTGCTGGCGGGCGCCTCTATTTTGCCTCCGACGGACTCATCGGCCTTGGCGGTCTCGACATATATTATATCACTGACAAGGGCAATGGTACTTGGAGCGCGCCCATCAACATGGGGTTTCCCATGAATACCATCGCCGATGATTTTGGCATCGTGTTTAACGAAGAGGGTACCTGCGGATTCTTCTCTTCCGACCGGGACGGTGGCGTAGGAGGAGACGACATTTACAGCTTCAAGAAAATGGCTATCCCTGTGGAAATTCTGGTGTACGATGAAAAGACAGATATTCCAATAGAGGGAGCGCAAGTGGTGGTATCTTGCAAAAAAGACACGATGACCACCGACGGCGACGGCAAGATTTACATCGACATGAAACTCAACGATTGCTGTGATTTTCTTGCAAGCATGGCCGATTATGAACCTAACCAGATGGAGGGATGCACCAAAGACCTCACTCTACAGGATAAGCTGGAACTTAAAATACCGCTGAACAAAGTGGCCGAATTCATGGTGGAAGGCATCGTGTTCGACGGCGGCGCATCCACTTTGCCTATCGAAGGCGCCATTGTCTCCCTTGAAAACGACTGTGGTCAACCATTGGCAGAACCCTTCACCACGTCCATCACTGGCAAGTATTATTTTAAATTGGAGAAGAATTGCTGTTATAAAATTAAGGCAACCAAAGATGGCTATTTCGCGGGTATTGCCGACAGCGTGTGTACACGTGGCCTTGAAAGCTCAGAGACCCTGCGCGAGAACCTCTATCTTTCGCCTGTTTCCCTCCTGTCGGGCAACGAACAGCCTGTTGACTTAGCCCCCCCTAAAACAACTGGTTCTGGGGAAGAAACCAAATTTACTTACATGGACCCCGAAACCGGAGTCTGGATGGACAAAGATACCCGTCTACCTGCTGACGGCACCTATACCGACGAGAGGACGTATGAGAAAGGTGTGCTGGTCACAGGAGGGCCTGATCTGGTACGTGGCCATTCCACCCCATCCGAGGAAGACAATTTTGCCATACCGTACTTGTTGCACATCTACTACGATTTCGACAAATCATACATCCGCAGGGATGCAGAACCGGAATTGGAAAAACTCTATACTTTGTTGACGGAGAACACGCAGTACATCGTTGAAATTGGTTCGCACACGGATGCCCGTGGCTCCAATCTTTACAACAACAGGTTGTCGCAGCGCCGGGCAGAATCTGTGGTGCGTTGGCTCGCCGACCGGGGAATTGACCGCAACCGGTTAGTGGCCCGTGGTTATGGCGAAACGAAAAACGTCAACGATTGTACGAACAATGTGCCGTGCAGCGAACGGCAGCACCAGATGAACCGGCGCACGGAATTTAAAGTAATAGGCTGTATGGATTGTATTGACCCTGCTAAGACGGCTATTTCGAAAGAAAACCCCAACGTGCAAGTTGATGAGTGTAAAAGTTGCCCATTCTGATTCAGCGTGAGAGCGTGTCTTCAAAGCCAGGCCCTCACTTTGATTCCTTCCGCCTTCGGGCAAATTGGGAGATGCTGTCATTCAGTGTTTCCCAATTTTTTTTGCCCGCGTACTTCCCGCATTAACTTCAGAAAATTTGGAGAATCCCCTCATAAATTAATGGGAGTTTTCCAAAATTACGCAGTCTTTTCGAGCCGCAGGGTTTTTCCCGACAAAATGTCGGGATGCATTTTCGTACCTGAAAGCAGGGTTCAAAACCCTGCCGCTCGAAATACCTGCATTTTTTGGAGGGATACAATTTGGGCCTGAATCTCTCCGCATGTGACGTTCGTCACTGAACAAGCAGCATTCATTCTTCATTTTTGCGACAACTTCTACCGGCATTGTACAAAGAAAGCGGGGGAATGGATGAAGGCCGGTCAGCGGGAGTAGTGCCTAATTTCATTGCCTTCGCCGAAGGCGGGTAAATCACAGGTTAAAACCAAGCCACTCTAACCCAAAGATAATAAACTTAGTTGTTCGATTTTCATACAGACAGGCCGGCTCACATGAACCGGCCTTCTCTTTATTCAATGCACAATGGGAAGGGAGTACCGCACCGCAGTCCGGGGTGAACATCTGGCGTCTCAGAACCTGAAATCCGGAACTATGCTTATGCGGCTTATGCTACCACATCGTCCGGGTCATCCACGCGCAAGACGGCCCAGGCCCCGATGAGGAACAATACCCCCGCCATTACCAGCGCATAGATTGCTTCGGAGCCGAAGGCGTATTTTACCAAAGGCCGGTTGATGACACCGCTGAAAATCTGCGGGATGGTGATGAAAAAATTGAAAATGCCCATGTAAACGCCCATTTTCCGAATGGGCAGAGAGCCAGCGAGAATAGCATACGGCATGGCGAGGATGCTCGCCCAGGCGATGCCGACACCCAGCATAGAGGCGATGAGCCAGTGTGGGTCTTTTACAAAATAGATGGAGATAAGCCCCACTGCGCCACAGGTCAGCGAGACAGCGTGGGTTTTCCTGCGGCCCAGTCTTGCCGCAATGCGCGGCAGCAGCATGGCGTATAGTGCGGAGACGAGGTTGTATATGCCGAAGATGACGCCGGCCCAGTCACCGGCATCCTGGTAAGTCTTCGAGTTGGTATCCTCTATGGCGCAGCCATAGATATGGTGGGCTATGGCAGGGGTGGTGAACACCCACATGGAAAACAACCCGAACCATGAGCAAAACTGCACAAGCCCCAGTTGTTTCATGGTTTTCGGCATATTGGCAATATCTTTCAAAATTTGGCTTAGCCCGCCCGATGGAGCAGCCTCTTCCCCGCCAGCCTCATCTGCAATAAATATTGCCTGCACCTCCGGTGGGTATTCCGGCGTGGTGGCCACGGTCCAGATGATGGCGGACATGAAAACGATGGCACCGGTGTAAAACGACCAAATGACGTTGGGCGCCACCTCGCCCTCCGGGGCAGTGTTGGGGATGCCCACCCAGTTAGCTAGGACATACGGTAACCACGAACCCACCACGGCGCCGATGCCGATGAGTACGGTTTGCACGGAAAAACCCATGGTGCGTTGTTCGGTGGACAATTTGTCGGCTACCAATGCCCGGAACGGCTCCATGCTGATGTTGAACGAGGCATCCATAATCATGAGCATGCCGGCACCTACCCAAAGTGCGGGGATGGCATTGGTGAGGAAACCAGCGTTGGGCATCAGGCAGAGGGCGATGCTTGCGCAAATCGCCCCTGCCAAAAAATAAGGGCGCCTGCGGCCGAGCTTCGTCCAGGTGCGGTCGCTATAATGACCGATGATGGGTTGCACCAGCAAGCCGATGATGGGCGCTACTAACCAAAAATTCGGGAGTTCTTCCACGTTGGCACCGAAGCCCTGCAGGATTCGGCTGGCATTGCCGTTTTGCAGCGCAAAGCCAAACTGGATACCCAGAAACCCTACGCTCATATTGATGATTTGTGGAATGGAGAGGGCCGGTTTTCTCCCGGCGGCGGGCTTGGTCTCGTTTGTCATGAATTATTTTTGTTGACGGTGAAATGGGATTAGGCAGGCAATTTACAGAAATAGGCCAATCGCCCTCACTTCATTTTCCTGTGCCCTTTTCATCCTTGTAGCCCATTTCGCCGCGGTTTTTCGGGATGAACAGAAGTTTTTGCAGTTTGCACTGAATGTCGTTGGTGTGGTAGCGTTCGGTGCCCACCCAAATCATCACGTCTTCATCCCTGCCCAAGAGGAACGACCATTCCCGGTCGTCGCCCAACAATTCCGAATCGAGCAAGAGGTAGGCTTTTTCGCCTCTGTATTCCCACGACCAGGCGCCCTTCCCAATGGGTTGGCTGAAATGCCCATATTCGTAGTTGCCGTCGGGGCTGAACTTGAACCAAGTGCCTTGGTGGGGGCGGTTGGCCTTTTGACCAATGCGGCTGAGGCCCCAGATGACCCAATAATTCTGGGTGAGCGCATGCACGATGCGCTTGGACTGTGCGGAGGCAGCTTCCGGGGGTTCAGCGTGGGGCTGCACGGCGTCTTTGGTCGCCGTAGGTGTGTCGGATATCGCCGTGCTGATGGCATTTACCGGCCGCTGCACATCATACGCCTTGCCCGTGACACTATCTACCATCATTTTCGTTTCGGTGATGGGATGTTGCGGTTGTTGCGGGTTGGCATTGGAAGTGGAGCCTGTGCCAGGTGCCGGGTCATTTTTGCAGGCTATGAGAAATAATATCACAGTGATTGGGAAGAGAAGGTATTTCATGAGTGGCTGCGGAATTTGTGTTTTGCAATCTAAGGGAAAATCATGCAAAGATATTTTTACCAGTTGGTTTTCGGTGCATGAGGTCGAAATAAGTAGTTCGGTTGAATTATTCGACACTTGATGTACCGGTGACTTTAGTCGCCGAATCGCCTCAGCGACTAAAGCCGCCGATACAAATGCGCCCCGAAAAAGTGTCGAATAAATCACCCTGACTACTTAGAGCTTGTTGGGGATTTGGCTTCCGGCGAAAAAACGCCTCTTTTTTGATGATACTTCGTTGAAAAAATAGTCACTTAGCTAAGGCTATGTTCCCATTTTCCCGCCTTGTCTCATCAAAAAATTGACGCTTTTTCCCTCGAAACCCAAATCCCCAACAAGCTCTTATAAAACCTGGTACTCAAATTATTTGAATCGTTGCTGCCCCTTCGGGAAAGACATGTTTAGTCTATGGTCTCAGGTCTCATTTCTCAGGTCATTGAAAAATGTCACTGATGGGAATTACCGGGGTTTCCTCAAAAACCATCAGGGCGTTCAGGAGCCTGGCGCATTGAAAGCGGTTCAGGTCTTGCGGACGAATGTCTGCCAGCCGGAGCACGCCGGCGTCGAGCAACTGCGCCCTGCGGGTGCCGGGCAGCAGTGGCGTGGCGGGCGTCATCCAATGGGTGCCATCCCAAAATGCGATGTTTGCAAAAGTAGTGTCTGTGAGGAGGCCGTTTTTTACAATAACTACATCATGGGCGGTGCTGCCTTTGCCCATGTCTGCCAGCGCAGTGCGATTGGCGTATTTAAAAGGATATTCGATGCCGTTGTTTTCGACGAGTTGGAGTGTGCGAATTGGTGGGGGGGAATAAGGTATAAATTCTACCAGCCGGATTTCTTCGTCATAAGTCACACGGCATTTGAAGGTTTCAGGGCCAAGATTTTGGGGCACGTGCAGCAGTTCCTCAAAAGCCAGCGGCACAGCATTGCTGAACAAAACAGACTGTGCCTGTTGCGCCCGGCGGTTGTGGTAATCGAGGTTTTCAAATTGCCGGCCGTGCACCCTGATGGTTTCAATCAACAACATGGTGTACCATTTTTTCGGCATTCGGGGCAGGCTGTTTTGGCAAGGGGAGATACACTTTGTCAATCATTTCCTGGTACTCAGCAGTGGGGTCGCTGAAGCAGGTGATGCCGCCGCCGCTTTGGTAAACCAGCCCTTTTTCCGTTTTTTCAATAAAACGAATCATGACGCTGGAGTCCACGCTCAGCCCATCGAAGATGCCGAAAACGCCGGTATAAAAACCTCGTGACCGGTGCTCGGCCTGGGCTATGATTTCCATGGTCTTTTTCTTGGGAGCGCCGCTGACGGAGCCGGCGGGGAGCAGTGTTTTAAAAATGCTGCCCAAATGGGCTGGCCAGCCAGCCGGCAAAGCGCCCGCTATTTCGGAGCTAACCTGCAAGAGTGGCTTTTCAATGCTATCTATTTTATCGAGGTAGCGAAACCGCTCCACCCGCACGCCTTTAGCCACCTGGCTCAGGTCGTTGCGCAACAAATCCACGATGGTGTAGTGCTCGGCGGTTTCTTTCCGGTCGTTGAGAATCAGGTTCGCGGCATCTGGCAGCCGGGCGTCTATGGTGCCTTTCATGGGGTAGGTTCGGATGGTGCCGCTGCTGTTTATTTGCACAAAAGTTTCGGGGCTGAAACAAACGAACCTGTCTTTGAACAGCAGCTTGTATTTGGCCCGGCTGTGCCGGAAAATCTCGCGCAGGCTGAGGTTGGTTTCCACGGGCGTGGCGCAGGTGTAGTTGAGTAAAAAAGTGTCTCCATGGGCGATGTGCCGCTGTATCAGGTCAAATCCCTGCCGGTAGCTCGAAAAGTATTGCGGGTATTTTTCCAAAAACCAGGGGCCAATAAGCGGAATTTCCTCTGCGGCGGTTTGGCCTGGAAGGGCATAAATAATTGCTTCCCGGTCCAATTCATCCAGCCGGAATACCAGCGGTTGCGGGTCTTCGAAACCGGTGATAAAGAGAAATGGCACGCCGCATTTCCCGAGGTGGTCCATGCGGTTCCATGCGTCTGGCTTCATACAGAAATTGTTTGCAGCCCCCGGAATATGGGTTTTGGTGAAACCTAAATCAGAGATTGTCCGGACAAAAAAATGGTTTATCTAACCGCTGAAATTCGTGCTTCTTTTGGCAGAAAAAGCCATGGAACTCATTTGGTGCTGGCTTCGCCAGGTTAGGGGTTTGAGGGCGAAGCCCCCAAGTTTTCCTCCCCCCCGGCGGTTGTTCGGTCTGCCACGAATTTTCACGAACCATTGATTTACGGCTATTCGATTCGTGAAAATTCGTGAAAATTCGTGGCTGGCCGACCCTGTTTGGTTCTGGCTTCGCCAGCTTAGGAGTGGGTCGTAAATAATTTTCCGGGTTAGGAGGTTTAGCAGGCTTAGTAACGACCAAAAAATAACCTCTCTCTTTTTTCGGCGGCGAAGCCGCCGAAAAAAGAGAGAGGTTCACGATTTCTGCCAGCCTTCGGCTGGCAGAAATCGTGAACTTATTTTTTAACCGTTACTTAGGAGGTTTAGCAGGTTTAATCGCAACCTGCTAAGCCTGTCAATGCAAAGCGTGATAATGCAACTTCTGCGCCTCCCTGTTTTCAATGATATGCTCCTTTCTGAATTTGGCAATTGCCTCATTCTCTTCCTCGTTGGGCTTGTAATACTTGTACTTTGCCTGCCAAGCTTTCACTAAATCTGGTTTGTTCATGGCGCCGTAAACCAACATCAAGCGGTAAATGACCTGGTAATCCTCCGGGTTGATGACTAAGGCTTTTTGGAAGTATTGTTCAGCCTTTTCATAATTGCCCATTAAATAATGCAGTTGCCCCAAATCCGAAAGCAAAACGGGATCTTCAGGGTATGCCGCTACAATGGCTTCCCACAGGGGCAAGGTTTTGGCATAAAGGCCTTCGGAAAAATATGCCTGCCCCAAGAAGTATTTCGCTTTCTGATTTTCGGGGGAAACGGTAAGTGCTTTTTTGAGAATCTCTTCAGCCTGAAGAATGGAACCTTCGGCCAGCAGTACCCGCCCTTGGTTGACCAGCCCATCCGCTTTAGTGGGTTCCAACTTGGCGACTTGCTGAAATGCGGCCTGCGCTTTTCGGTAATTTTCTTCTGCCAATAGCCCGATTCCATAGTTGTTCCAACGCTTCCAAAGTGGGGTGTTTGGCTTGTGAGGAATGCCGGTTTTTCTCACGTCTTGTGCCACCGTGGTGATGGGGATTTCAGGAGGCCGGGTATCATTGAATATCCATTGGTTTATCAATTTCCCCTTCGCGTTGTTTACCATTTTCCCCTCCGGCAGTTCTCCCGCAAAAGCGAATTGATTAAAATAAGCATTGAATTTACGTTGCTGCAAAGCGGCTTTTATTTGGAGAATCTTTTCTCCTTTGGGTACTGTGAATTGGTACCTGACGATGTGTGTCCACCCCGAAGGTATGGCGCTGTTGAGGGCGGTGGCGTACCAGTTCTGCACATTTCTTTTATTGACGGTACCGGCGTTTTCATCAATCAAAATGACTTTAAAAAAATGGGCGGTGGAGTCCACCTCTTTCGATTCGGTGAGGGCGCCCGAAGATAAGACGGCCTTGCCCGAATTTCCCTGCAACTGCACTTCCAGCCACCATTCGTTGGAATCGTTGGTGCCGGAGGGCAGGCTGTGACCGACGTTTTTATTGCTCACCATAATGTCCATTGCTACCTCGTCGCCCGGTGACAAAACGGGAAGTGCTGATTCCGGGTCCATTTTTTTGCCATTTACCTGTACCTCAAAAATGTCCACAGCGGCGATATCATTTTTCAAAAATTCTTGTGCGGTTGCTAATTGTTTTGGATGCCCTGTGATAAATGGCATCGCAGTATTGGCTACGGCAAAACGATGGCTTTTGACGAACCCATCATCATTGCCTTTGTCTTGTGAAGGCACGGAGGGCATGTGGCAGGTTAGGCAATTTTTGGTTTCCCGGTCGTAAAAGGCACGGGCGTGTTTGCCTGAAAAAGAGCTGGCGTACCATTCGTCATAATTATCCTGCCCCCTTTTCCAGCGGTAATCATTCACGGCTGGCGGCACGGAGACTTTGTGGCACGAGGCACAGAATTTTTCAGTCCGCAAATGGTCACTGAGCAAGGAGATGGCATGTGGTTCGGGTTTGGTCAGGATGACAGCCTTCCGCAGTCCCGGGCTTTTGCCAAACAGGGTGGTGCCCATTGCGTCATACCCGGGGTCATGGAT
>Ga0210044_10010385_pt1 | contig 11117 bp, 10 predicted proteins | sample CryGey13umfilter_2_FD_183959 | JGI IMG/M metagenome (GOLD analysis project Ga0210044, IMG submission 183959) | Groundwater microbial communities from aquifer in Utah, USA - Crystal Geyser 4/9/14 3 um filter (SPAdes) (version 2) | ecosystem: Environmental > Aquatic > Deep subsurface >...
TATTTGTAACCTACATGAAGATTTTTTTGGGGCTGACTCGCCGCTATTTCGTCTCAAAACTTGAGTGTGTTTATAAGCGCAGCCCATTATGAAAATATTGTATTTAACCAAGGGCGTTGTCGGTAAGCACGGTTATTACCGTGACATCCAGTTAGCCAAGGGGTTGGTGAAACTTGGTCACGACGTTACCCTCGTTGCCGCCGCTGAATCCTGGCGAGGAAGCTGCCAGGATGTGGTGGGGGTAAAGGTGCAGACTTTTTTTGACTTTTTACCTTATCAAATAAAGAAAGGGGGGCTGAGCTTTCTCGATGTGTTGAGTCGCCTCGTTTTTTTGATAGGCAAGAAATTCGATGTGGTATTTGTGGATAGTGGTTTCAGGCCGGTGACAGGTATTCCGGGGCATTTATATGCATGGTGGGCGAATGTGCCTTATGTCTGCGAGTGGTGGGATTGGCTGGGAAAAGGCGGACTATACGAGCGAAAATCAAAAAAGTATCAATATACTTTAGGTGTGTTGGATAACTACTTTGAGATAGTCGACAAGAAGGCAGCGGATGGCGTAGTGCCTCTATCTCAAAAACTAAAACAACGGGCTTTAAATCTTGATATACCGGACGAGCGTTTGCTCGTTCTTCACGGCGGTGCCGATCTTAGCCTGAGTGGCGCACCGACTAAAGCCGAAGCACGGCAGTTACTGGGGTTGCCAGTTGATGCGCAAATAGTGGGTTTCGCCGGCATGGATCATGGCGAGGTTGAAGATATTCGACCATTTCTTGAAGCCATTTGCGAACTAAAACTTAAGCATCCAAGTTTTATCTGGTTTAGTACGGGCGGTCGTCTGCCTGACGTATTTCGCCGTCAATATGGAATTGGAAACGAATACCACGAATTTGGCTGGGTTGACTATGATCAATATCGCAATTGTCTTGCTTGCGCAGACGTGTTGTTGCTCTTTCAGGAAGACCATTTAATCAATCAGGCTCGCTGGCCCAATAAGCTTGGAGACTATATGGCGGTCGGGCGACCTGTGCTGACAACTTCGGTTGGTGAAGTAGAAACATTTGCCAGTGGTTTTGAGCAACATGGTTTGTACCTGACTGCATGGAATAAAGAGGCAGTGATTGCGTCGTTGGATGAATTGCTGGGTAATCCCGGCAAGATGGATGAGATGGGACAAAAAAACGCAGAAATTGCCCGCAATGCGTTTTCCTGGGAGAGGAAATCCGAGGAACTTGGTGTCTTCCTGGAGAAAATAATTTCGATGGGTAAGCGCCGTTAATATGTTGAAACCTTCAATTCCCGCTGGTGTAACTGAAACGCGACCGATGTTAATCATTTCGGTGGATCACGAGGTATTTGGCAATGGCTCAGGATGTCTGGATGCCTGTGTAAGGAGACCGGTTGACCGGATGCTCTCGGTTGCGGAGAAGTTTTCTGCGCCCTTGACGTTTTTTGTTGAGGCGCTGGAGTTTGAAGCCATGCAGGTGGCAGGGATTGATGGCATTGATTCGGTCATTGCACAGCTGACGGTTGCATATAAAGCAGGTCATGATATTCAGCTGCACATCCACCCTCAATGGGATGGCGCCGTGTATGACGGCACAGATTGGCGTGTGAATGAAAAGTTGTGGCGTATGGGGGATATTGATGAGGAGCGACTTGTCAGGTTGTTGAAACAAGGTAAGTCGTGGATAGGGAGGCAGCTCAGTTCGGATTTTCCTGAATATGAGTGTCTGGCTTTTCGTGCGGGCGGGTGGTGTATTCAGCCATCTGATGCTGTGATCAAGGCATTACTCCAACTTGGTTTTCAAATAGATTCAACCGTAGCGCCAGGACTTCAAAACCTTGCAGCTGGTGAGTGGGCGGATTTTCGGGATGTGCCGGATCAACCTTATTGGAGGACGAACGGAGATGTCTGTCGCGAAGCTAATTCGGGTCTTTGGGAAATTCCCATTTTGACAGGTAAAGTTGGCAGGTTAAGACATTTGCAAGCGGTGAAGAAGTGTCGCTCTTTCGGTTCTAACGGGATGGCATCGGGGTGTGTGGGGAGCTATCAGGGGGCAAGCAGCAGGCTGCAGGCATGGCGTGGCAAGTTTGGTAAGTTGATGAGTTCCGGTAATGTGATGCTGGATTTTTCAACCATGCCGACGGATATTTTGGTTCAAATTACCAGGGATTGGATGGCTAAATACCGTACACAATCAAGTTATTTGCCTTTGGTCGGCATAGCGCATACGAAAAATTTTACGGACTATTCGGAGAAGAATATGAATGAATATCTTCAATGGGCGATTGATGAAGGTATCGCTTGTTCAACATACAGGGATTTCCTGGGGGTGGTAAATGGTCGTTGATTTACAGAATAAACCACCTTCAGTTCTTTACATCATGGGTACTGCAAGAAGTGGCTCCACTATTTTAGAAATTCTGCTGGCTAATGGAGTCGGGGTGTTCGGTGCTGGCGAACTGACCAGCTTGATTCAGGATGGCTTTTGTGAAAACAAGCCTTGTGCTTGCGGTGAGGACTGCCATCAATGTGCGGTTTGGGGCAAAGTGTTGCAGAGCCTGGACATGACTGGGGATGAGTATGTCGAGTGGGCTGCGTTGCAAAAAAAGATGGACTGGCATGATGGTTTTATTCGCCAGATATTTTCTGTGGTATCGGAGCGGGATAAGAAATCGTACCGGGATTTTAATATGAGATTGTTAATGGCAATCCAGCAGGTTACAGGCTGTAAAGTTATTTTGGATTCTTCAAAGTATGCGGGCAGAGCTTTGGCGTTGGCACGGATATTAAATATGAACCTGAAGGTGATTTGCCTGACCCGCTCTCCTGCCGGGTTAATGTCTTCCTTTCAAAAACCGAACATGGACGAACAGCAACCCAAGAGTACCGTTGCTGCAATGATCTATTACGTCGTGACGCTGGCCTTGTTACGGGTTGCAACGGTGTTATTGCGAGGCCGAGTACACCAACTCAGTTATGAGGCTATGCTAAGTGCGCCTGATGAGAGTTTAAAACAGCTTGAAAAATGGGCAGGTATTGATTTAACTGACTCAAGAAAACGTTTGCAGGCTAATCAGGGCTTCTCTGTCGGGCATATCGTTACCGGGAATCGTTTACGTAAACAAGGTCAAGTTTATTTTAAATCCGGCTTGGACGAAAGAAAAATCAGTGGGATTGGTGCAACGTTGGCAGTTGTTGTGATGAATGCCTGGCGTAACGCATTGAGATTTTGACTTTTAACTGCATCACGCCGTTCTTTCCTGCACTTAGAGCTTGAAACCGCCATACCAAAAAATTAACAGATGATAAGGACAATATCAATGAAGAGCAAACTGTCAAATCCGATCAGAGCACTTGTCAAGTCATTTTCTGGCCGCGCCAGGCAAGTGCGTGCAGAAATTTTCAGGCATCACTTTTTTTTTGATGAAAATACCAAAATATTGGATTTAGGATCCGAGACTGGTTCGAATATAAAATTCGTTCTTGAAGGCACAAAAGCTCAGGCCTCAAATATATATATCGCGCCGATATTGATTCACTCGTAGTGGAAAAAGGAAGGGAGGTTTTTGGCTTTACTCCAGTCGTAATTAGTGAATCAGAAGGCTTGCCATTTCCTGACGGTTACTTTGATATTGTTTACTGCTCATCTGTCATTGAACATGTAACCATCCCCAAAAATAGCGTATGGACTATGTATTCTGGCGCTGAATTCAAAAGTAAATCTCTTGAAAGGCAGGCCAATTTTTCTAACGAAATCAGAAGGTTGGGTAAGCAATATTTTGTGCAAACACCATATAAACACTTTCTAATTGAAAGCCATAGTTGGCTTCCGTTTGTTGCTTGGTTGCCACGATGGTTGTTGATACTAACATTGCGGATTACGAATACATTTTGGGTGAAAAAAACCAGCCCAGACTGGTATCTCTTGGACAGAAAAGAAATGTCGGCATTGTTTCCTGAAGCCAAAATTGTTGAAGAAAAAAAGTGGGGTATGACGAAGTCTATTATGGCAATCAACACAACTTCTTCAAAATAGTTAATGAAGCCATTACATTTTGAAGCGATTTTTGATCCCTATGATTTGTGGTCGTCAACCGTTGGCGTATTTGTCAGCAGATGATGAGACTCCTATCCACAGTTCTATATCGCGCCATTGCCATTCAGTTACCACACACATTTTGGCCTGGTGGGTTCGTATTTTCATGGATAAGGAAGATATTGCTAACTGGCATGGGTTGCAGTATTGGACACAAATGTGAAATAGAGCCGCATATTGACGTCGGGTTTCACCCATTGTTGAAAATCGGGAACTTTTGCCAGATAAACCAAAACGTCATTATGAAAAGTGTTGAAATGGGCAACTACGTGATGATTGCCCCCGGTGTGGTATTTTTAGACCGTTTGCATAATTTTGAGCGTTTGGATATTCCAATGGCGAAACAGGGCGATTCTGAGCGGATGAAGACCAGAATTGGTAACGATGTATGGATAGGGCAGAACGCAATCATCATGCCAAATATTGAAATTGGTGATGGCGTGATAATAGGAGCCGGGGCTGTTGTAACGAAAAATATTCCAGCACATGCGATTGTTGTCGGTGTACCTGCCCGGATTTCAAGGTTTAGGAATACCGAGTGAAAATTTACTATGACCCTTATGATTTATGGGCAACCAGGCAGCTCGGTAAATTAAAACAAGGCTGGGGTAAAGGCTCACCAGCCTCAAGAATAATTCTGCCTGCTGTTGGTTTGATTGAGTTGCTTGCGCCTGTCGCATTTCGTCGTTTAATTGGGCTGCGCAAGAATCACTACGCACATGTCGAAGCATTACTGTCAAATGCTTCCATGGGGCAGAGCGATGAAGAGCTTTTACGTTATTTTATAGAAAGTAGGATTAGTCGTTCAGGCTGGGGGCTTCCTTTTGCATGGTATTCAAAGAATGGGGTTTACGGAGCTAATACGCCTTATGTAACGAATACGCCCTATGTTATGGAGTCTTTGCTCAATTTAGCTGCATTGCCAAATTGCCAAAGCGGAGCGATGGTTATATTTAACGATACTTGGGGTTTCCTCGAATCGCTCAAGGTTATGCACGAAGGCGATGAAGGGTTGGCGCTGTCATATGCTCCGATTGATGAGCCACGCATGGTGGTGAATGCGAATAGCTATGCCGCTTTTGCTTACGCCTTGCATGCCGTGTATGGCAAGGATGAATTGCGCGAGTCTGCTAAAAGGAAGTGCGAAAGAATTGTTCGCTGGGTCGTACAGCAGCAGGCGAAGAATGGTTCATGGTTTTATTATGCCGATAAAGACACTGGCAATTTTATAGACTGTTTCCACTCTTGTTTTGTGGTGAAAAATCTCTTGAAAGTCAGCAAGCTGTTGCCTGATTTGTCCGATTTCATCCGACCTGTTGCAGATAATGGCTGGAAATATATCCAGAGTGAGTTGTATGACAAGGATGAGGGGTTATGTCGCCGCTTTGCTGTGCGGGCGCAGCGAGACCCGTTTCGCTGGGATTTGTATGATCAGGCGGAGTATTTGGGTTTGCTGGTGGATTTTGGTCAACTAGAGGAAGCTAAATCGTTTGCAGAGCGGGTTGAAATGAAGTTCAGGAAAGGCGAGCATTGGTATTGCCGGATTGATATTTTTAACCGCCGCTGGGGAAAAGATTTTTTGCGTTGGGGGATTGTTCCTTTTTGGTATCACTCGGCAAGATTGCAGAATGCTTTAAAGGTAAATTGATATGTGCGGCATACTGGGTTCGATCGGGATTGAAATTTCAGAAGATCACCTTCTGGCACTAAGGCATCGCGGCCCCGACGGTAATGGAATTGAGCGCATTCCTGTTGCTGGCCATATAGTGACACTTGCGCATACGCGCTTGTCCATACTCGATCTATCACCCGCCGGAAGACAACCCATGCGTAGCCAGGATGGCCGTTGGTGGCTGACTTTCAACGGCGAAATTTACAATCATCTCGACTTGAGAAAGGTGTTGTCAATTGAATTCCGGGGGCATTCCGATACTGAAACGCTGGTTGAGTTAATCGCTAAGGAGGGGCTGGAGCAGGCGGTTGCGCGGCTTAATGGTATGTTTGCTTTTGCGGCATTAGACTTGCTGGAAGGCAAGCTTTATTTAGTGCGAGACCCGTTTGGAATCAAACCGCTGTATTTTTCCCGGCAAGATCGGAAATTTTCATTCGCTTCAGAAGTGGGAGCTCTGAAGGCGCTGGGCGTGGTGTCGAGCGGCGTTGATGTGCAGGCGCTACAATTATTTATGACGCTCCGTTATCTGCCAGCGCCTACAACGTTATGGAGTTCGGTAAATCGCCTTCATCCTGGACATGTTCTATGTGTAGATGTTGCAACCGGTAAGTCCGAACTGTCCTGCTATATCAAGCCAGTTAAGACCCGATTTTCCGGTTCGATAGATGATGCTGTTGACGCTTACCAAATTGGCTTGAAAGCCGCAATTAACCGCCAGTTGTTGTCAGATGTGCCGGTGGGTGTGCTGCTTTCTGGTGGAATTGACTCCGCATTGGTGGCGGCTATGGCCAAGGATTTGGGACGTGATTTGCCTTGTTTCTCCGTGGGTTTCGGCAAAGGCCATCCAGAGTGTGAGTTGGCAGATGCCGCTGAAACTGCACGCGTGCTGGGGTTGCCTTTTTCATCTGTTCAGGTGTCGCCTGACATGCTGATGCAATCACTGCCAGATATTGTGCGTTCTGTGGAGGAGCCGCTTGGGACAACTTCAATTATGCCGATGTGGTATCTGGTAAAAAAAGCACGGGAACAGGCTACGGTTGTGCTTACTGGACAGGGAACCGATGAGCCGTGGGGCGGGTATCGCAGGTATCAGGTAGAGATGGTGCATCGAATGTTCCCATTTGCCAGTTTTTGGCAAGGTTTGAGAGGGCTGTCCGGTGTTGCGGGTGCATTGCCGGAGGTGCTGGAACGTGGGCTGAGAACGCTATCTGTTAGAGGATTGCAGAATCGCGCTGTTGAAGCGTGCACTTTGTTTTCTGGTGCCGAAAGAAAATCGTTGCTAGGTAGCGATGCTGATGGTGGGGCATCGAAACTGATGCAGTATTGGCTCGGTATCCTGGATAACGGTATGGCTGAGCCAGCCGAGAGGATGATGCAAATGGATGCCAGAATGAACCTGGCTGACGATCTGTTGTTGTATGGTGACAAGATATCCATGGCTGTCTCGCTTGAGGCGAGAGTTCCCATGCTGGATGTGGAGTTGATGAGTTTTGTTGAATCGTTACCTTTGCAGTACAGACTCGCGCTGAGGCGAGGCAAGATCGTTCATAAAAAAATGGCGGAGCGATATTTGCCGTCTGCCATAGTTCATCGAAAGAAGAAAGGATTCGGCGTGCCATTTGGCGCATGGTCTCGCGGTTCGTGGCGGCAATATATTGAGGAATGCCTGCTTCGACCCGATGCTCCTCACTGGTCAATGCTTGATAGGCGTGAAGTGATTAATTTATGGAATCAGCACCTCAAGGCGGCACCCGACAGAAGCAGGCAAATTTTCTCTCTGTTAATGCTCGCATTGTGGTGGCGAGAACAATGAATAAAAACAAATTCAGTATGTTCGGCATGGCACTTGATGGCTGGAGCATGGACGAGACGGTTGGTCTGATTCGAGATCGAATTCGTCAGGGCGTTTTCACGCAGCATGTTGTTGTCAATGCCGCCAAGATGGTTCATGCACAAAAAGATGCTGTGCTGATGGAGTCAATCACATCGTGTGACATCGTGAACATTGATGGTATGGGTGTGGTTTGGGGTGCCAGATTGCTCGGCTTTGAAGTTCCAGAGCGTGTGGCAGGGGTGGATCTTTTTTATAGGCTGATCGAGTTAAGCGAAGTTGAAATATTCCCGGTTTTTTTGTTGGGCGCGGACGAGGAGGTTGTCAGGAAGTGTTCACAGACTTTATTGGCAAAGCATCCCGCTCTCAAAATAGCTGGCTATCATCACGGTTATTTTTGGGACAACGAAAATGAAGTGGTTGAAGAAATAAGGGATTCTGGCGCGAAATTGTTATTCGTGGCTATTACATCCCCCAAAAAAGAATGTTTCATAAACCGGTGGAAAAGCCAACTCGGAGTAAGTTTTGTCATGGGTGTGGGAGGTACATTCGACGTTGTCGCTGGCAAAGTCAATCGCGCGCCGGTTTGGATGCAAAGGGCGGGGCTTGAATGGTTTTATAGGGTTATCCAGGAGCCACGAAGGATGTGGAAGCGGTACCTCATTACAAACACGCTTTTTATCCTCATGCTTATTCGAGGTTTACTCTCAAAAAAATATCGAGAAAATGGCATGAGTCGCTTTCCGGTTTAGCTGTTGTGATCATGTATAACGGAACGGATGTCCACTTCCAAAAACAGACTTTTTTACCCGCTAAACTCATTCCCCTTTCGAATTACAATCGGAAGCGGAAGCGGAAGGTGACGGATGTCAGAACTGAATGAGCCTGAAGGCGATTCATTGCCGACGGCCTGTTTAACGTGCGCTCTCTAACGGGTATGGCAGAGGCCACCCTGAATAATGAAATTCACCGCGCCCGCTTCCTCCATCCCAACCTTCCCTCGCACACCCTAAAGGGTACAAGAGCGGGGGAAGGGGCAAACGAATCGCTACGCGAGTTTTACGTTAAGAAGGCAATCCGGGGTTCGAGCCAGTTCGGCGGGGCACGTTAGATTTCGGGGTAATGCCGCCAAAAATTTGCACGACCTCTATCCGCCACCTTCTAACCCGAAGTATCTTTCATCATCAGGGGTGGCTGCAACTGCCATGCCCGCTAGGGCTGTCTATATACTTTGGTCTATATGATAAAGGCGCGTTGGTAGGTAGAATCGCGCCGCATTTGCGATGGTTTAGGTTATCGCGTTGGGGTGCGAACCAAATCAGGTTCTGTATTCAATGTGAAACTCGCGCAGCGATTCATCTGCCCTTTCCCTCGCTTCTCGGGGGGGATATTGGGATGAAGGAAACGGGTAGGGCGGGTTTGCTGTTGCCCACAGAGCAACCTGCCTGCGAGAATCGTTTCACATTATCAGGGGTGGCATATGTCATGCCCGTTAGGATGTCCGTCAGTCATCATGGGAGTGGTTTTGTTCAGAAATTCTTCGACAGGTTTGATCAAGCAGCATAGTTCCACTTTGACCATGTTGTTGCGCGCGTTGGATGCGCTGCTCATTGGCTTGGGGATGCTTTTTTCTGTCTGGTTGTACGGCTTGGCGCTGGGTACTGAATACTTGTTGCTTGTCACGCTGGCGATTTTGGTTTTCATGTTTGTGGCGGAGGTGCGCTCGCTTTATCAATCCTGGCGCGTCAGCCGCGTGATCGAAGAGTTCGGTCATCTCGGCGTGGTATGGCTGATCGTGGTGGTATGTCTGCTGGCCTTGGGGTTTGTGGCCAAGGCTTCGGCAGATTTTTCGCGCGTGGTTATCCTCGTTTGGGTGCTGGTTACGCCGGGGGTAATGTGTGCGGTGCGTTTTGGGTTGCGCAAGGCTCTGCGCCAGGCGCGCGCGCAGGGCAAGAATACTCGGACAGTTGCATTCGCTGGCGTTGACAGGACGACCATAAAGATGTCTGAACATATCGCCAAAATGCCTTGGTTGGGGTTAAAGCTGGTAGGCGTATTTGATGACCGTATGCCGAAACGGTTAAATCTGGGTGGGCTGACGCTGTTGGGCGATTTGAATAAATTGCTGGAGATGGCGCAGGCAGGGCAGATTGACATCGTCTATATCACCTTGCCCATGCACGCCGAACGCCGCATTATTCAGGTGATAGAAACGCTGGCGGATACTACCGTTTCGGTGTATATGGTGCCGGATATGTTTATCTTCTCCCTGTATAAAGCCCGCTGGGTCACGGTCGGTGGGATGCCAGTGATTAGTACCTTCGAGAGTCCTTTTTATGGCACGGAGTCGTGGGTGAAGCGGGCGGAGGACGTATTGCTGGCCGGTTTGATCCTGTTGTTGATTTCACCTGTGTTGCTAGTGGTTGCGATAGGCGTTAAATTGTCTTCGCCGGGGGCGATTATTTTCAAGCAACGGCGCTACGGCTTGGGGGGGAAAATCGTCGAAGTGTGGAAGTTTCGCAGTATGACTGTTTGCGAGGATGGGGCGCAGGTGGTACAGGCTAAAAAATGTGATGCGCGTATCACGCGCTTTGGTGCTTTTATACGCTGTACTTCGCTTGATGAATTACCGCAATTTATCAATGTATTGCAGGGGACGATGTCCATTGTGGGACCCCGTCCGCATGCTGTTGCGCACAACGAGCAATACCGTAAACAAATACGTGGTTACATGTTGCGACACAAGGTAAAACCGGGCATTACCGGTCTGGCGCAGGTGAATGGCTGGCGCGGTGAGACCGATACGCTCGACAAAATGGAAAAGCGCGTCGAGTATGACTTGGCCTATATCCAAAATTGGTCGCTGTGGTTGGACATTAAAATTATCTGGAAGACTGCATTGGTTGGATTTTTTGGTAGTAACGCTTATTGAGGTAAAATCGGGCATGAAAAGCGAAGGGTTTGACTTATTCGCTGGCCGTTTGTTGACAAGAAGCCTTGGTTTTAACGTTAAATTCGCGCAGCGATTCGTTTGCCCCTTCCCCCGCCCTTGTACCCTTTAGGGTGTGCGGGGGAAGGTTGGGATGGAGGAAACGGGCGTGGTGAATTTCATTATTCAGGGTGGCCTCTGCCATGCCTGTTAGTCGCCCAAGGTTTTATCGGACACTTTGAGTGGGGACATCCAATAAGCCTTATGCTTTGCCTGAGGCACTTTGTCTTGTTTGGTTTTGTCGTTTTCGTAAAAGCGAAAATTCTTTTGGCTATGTTATCGTGTGCGTTGAACTTAATTTATCCATCAGAGAAGCACCCCCTCCCCTTGGAGGGGGTGGGCTAGGGTGGAGGTAGAAACGCAGAATTTGCCCAAATTTACCCCCATCCTAAAGCCCCCTCGCTTCGCTCTCCCCCACTGCAAGGGGGAAGGAATATACCTGAAAAATATTTAAATTTATATATAATAATCAATATGTTATATGGGCTACTATTTAGCAGTGACATAGCCATTCTTTTTATT
>Ga0210044_10010388_pt1 | contig 11111 bp, 14 predicted proteins | sample CryGey13umfilter_2_FD_183959 | JGI IMG/M metagenome (GOLD analysis project Ga0210044, IMG submission 183959) | Groundwater microbial communities from aquifer in Utah, USA - Crystal Geyser 4/9/14 3 um filter (SPAdes) (version 2) | ecosystem: Environmental > Aquatic > Deep subsurface >...
ACTTGTTTTACATTCAGATGGAAGACAACCACAGTCTGCACACTTGATTTGCATATGATCTGATTACACTACACCTACTTTATCTATTATTCTGTCACCTCATCTTTCATAATTATTTGCTGTATTAGGAATTTTCTGACTATTTCAGAACACAGTTTTTCATAAATAACATCCATTTAGATATCTACAGATCTGCATTAGTATTTAATCAAATTTCCAAATGCAAACATTTACCGTAGACAAATTCTTGCAATCTGAAATCATGATCCAGTTTTTATCGTTCATTGCTGTGTGATAATTGATGCTGTTTCAATCAGTCAATCTGAAAGAATATTATCTGTACCATCAAAAATGCGATCTTCTCTTACAAGAACATGAGATTCGGTTTGCTTGTTTTTTGGACGGAATGGGAAATCTCATAGCAGGCGGATTCAAAGAAGGTGTAACACCTCTTCATGATGAATCTGAGAGACACAAGCTACACATTGAGACTGTTCTAAGAGCAAAAACGGAGCAGGAGTTTGATTATGATTTAGGCAAGGTAGAATATTCTGCTTCAAGAAGAAAAAAAGTCATTACATATACATTTGATCTTGATGACAAGATATTGTTTGTATCATCAGAGCCAAATGTAGACATTGAAAAGACTGCACAGAAGATAATTAAGATCTGTGGAATTTAGTGTTCCCCTATTAAAAAAAGGTTTAAAATGCTGAACAAACATATTTTATTTAAGCAATGTATTTTGTAATTTCTTTAGAAAGTAAAATATTGTAAATATCCAATGGAGTAACAATTCAGTTCTTGTAAATTACATACGGATGTTACTTCAAATCTTAATAGTTCCACACTTCATAGTTCTAATCTGTTGAGATTTGAACTTCATGATCTTGTATGGGATTATGAAATTGAATTTGTTACAAATTTGGATATATCTTTATTTTCTAATAATCGAAATCACACTTATGGTAAAACTTGCTTGCAAAGATTATGGATTTGAATGCGATTTTGAGGTAGAAGGAGATGCTTCAAAAGTTATTGAGGAATTTGGAAAACATACACTTGAAGAACATGGAATAGATTATGGGAAAGAATCTTTAATACAATTTATACTGAGAAAAGGCTGATCCAAAAATATCTTAATTTCTTGAATGCCATACAAATCCTGATGGCTCCAGTAATTTTTTGTCAGAAGCGTAAAAAAATAATCTTTATTTTTTAAAATTATTGGCTTACCTTCTCTTCAAATAATCCGACATTATCTTCTCTGCCATCTCTGTTACTTCCACATCATTTCTTGTAGCAAGACTATATAATTTTCTTGCATTACCCTTGTTTAACTCCATGACGACTTTTTGCTGGAGTAATCCCTCCTTTGCATTTTTAAGTATCTTGAGGTGAGATGATTTTGGGCTTTTTGCCAAATTGTGCAGATACTGCTTACGCAGCCTCTGATCAAGGGGGATGATCTTTTCTGCAATTCGTACTGCCTTTGATACATTTGGGACGATCTGATATAATTTGGTAGCATCATCGCGAGAGAGTTCCCTTGGAACGTACTCCTTTAATCTGTCAGGTATGGCTGCAAATCCAAGGTATTTTTTAAGAGTTTGCTGTGAGATTCCAAGTGACTGTGCAGCCTTGTTTTTCCCCACTGATTCAGTCAAGAATACGCAAGCAGATGTCATGTCCTTTGTGTTCATCTTGTTTCGGTGAAGATTCTCAATTACTGATGCTGCCTTTGCATCATCTAGATTGTATTTTGTACTTTGAGTGAGTAACAGTACGGGTATTTTTTTTGCACCCAGTCTTTTGAGTGCTGCAAGCCTTCTCTGGCCTGACATCAAAAGATATGATTTTTTTGATTCCTTTTGGACCATTGGCGGATTCTGGAGTCCCTCGGTTTTGATTGATCTTGCAAGATCTGCAATTCCCTGCCTGTCTAGTTTCCTTGCTTGCGCATCCTTCCAGACCTTGATCTGTTTTATTGGGATTTCTCGTAAGCGATAAGTTATAGGGGATTGATAGTGCTTTACCACTATTCTTAGGAGGGCGATTTTTTGTTAAAAGAATAGGAAGGTGTTTAATAGTTGACAAAAGAAGAAAAAATAAGTGTTTTAAAACTCGATTACAGATCCTGCTGAAATAGTGTATTTTTGACTCTGTTCTTCTCCATGAATGTTGTACCAGGAAATATTCAGGTCTACTTTGTTTCGGAGTGCAGACTCTACTTTGATGTAACTTGCCTGTCTTAATCTGTCTTGAATTGGTTTTTGTATTGTTTCTTGTGATAATTTTCCCATATGATATAATGAATAATGATGATTTAGCATCAATAGTGAAAATTAATTTTTGATCGCATCATATCTTTTGACAAGACTGTAATTGATACAACACAGGATTAGTCTTAGATGATGCATTGCAATCAAGGACGAAACATTTGTAAAAGTTTGAAAATAGGATGGATTGCTCGTCTTTTCAATTATTTGTCAAATCTGAGAATCCAATTCATTAATAACGTCTACTTGCAAACTTATTCTATGACCTGCAACGGAACATGTATCCGATACAAGGTTTCAAGTTCTGGTAATAAACATTATGGGTTAGGTCATAAACGATGCTCAACGTGTGAGATTTTCATAAAATGGGATGGACTGCATTGTCCTTGCTGCAATGTTATTCTTAGGACCAGGCCAAAAAGCGCCTCTGGGCGGTACCAATTATTATTGGTGCGACAATCTACAAAAAACAGATGATCAGATAAATTACAGTTGAGCGTACTCAAATCCTTTGTAATGTATTATTCATTTAATGGAAAATAAAGAAACCAAAATTCAAAAGAAAAAACAAGAAAAAACACATGAATGTGGATGTAACCATTGTTAGCCACATTCATTTTTATTTTTTCATTAAATAATAGATTATAAAGTTATAATCTAAAATTCAACATATTTGCAAACATGTTGAATTTTTTTTCTTTAAATTATCATTTCATACTCATTTCTTTTTCAGAATGCAGTTTGTTTATGTCCATTAGACGAGATAATTGAGACAATAGGTAAAAAGTGGAGCCTGCTACTGGTAAATGAAATAGGCAATCACGGTTCTCTTAGATATAATGACTTGTTAGAGGAACTAAAGGGGATTGGCCCTTCAACTTTGGCATCCATGCTAAAGGAATTACAAAAAGAAGACATTCTATCAAGGCAGGCATTCAATGAGATTCCTCCTAGAGTAGAATATTCACTTACAAAACGAGGAAAAGAATTGCGCGTGGCAATCATGCCTTTGATTGAATGGGCTACAAAAAAAGGAAATTTCAAAATGCATTGTAATTGTAGTTTATTGAAAAAATAATTTCCAAATTTTGTCTTTATTTCATGATTCCTGCCAGTTAATTCCACAAATATCACATGTTGCTCTAATACCATTATATCGTGGTTCCAAGTATGGTGTGATTTCTCTTACAAATTGGACATTCTACTTTACCATGATCTTTAATATTTTCATGTACTGTTCTTCTTTTATTTTTAATTACAATGTTGAATTTCTTCATGATTATTCACAAAAAATAAAAAAATGGATTAATCCCTATTGAAAGGGATCAATGAAAGGACAGTTTACTATGTGATCACTATCCATTGGTCTTGCCAAACCTACGTCAATCAAACCTGCTTTTTGATATGCGGCAATATCTGACATTGTTTCAAGTATTGCTGCATTGCTTGCATCCTTCCATCCAATCATGTTGATTCTCCACATTGGTGAATAGTTTGTATCACCTGGTGCACCTGCTGCAATTCCTGCTTGGAATCCCATTGGGCCTGAGCCTTTGATTCCATTTCCGAATTGATACAGATCTACTGCGGCAGAGTTTGCAATCAAACTTGCAGAAGTTGGTGCGCTAGTTACTCCCATCATCTCTGCAGGACCTGAAGGTGTTGCATCAGTTACGATATAGTAGATGGTTCTTCCGTCTGGACCCCAACCTCTATGTGCAATAAATGTCACAGTTTTTCCTTTGGTGTCGATTTCAAGAACTTGTCCACCCACATATGGTGTATCATCAGCCAAAGTTTTGTCTTCTTTTACCTTCATTTGTCCTTCCGGCCAAACTATTTGTGGCATGTTGATTACTACATCCACTGGACTAAGAATTATCTCTCCTTTTTTCTCTGCATCAAGTATTGCTTTTTCTGAATTCAATATTCCTGGTGCTGTACCATCTTTCCATGTTACGTGAACATGAGATGTGAGTGCACTATACACGTCTGGTTGTGCTGGAGTGCTGGTAAAGACCTCACCCTGATATTTGTGTACACCGTCACCGTTGACTCCATTTGTAAACATGTATGTCTTGGACAGTGCTGAATCAGGTGTCTCCTTTAGTAATGGAGCTAGTTCTACTTTCCATTTCTGGCTCTGTGATATTGCATCTGCGTGCTTTTGATCACTAGAGTCTGTAATGATATAGTATACTTCCTTACCATCATAGAATCCTTGATGCATGGGGATCTTTGCTGGAACATTTGCTCTGGATAGTTTTAAAACAGAACCTGCATCAACAGTTGTTTTTGTTGTTTCGGTTATTTGTTTTTCTTCTGTCTTTTGTTCTATCTTTGCTTTTTGTTCTATCTTTTGTTCTTTTACTGGTTGAGTTGCAGGAGCTTCAGAGCATAATCTATCGCCACAAACTATTCCTTTGTTTGCAGAACCATATGATTGAACTCCTATTCTTCCTGGAGCGCTTTCACCTTTACTTTTCTCAGCATCAGCTTCGATAAAGTAACTTTGTGTCAAGCCTGCAGTAAAAAGCGGCAAGATAGCCAAAATGGCTATGATTTTCAGGGTTGTGTTCATTAGGCATGATATTCAAGCAAAGGTTAAAAGCATTTTTCCAATTGTTTGTAAAATGTTATCTTGTTTAATTAAATTGATATGATCAATTACTTTATTGAATTTTCCTTCTGTTTTTATAAATTCTCATATTCCTTTCGTGATCAGAATGACTTTCAAGATGATAGATCAAATCTTCTTTCGTTCTAAAAATTTGTTCACAGTAATAACATTGATGAATCATCACATTAATGTGTTCTATATACATTAATGATTTTACCCAAATTAAAAAAAGATGTAAAGATTCATAGAATCTAATCTTCAGTTAGTTTCTTGAGTCCATCTAGTGCCGTTTTATAGATGCCTGAAAGCATCATTGATGTTTCTTTGTCAGAATTAGGCATATCTCCAGACCAAATAACCTCTGACTTTCCTTCATGATCGGATACTTTTACTTCTCCTTTCAAACCTGGAAATGGTGGTGGAGCATCAATGATGGAATATTTTAATGTCATTGTATTGTCATCAATAGAATCAAGTCTTTCCACCATATTTGCTGTTTGATTTGGTCCAAGTTGTATGTTGCATCTTCTTTCACATCCTGCATGATTGCCGTTTATTTCAGATTTTATAACCATCGGAATATATCGTTCAACGCCGTCAAATGAACGAATAACTTCCCATATTTTAGCAGGGGATGCATTTATGATTGCTGATTCAGACATAATCAATTTTCTTTTCTCCAATCTGTGATCTTTTGTTTTGTCATGATCAGGCTTTTCTTTTTAGTATAAAAAAAAATCTCCAAATGTTGCAGAAATGATGTTGAGATAAAAAATTAAAGTTTTCCTTTGAGTACATCATTTATTGCTTTTGAAAAACTATATGATGTTTGAGTCTGTTGAATTATTTTTGCCTGTAGATGACGAATTTTTTTATCCACATCATCATCTAACATTACTGTGATTCGTTTTGTCAATTGTACCAATCTATTATTATATTATTTAAGCAATGTTCCAAATTTACAAATGTCTGAATGTGGAAAAAAATCTTTATACTTTTCAAAAAGTGATTTCTTACAGAAGCGAGCGAGAAAGCCCTACCCTTTAGGGCAGGGATGAAAGCGAGCTCATTGCAGCTTAGCTGAGAACACAACAAAATTGTTAAACCAATCAAAATCATATCAAACCCCATAATGTCTGGTATGGAGATCGTCTACGTCGCACCGATTCGGTCTTTAGGGGATTGCTTGAACACTCCGGACCTCTTGAAATCCTTCAAAAGAAGGTTGAGAACACCGGCATTCAACTGTCGTCGCATCATGTTGAGCCACATGGTGTATCTCGATTGCATGTAGAAAGTGATGTATGCAAAGGGAGCACTGATACTCCACAAATGGCAACGCAGAAGACGACTGTGACCATAAAACTCGGCAATGCTGGTTCTGCAAAACCCGTTCCGATGGCAACAGATGAGGACGGAACCCAACGAAAAGCAGAACCCCAAACCCTTTAGGGTCGGGAGTATGTCAGACGAATAACTGGTGCAGTGTTTTCAATAATTCTATTCGGCGCAATATTCAAAATCAAAGGATTAGACAAATTTGCAGGAGGCGAGTTTACCGGTTGGGAGTTTGATCTTGTAATGCTTGCAGCATGCTTGATGATAATAATTACAGGACCTGGCAGAGTATCTATTGTAAATGTGATAAAAAAGATCCCAATATATCTTAGCTAGTATTTATTCAGACCGAGTTAAGACATATAATCACATCAGAATTTTCTTGAAATTCAAAATTAAACAGTTTTTGATTTTAAAATTTTTTGCTCTAACCTAAGTTTGTATGCTGTTAAACCACTAAACCCAAAGATAATTGCTAGTCCAATATAGGATAGTGGTTGATTATATTCAATTAGTATTGTGGATACTCCTGTTCCAAAAATGCTTGGAAGAAAAGACAGTGCATACAACCACCACCCACAACATCCCAAAGGAACCAAAGAAAAAAAAGACAAAAACGATGTAAACGCGGTTCCACTGGTGTTGCCTCCAAATGCTTTCTTCTTTATGCTTAATCTGCATCCTAATTTTTTTGAATAACTTGAAAGATACATTTGTAATCCAACACCCACACCCATTCCAAATATGATGACAGAATTGATCTGAAATGCTGCAGATATTGCATCAAGAGGAGCAAGTGCGGGAGTAGTAATTATGACTACTCCCAAGTATACTGCTATGGTAATTATTCCGACAATAATCCCTTTTGATAGTGGTTTCAATTCTTCTCCAAGTAAAGCAAGGTCTCAGGATGAAATGCTACCCATTCAAACCAAAATCCTGGATTATATACTTCTCTTTGCAGTTTTTTTCCTTTTAACTGACCTTCAATAGACTCTCCGTCAAAATTCCAAGTGCTCTTTGTTTGTATGTCTATTATTTGTCCGTTGGAATATTCAAATTCCAAAATTTGCCCATCCACGATTCTGGTAAACGCTCTTGCCATTTCTGGATAAAGAGAGATCAAGACAATTTTCTTATCCCCAACATCGTCATTGATTACCTTGTTTTTTTCAATATCTGATAATTTGTATGCCTTGTGTATGCCATTATCAAATCCTAATATCTTTTCTTTTAGAAAAAGTCTATCATCTTTGTTTTCCACAGGGAAAATTATTCTGGAATCTATGTAATAATCTCCATAAGGATCAGAGCCATATGCTCTGAAAAAACCCGTATCGGTAGTAAGGACCAAAGTGTCAGGGTACAATGATTTCCAGTCAGACCATCGTGCCACATCAAATGGGATTCTCTTTAGATGACTTTCAGTCATTTCTCCTGTGATTGCAATTCCTAAAGCCTGACTCCATTGAGAATCAGTATTTCTATCATACATCACCAGATTGCTGTTGTATAGTTTACCTGATGTTCCAAACTCTGTAATTTTTCCATCAACAGTCCTATCAAAAACTTGGTTTGTAAAACATAAAGGACAGTATGTTACTGCAACAGGCACTCCTCCCACTTCATCATTTACAATCTCATGCCATACCATGATGAAGAGCGGATATGCCTTTTGTTCCCCATTGATGTTAACTCCTATGACCAAGTCATCATCCGAAACAAATTCTGCCTTTGAAGATTTTACAAATTTAGGTTCATCAATTGATGGTATTCCGTCTTTTGGAGGTCCACCACTTTTGATCTTATCTAAGGGAATAATGTGTTTTATGCCATTTGTTATTTGGATTTCACTTGTAGACGATTCTGTTAATTTATCGTAATTTGTACCTGATGCTACATCTGTGATTCTTTGATCATCTTTTGCATCAGGTAAGACCATTTGTTGTGATAAAAAGAAGATAGTTACAACTAGAGTTATTCCAATTACACCCATGACCGGGTATTGATATTTCATGTTTTAACAAATAAATTTTTCAAGTATTAAGAATTCTTCCAAATCTATTTTTTTGTAAATTTGGCAATTTTCTTAAATAATATCAGAAGTTTGATTCCGCATGGCACAGACATGTTCTGGGATATGCACTAGGCTAAAATCCGACTCAATTCCTAATGCCAGCAGATATTCATCTGGACAAAAATGGTGTTCTCTATGTGCATTTTTCTTTTTAACAAATGATCATATTTGTTCGTGCTGTAAAACACGGCTTAGGTCAAAACGTAGGAGTAAAACATAATGAAATGCAGTAATTGTAATCATGAAAAAGGACAATGTGATTGTTTATGCTGTTGTTCAGTAACGAAGATTGGATGCCCAACATGTATAATTCCCGTTTTATGTTATAGAGGGATAAAAAATCTAGTTAGAAAAATAAAACAATAAAAATGGAAGAATTAACAGGATTTGTTTTAATCATTCAATAATTTCTTTAATTAATGTTATTTTTTCCTTAGAATGTCTAGTAACTTATCCCGAAACTATGATTTTCACTTCAAAATCACGAATTTGAGCCAAAACAAATGAATTAATCATCAATTATTTAGTCCAATTTTCGGTGTTTTTCAAGTTTTGGGATGAGTTGTAGATACATTCAGTTTGATTTTGTAATCGATTTGGAAATTCTCTTAAATAATAAGAGCTGGTACAATCTTCGAATGAAAAAATTACTTTCAGCCTCAATTGCAATGGGTACAATCGCCCTATTTGCATTTGCTATAATATCTGAAAATACATATGAAAGTAACGTATATGCCGCACCTACGAGCATCCCACAAGAAAATCAACAGGGACAAACGACATCAAATGGAATCAAAGTAGAATTTGGGGTTCCATCTAAGGTTTATGCTACTGAACTCACACCAGTAAAAATCAAAGTTACTGATGCCAATTCTGGGGCTAATCTGTCACATGTTGATTGGGCAATAGTAGTCAAAGATCCACACGGTAATGTTGTGTATAAAACAACTACCGGACATTCTCATATGGGAATAATGGACTTTAATGTTGCATTTCCAATTGGAGGAGAAAATATCATATCATTAACTTCGTCCTCAATAGGATCTAAAATGATGGGCATGGACGTACCACTAATGGCAAGAACCCATACAATGAGTTCAGGTGATCTGATGACATTTGAGAAGGATGCTGAAAATAACTTTGGCTCAAGAACCTTTGAATATCCAGTTTATGTGCTTCCACAAAAACAAACTCGAGTATTAGATGGTTCTGAGAAAGGAACGACAGTAAATGTTGAACTGGCTACTTCCTCAAATGAAATAATTGCAGGACAGCCAACTACACTACTTTTGACTGTGACCCAGCCAAATGGTGACATGTTGACTCATCCTGATGCATTAATCTCAGTAAGAAAAGGCACTTACAAAGTGTCAAGCTCTGCAGAAGCTGGAGATCCAATGATGCCAATGAATGGCGCATATCATGGACATGTAGGACAAATGTCATACACTGCAACATTTCCAAGCGCTGGAAACTATATAGTCAATGTTGATCTAAACAGTTTGCCAGTCTCAAACTATCAGTTTGGACATGCTTCGGTAAGATTCAATGTATTGGCATCTGACTCTAGTGGCGAGACTGCTGCAACTATGAAAACTGCTGCAAACCACATTGATATATTGGGTTTGGAATCTCCATTTTATTCCCCAAATGGAATTAATGTAAAGACAGGAACTACACTAACATTTGATAATGTTGACGGAAACTTTCACACAGTTACAAGTGGAACACCAGAATCAGGTCCAGACGGAAAGTTTGACAGTGGTTTACTTGCTAGCGGACAAAGTTTTGATGTAAAACTTGACAAACCAGGCAAATACGATTACTTTTGTACAATTCATACCACAATGCGTGGCACAATAACTGTGTCATAGCCTTTTTTTATTTTTCTAATAAATTTTACAAAAATATACAATTGGGAATTTCCTTAAATAAAATACTCTCTTAGGAAAAAAATGCCAGGAGTTATATTTTTGTTAAGAAAAAATCCTTTTCATAATTTATGGAAGGTACAAACCAATACAATTAAAAAATCAGAAAACACAATGAGATTTTCCAAAAGGAATAGTGTGACAACAGAAAATAATAAGAACAATCTAAAGTTTAATGGGAGTAAATAATAATTTGTCAAAGATTGCAGTGTTTGTAGGATCAGTCAGATCTGATAGAAATGGAATTTTTGTAGCAAGATGGATTGAAACAAAGTTAAAAGAAAGAAATCATGATGTGTTTTTTATTGATCCAATGGAACTTCAGCTTCCTCTGTTAGACCGGATGTATAAAGAGATGAAGAATCCAGATCCAAAATACCAGAAATTACACGAGATGATTAAGAATTCTGATGGATACATTCCAGTAACACCCGAATACAACCGTACGACCTCTGCCGCATTAAAAAACACGCTTGATTACTGTCTTGAAGAGTATTTTTTCAAACCTTCCGCCATTATATCCTATTCAGCAGGAGTTTTTGGAGGGATAAATGCAGCACAACACCTAAGACAAATATTTGCTGAACTTGGTGCACCATCAATCTCATCATCATTTCAGATACCAAAAATACAAGAAGTATTTGATAAAGGGGGAAATCTACTAGATGAAGAATATGACAAAAGAATTAAGCGGTTTATTGACGAATTTGATTGGTATGTTGAGGCTTTCAAAAATCAACGAGCAAAAGGAACTCCATACTAATTTTTTATTATATTCATACTATTTCATCTTAATGTAGTTTAAAATGAATTTGGGTATTTTGTTAAATATCTCAAATCATATCTATGGTATGGATAAAAAAGTT
>Ga0210044_10010390_pt1 | contig 11108 bp, 4 predicted proteins | sample CryGey13umfilter_2_FD_183959 | JGI IMG/M metagenome (GOLD analysis project Ga0210044, IMG submission 183959) | Groundwater microbial communities from aquifer in Utah, USA - Crystal Geyser 4/9/14 3 um filter (SPAdes) (version 2) | ecosystem: Environmental > Aquatic > Deep subsurface > Groundwater...
TTTCACATTTTTCCGTGAAGAACTTTATCCATTTATCTCTTATTTCTTGGCAGGTTAGTGGTTGCATTTACATTATTCTAGCAATAAATTTTCTCTAGTGAATACCGCAGCCATTTTCACAAGGACTGGATTGCCACGCTTCGCTCGCAATGACATATTTAACCAAAAAGAAAATCATCTTTAGAATTATCTTCACGATTCTTCTGAACTTGAACCTTCTCAACCTGCTCAAGCGCTCTCAGGCGCTCTCTTTCAGCCTTACGCTTATCTCTTTCTTCTAAGAGCATTGCTTTAATTTTCTCTGGAGTTCTTGAACTTGCAAGCGCTTCAAACTCAGAGAAAGGGATAGCCTCAAAACTTCCTTCTTTCAGTTCTTCAAGAGTTGCATAGACTTCATCCTTATCCATTGTCTCTTTTTGGAGTAGGATTTGAGAGACCCCAAGTAGTTCTGCTTTATGCTCGACTAAAGTTTCTTTCACTTCTTCATAGAGAGCTTGAATAAGAACTTGAACTTCTTGATCGATCTTGTTTGCATAATCATCACTATAGTTACGAGTAGAATATTCACCTTCTAAGAAAGCATTTCCTTGACGCTCACCATAGGTAACGATTCCAAGACTCTGATTCATTCCAAACTTTGTGATCATTGCACGCGCAATCCCAGAACATCTTTCCATATCATTAGAAGCGCCTGTCGTAACATTCTCACGCCCAAAGATTATTTCCTCCGCAGCTCTGCCACCAAGCAGTACACGCATCTCCACTCTTAGCTGATGCTCAGACTGTGAGACTCTATACTCTTCTTCAGTAGACCAAGTAAGTCCTAGAGCCATTCCACGAGGAATAATAGTCACTTTATGAAACTCATTACTAGATTCGAAATAGATACTAATCAGTGTATGACCCACTTCATGAATCGCAGTACAAACCGCATCTTTAGGCTTAATAATCTTACTCTTACGCTCAGGACCGATAGCAACTTTATCTATCGCTTCTTCAAGATTCTTCATCGTGATGTCTTTATTTCCATCACGCGCTGCAAGTATCGCTCCCTCATTAAGCAGGTTAGAAAGATCCGCACCTGTAAATCCAGGAGTACGTTTCGCTAAGACTTCTAGATCAACATCTTCTGCTATAGGTTTACCACGAGCATGTACCTGAAGTATCTCATGACGTCCAGAGAAGTCTGGAACATCGATAGTAACTTTTCTATCAAATCTTCCTGGTCTTAGAAGTGCCTTATCAAGCACATCAGGACGGTTTGTTGCAGCCATGATAATGATTCCACTGTTTGGTTGGAAACCATCCATCTCTACAAGCAGCTGGTTAAGTGTTTGTTCACGCTCATCGTTTCCACCACCAGACATTCCACTACGCTGACGTCCAACAGCATCGATCTCATCAATAAAAATTATGCATGGAGAATTTTTCTTTGCTTGTTCAAACAGATCACGTACACGAGAAGCACCAACCCCAACAAACATCTCCACGAAATCCGAACCAGAGATAGAGAAGAACGGCACTCCCGCTTCCCCAGCAACAGCTTTCGCTAACAGGGTTTTACCACAACCTGGAGGACCCACTAGCATTACACCTTTAGGGATTTTTGCACCAAGAGAAGTATACTTCTCACTATTTTTCAAGAAATCAACTATCTCTTCAAGCTCTTGTTTACTCTCTTCAATTCCAGCAACATCATCAAAGCCAATGTTAATGTCTTTTGTCATCATCTTCGCGCGCGACTTCCCAAAAGACATCGCACCACCACCACCGATGTTACGAATCATAAAAATAAATAATCCGAATAAAACTAAAGGCACCACAAAGTTTGAAAGCACTCCAGCCCAAACATTATCGTTCAACTGCGCTTTAACATCGACTTGCACTCCGCGTTCCACCAGCTTGTCAGCCAGGTCAGGATTAGAACCAAGTAAATTCGCTGGCACTCGCGCATAAAAAATCTTTCCAGTTTTATCTTCTATCTTTGCGATATCCTGTCCATTAGTAAGTTCTACTTTTGCAGCAGAAGAAGCTGAGCCATCAGTCGGCAGCACTCTCTGAATAAAATCACTATAAGTAAGGATTTGGCGCTCTTTCTCTTGTCCCATCAGGCTAACCGCAAACAAAGTTAAGAAGATGATGAGAATAATAAAAGGTAAAGTCGAAGGTAATTTTTTCATAAATGAGCCCGTCATCCTGAGCGAAGCGAAGGACCCAATGCAAAGTTAATCGCAACAAGCTCTAAAATGACGCCGTTATTCAATAATTTTAGCATTACATTATTAATTAAACTTGATTATTATCTAGAACCCATGCTAGCATCCATATTATGTCAACTCATTTCTATCTTCACCAAGCTCACCAAACTCTAGTCCCTACTGCTCATGCTTCTTTTACAGGTTCAACAGCAGTTGCTGAACTTCCTATAAAAAACACATTAGAAATGATGGCTGATAGTGTTGAAGGATTATTTCAAATAGCTCAGGAAAGTCCAACTTATTTAAAACTTCTAAATCAAATAATGACTGAACATAAAAATCTTACAAAGCTTTCAGATGATGATTTACGCTCATTTTTTAGTCCTGAAGAAATGAGCAGTATTCTAATGTACAAAAGAGAATTAAGCTCCAGACAAGATAAAACCCATGATAACTTCCAACTAGGAGCTGAAGATTATGCAAAAGCAGCACTGATATCCATACTTTCAATCACTAACCCAAATTTAGTTATTGATTTCTATAGACTAAGCCCTAATTTAAAAGCTGCTAGAGCTGTTAAATTTTTTGAAAAAGCATTAGATCTTAGTAAGAATAAGCCTGAACAATTAGACAAGATCTTACAAGAATTTCCTCTTTTAGCATTTATGAAAAGCAAGTGGGGACTTCAAGTCAAGTAAGCTAACCCTTTAACCTAGATTAAAAAAGTTCCAACAAAAACACTAGTCCTTCTAAAAATTAAAGAAATTTAATTAAAGTTTGCTCAATTTTTGTCGATATATACCGTTTATAAGAGATTTTATAACTTTGTCGCGGGTTTCCCCTGCATTTGGATAATGTTTTAGGCCTATATCATAAGAGTGAAACGGAACTCAACTCTCCGGAACTCACACGCTGACTCTAGATAAATTCCCTTTTATACTAGACAAGCGGCTTGAGAGCACTCAGCTGTCAAGATAAGCTATTAACCAAAAGGACCCCCGCTCATGACAACACAAAACAACCAAAGCCGTGAGGCTATTATCGCACTTAGCCCTGTTCAGTCTACTGTTCAAATCACTAAAGAATTGAATATGGCTGGATATAACAGAATTGATAGAGTAGATTACCAAGAAGCTCTTATCCAAACTGTTCAAAACAGAAAACCACAAATCGTAATTATCACATCTGAACTTCCTGGAAGAAGAAACGCTTCTGAGATGATGACAGAAATTAAAACTAACTCGCCAGATACAAAAGTAATTTTTATCTCAAGAGCAGTATCAGAAGATAACTTGCTTGATATCTACTTAGCAGAAAATATGTCTGCTTGGTTATTAAGCGAAAGATCAGATAGAACTCTTTCACTAGCTATCGAAGCTGCTGAAGCTGGTCAACTTTTCATTGATTTCATGATCAACAAAGCGATCAAGTTACTAATCAGCGAGAAGCAGTCAGTACTTACTAGTTCAAACGCTAACTACGCAAACCTTGAACTATTAACTGAAAGAGAAGCAGAAGTTCTTAAGTATCTTTGTGATGGATTCAACTACAAGAGAGTTGCACAAAAATTATTTATCTCTGAGTCTACTGTTAAAACACATATTAATAACGTGTTCACAAAACTTAAAGTTAATGACAGAACTCAAGCTGTACTTTACGCTTTAAAGCATGACCTAGAAAGCTTAATGAGAGCTACTATGAATGCTCAAGCTAATAAGACTTCAGTTTAGTTCAAATAATCCTGTCATCCTGAGTAGATCCGTGTCATCCTGAGCGGAGCGAAGGACCCAATGCATTAGATTCTTAGTCGACTGCATCTTCTCAGAATGACAAAACAAGTTAATAGCTCACCCCCCAAAAAAACCCCATGCTTCTTGCTTGGGGTTTTTATTTTAGTTTAAATATTATTTAGATCGTTCATCCCAGCCCCGGGCTGAGATGAACGGGTGATACGCCTAACACGTATTACGCATAAATAGTGGATTTCAGCATGCTTTGTATAGAAAAGGATAAATATCTTCTAATATTAAAGGGTTTGGGATAGTTAATAGTAAAAAGAGTGAATAATATATATAAGTAGTAATTTTATGTTTGAAAGATTTACAGAAAAAGCAATAAAGGTGATCATGCTAGCGCAAGAAGAAGCTAGACGATTAGGTCATAATTTCGTCGGAACTGAGCAAATCTTGCTTGGCTTAATTGGTGAAGGAACAGGAGTCGCAGCAAAGACTCTTAAATCAATGGGTGTTAATTTAAAAGACGCAAGAATTGAAGTAGAAAAAATTATCGGAAGAGGGTCTGGGTTCGTAGCAGTAGAGATTCCTTTTACACCACGTGCAAAACGTGTCCTGGAGCTTAGTTGGGATGAAGCACGTCAGTTCGGACATAACTATATCGGTACTGAGCATTTATTATTAGGTTTAATTAGAGAAGGCGAAGGAGTTGCTGCAAGAGTATTAGATAATCTCGGAGTAGATCTTGCTAAAGTTCGTCAGCATATTATCAGACTTCTTGGAGAGAGTAGTTCTAGCGGTGCTGCAGGTGGCACAAGTGCTGGAGGTGGTTCACTGCTTGGTGTTGGTGGTTCTAAAGGATCAGCATCAAACCCACAAGGTGGCAGAACTCGCACTCCAACTCTTGATGAATTTGGAACAGATCTTACATTATCAGCTGCAGAAGGTCGTTTAGATCCTGTAATAGGAAGAACTGAAGAGATTGAAAGAGTAATTCAGATCTTAGGAAGAAGAACTAAAAACAATCCAGTTTTAATTGGTGAACCTGGTGTTGGTAAAACAGCAGTAGCAGAAGGACTTGCTCTAAGAATAGTTTCTCAAGACGTTCCAGAATTACTTGAAGGTAAGAAGCTTGTAATGCTTGATCTTGGTTTACTTGTTGCTGGTACTAAGTACCGTGGTGAGTTCGAAGAAAGACTTAAAAAGATCATGGATGAGATTCGTACTGCCGGAAACATCATGTTAGTCATCGATGAGCTTCATACACTGATTGGTGCTGGTGCTGCTGAAGGTGCTATTGATGCCGCTAATATTCTTAAACCTGCACTAGCTCGTGGTGAGCTTCAATGTATTGGTACGACTACACTTGAAGAGTTCCGAAAACACATCGAAAAAGACGCTGCTCTTGAAAGAAGATTTCAGCCTGTCGTAATTAATTCTCCTTCTGTTGAAGAAACAATTGAGATAATGAAAGGTCTTAGACAGAAGTATGAGGATCACCATAAACTGATCATCACAGATAAGGCTATAGATGCTGCTGCGACACTTTCAGATAGATATATTTTTGATCGTTTCTTACCAGATAAAGCTATCGATCTTATGGACGAAGCTAGCTCACGAGTTAGACTAAGAGCAAGTTCGCTTCCTCCTGAAGGTAAAGAATTAGAAAGCGATCTAATTAAAATTTCTCGTAGTAAAGAAGAAGCTATTAGAAATCAAGAATTCGAAAAAGCTTCTCAGCTTAGAGATGATGAGAACGAACTTAGAGACAAGATTCGTGAAATCCAAGAAGACTGGAAAAAAGAACAAGAAAAAAACAGACCAAGTGTTACTGAAGAAGAGATCGCACATATCGTAGCAAGTTGGACTGGAATCCCTGTTGGTGATCTCACTCAAGGCGAGACAGAAAAACTCAAGGATATGGAAAACATTATCCACGGTAGAGTTATAGGACAAGACATACCAATAAAAGCAGTATCTAAAGCTATCCGTCGTGCTCGTTCAGGATTAAAGAATCCAGAACGTCCAATTGGAAGTTTTATTTTCTGTGGACCTACTGGTGTAGGTAAGACTGAATTAGCAAAAGTTTTAGCTGACTTTTTCTTTGGCAGTTCAGACAATCTTATAAGAGTGGATATGTCTGAGTACATGGAGAAACACACCGTTAGTAAACTGATCGGTTCTCCTCCAGGTTACGTTGGATACGGAGACGGTGGTCAATTGACAGAAGCTGTTCGCCGTAAGCCTTATAGCGTTATTTTATTTGATGAGATCGAGAAAGCTCACCCTGATGTGTTTAACATCATGTTACAAATGCTTGACGATGGTCATCTAACTGACAGTCGTGGACGTAAGGTTAGTTTTAAGAACACAATTATCATTATGACTTCTAACGTTGGAGCACAGAAGATGGCTGGCGGTAATACCGGAATTGGCTTCTTCTCTTCAGGTGGCAATAAAGATAAAGCAGAAGAAGATGAATACAAGCGCATGAAAGAGACTGTGATGGAAGAAATGAAACGCTCATTCAAACCTGAATTCTTAAACAGGCTTGATGATGTAGTGATCTTTAAACACCTAAACAGAGAAAATATGAGAGATATCGTTGACATCATGATCAAAGAGCTTGACATGAGATTAAAAGAGCATGGTATGACTATCGTGCTTACTGATGATGTTAAAGACAAAGTAGCAACTGAAGGTTACAAGAAAGCTTATGGTGCTCGTCCAATGAAGCGTGCAATCCAAAAGCTACTTGAAGATGAGATATCTGATGAGTTACTTTACGAGAGACTTAAGCCTGGAGATAAGGTTGAAGCTTACTTAGAGTTTGATGAGGAATTTCCGAAAGAGAAGGACTACAGCAAATCTGAAGAAGAAGTTACTGATGAGATGAAAGAGGCTGACACTCGTCAAGCACTTATCAAAGCTAAGGTTAAATTTAGAACTATCGGCTCTTACACTGTAGAAGAACAAGAAGAACTCAAGAGATCTACTATCAAGAAGAAAAAGAAAGTTCTTACCTTAGGTAATTCTGGTGGTTCTTCAGCTACTGGTTCTAAAGAGCCTGCTGGTAATAAGACGGCATAGCGAAAACATTGCACTAGGTAATTTTTCTAAACTATCAGAATCAATCAGGCGGTTAATTTCCTAGATATAGTTTGACAGAGATAAGCACGCAAAAGAAAAAAGGTTAGTGCTTATATAAGCACATTCTTGATACTTCAATATCAGCTTTTTTCGCTGCGTGACTTATCTCTGTCAAACTATCTTGAAAACTAGTGATCATAGGAAGTTAAAATGACACTGCCATTAACGAACAATAAGATTATTCATCTTCTGATAAAGTTCTTTCGCATGTTCTAGCTTAGTCTCACCAAGCTCATTAAGACACAGCATTTCCGCAAGGCAGAGCCTTCTGAGGCGCTTTATATGCCTAAAAGCTAGATCAATATTACCGATTCTATACTGTAGATCCCCCATCTCAAAGTTTGCAGAAACAGAGAGCGGCTCTAGACTCAAGGCATTCCTTAAATATCTAATCGCATTATCCAGGTTTTCTAAGTCTGCCCTTTTTGAGACTGGGCTATTTAAGACTGTCATTAATTCGATCTGGGTTTTTGGTAATTTACTCAAATAAATTTTTGCCATATGAAAGTGTGCCACAGCATCACTTGGGTATATAGAAATCGCTTTTTCTAAGTTTAATCTTGCAGCTTCCATTAATTTATATTTTTCATTAGAGTTAATATCAGCTTGTTGAAGATCTAGTTTTGCTATTTCTACGTAATAAGAAGAATTATATTTATCTAGATCTATAGCTTTATTCAAGGCATCAAAAGACTTCACAAAGAGCATCTTACGAGCACGATCTTCTGATTCAGTCTTTATTCTTTCTGAATAAACTCTCGACTGAACGAAATACAAGTGAGCAAGTAACTTTTTGTCATCAAGGTCATGTTCTTTATAATATTCAAAAGCATTATCAATCAAAGCTTCTGAAACATCACTGTCCTCTTCATAGTTATAAAGAGTAGCCAAAGCTGCCAAATCATCTGCATCAATCTTTTTCTTAATAAGACCCTCAAAAATCACAAGTTTAGGTTTCGAGAATCTATTCTTTTTCCTAAAAGATATCAAGTCAGAGAAGAAAAACCTAGAATCATAAACCAGTGCCTCAGCCTTTTCTGGCTCTCCTTGTTTTTTATATATTTCATAAAGAGTTAGATAGCTCTTCGGAGTTTTACTAATCTCATGCAATCTTTCAGCCAAGCTTAATGCTAAATTCCCGTGTAATGATTCTTGATATACATTATCTACATATATTTCAGAATCTCTACCAGTGGAGATTTTATAAATCTCAGAATCTCTCACTGCATTATTATGAGCAAGTGCGAGATCCAGCAAGAAACCAGGCTCACTATCTTCTACAAAAAACTCAATCATTGATTCAGGACTTAGGTATTTAAATAGCAATGCTTCATTTGCTTGAATGGTCTTATAAAAATTATCAAGATTCTTAGAAGTATGGAACTCTAATAGCATATTGTCATCAGTACTAGTTTGTCCCTTGAAATCTCCTACCGCTTCTTTATATTTTTCATCACTCAAGTTATCAAGTGAAAGCTTAGGCTTTAAAGAAGCTTCATCTTTAACATCACTTATATATTTAATTATTTTCACCTTAGCATTATTGTCAAACCCGGTCTTTAAAGCTCTTTCTGAGTGCACAAGACGACTTAAGCTCTTTGGTGTGAGGATTAAATTAGATAGTAAATCAGCAGCATTCTCGATACCAATATAAGCAAGATCAGGTTGATAAGACTCATGACTCAGTAATCTATTTATTTCTGAACTATTTATATCTATCTCAGTTTTCGAACCTACAAGAATTAATTCAGCAGCAGATCCAGACTTAAACACTAGAGTATTAGGGAAAACTTGCTGAAAAGTTCTTAGTGCAATAGTTAAATATTCTGGATCAATAGAATAAAGCTGAAGCCATTGAACGAAGAGCCCATCTTCATTCATTTTCTCAGAGGCTGTTGACCAAAACTCCTTAGTAAAGAGTGGACCAGAAATCCAAGGATCAGAAGGCTGGGAGATTATAAGGTCATAGTTCTTTTCTTTACTTGCTTGTAAGAAGATACGAGCATCAGCAACATGGCGATTAATTTTCACTTGAGAAGGGTACTTCTTCACAAAGAATTTATCCGCAGCTTCATAGACAAGTTTCTCAAGTTCACAGACATCAATTTCCTTAATTTCAGAAACTTGGTTAGCATCAGCAAGCGACTTCAAAGTCACTCCAGAACCCATTCCTATAAGAAGTGCTTTTTTTGTGTCAGGCTTAATTAAAATAGGTAATTTCCCAAGAAGAATCTGAGTCATCATGTCAGTCTTGGATGGTTCTTTTATATTTATAGGTACACCAGCTTCAATCTTGCCATTATTTTTAAGGAAGATTGCATTTACTACAGTGTTTTCCTCAACTGTGACTGTTGAATTAAGTCCTTCTTTATGAAAAAGTATTTTTTGGTTTATTGATTTCTGATAATCTTTCTTGTTTACTTGCTTAAACTTGGAATTTTTATAAATATTCGCTCCACTTGAAAGCTCTTGAGCATCAAGCTTAGGTACATAAAACATAACAAGAATCGCAAAGATAAAGATCGCAATTAATTGCCACTTTTCTTTTGATTCAAGAAGATATGGAATATAGATAGTAAAAAAAGCAACAGCAATAATAAGAAGAATAGTAAAGTAACTCGCATCTCCCAGATAACTAAAAACTGGAATAAAAACAAAGCCTGTTAAGAAGGAGCCTAGAATCGCTCCAAAAGTATTCATCGAGCTCACTCTTGCAATCCTTGTCCCTACTGGGTCTTGGTAATCTTCAGAAACAAGAGATGTTTTACTTGAAACCAGGTAAAGTATAAAAGCAAAAGCAATTCCTTCTATAAAAGTTACAGGAAAAGCAATTAAAGACACAAGACTAAACTTAAGGAAATTTTGGACAAGCCATAAATCCTGAATAAAACTAAATGACTCAAAGAAGTTATTCATATTCAAGAAGAACCAAGGCAATGCATTGAAGAGCGAGCTTGAGACAACGATACTTAATGCAAAAAGGAACAGCAATACTTTTAGAAAATCATAATAGTGTATCTTCCATTTATGTAAAAATTCAATGAAGAAGTTCAGCAAGTAGGCTCCTAGACTAATCCCCAGGAGCACTGCTATTAATATTAAAGTAATAGAATAAGTAGAAGATCCAATAACCAGAGTAAGAACTTTTGTCCAAACCACTTCAAGAGCAAGATTCACGAAACCTAAAAAGAAACCTATCCAAATTAAAGTTGAGATTATAAACTTGTATTTTTTATATTCAGGATTGTGACTAGAGAGTTTATTAATCTGGTTATCAAGATTCTTACGAGCTTCAACACTATATTTATAAATAAATTGAAACACTTCTGTCGTTTTTGCGCCTTCAAGATTCTTTCTATTCAGGTAAAAAACGATAGCAACCATTAGCACCACAATGAAATTAACCATAGAAGCCAGATAGACACTGGCATTCAGCCCAATACTTGGTAACATAAAGAAACCTGTCAAAAGTGCTCCAAGTATCGCTCCCATAGTATTAGTCGCGTACAAATTACTAATAGCTAACTGTTCACTTGACTCTATTAACTCTTCATCATTAAAACTGTCTCCTTCTTTTTTATTCAAAGTAAGTATTTCAGACAATATAGGGAAACCAGAACCAATTAAAAGTGTCGGTGGTAAAAGAAATATTGCAGACACAATAAATTTCAAGAACATTCCTAGAATTGGCTGATCAAGCGCAAGAAGAGCAAAGTTCGACCAGATAAAGCCAAGAAAATCAGGACCTAATAAAAAAGGAACAAAGATTGCATAAATCGCAACAGCGAGTTCTAACAAACCATATATAAAAATAAGCGAGTAAGATTGACCAGTCTTTATGGCAACAGAAAATTCTGGATCTAAATTAGACTCAAGTGGAAAATATTTACGGATCAACTTCCCAACAAGAAAAGCACCAAGCGCAATTCCACCAATAAAAACTGTGAGCATAGTGCTCAGGGCAAGACTATCTGAACCAAATATATGCTTAAGTAGACGCACCCATGTAAGCTCATATACCAACGAG
>Ga0210044_10010394_pt1 | contig 11099 bp, 9 predicted proteins | sample CryGey13umfilter_2_FD_183959 | JGI IMG/M metagenome (GOLD analysis project Ga0210044, IMG submission 183959) | Groundwater microbial communities from aquifer in Utah, USA - Crystal Geyser 4/9/14 3 um filter (SPAdes) (version 2) | ecosystem: Environmental > Aquatic > Deep subsurface > Groundwater...
GTGGTACGACGGCGTGGACACCGACTGCAGTGGCGGCTCCGACCTCGACCAGGACGGCGACGGGCACGACGACGCGCGCTACGGCGGCGACGACTGCTACGACCTGGAGGCGCAGAGCTATGTCTGCACGCTCGGCACCGGCGTCGACGGCGAGCTCGTCGGGAGCCAGCTCGGCGAGGTGATCAACCGCTACACGGCCATCACGGTGCCCGTGGCCGCGGGCGACCGCGACCTCAACGTGAGCGACGCGACCGGGTGGGCCACCGGCGACGAGGTCCTCATCCTGCAGGTGCAAGGCCTCGGCGCGGGCAACTACGCCTTCGGGCGCGTCGCGTCGGTCGCCACCGGCCTGATCACCCTCAACGCTGACATCGCCTTGGACTTTGGCGCGGACAGCCTCGACCACACTCAGGTCGTGCGCGTCCCGCAGTACACCTCGGTGAACATCCCGTCGGGCACGAGCCTCAGCGCCAGCCCGTGGGACGGCGCCGTCGGCGGCGTGGTCGCCTTCCGCTCGCTCGGCGGCGTACAGGTCGACGGCGCCATCGACGTGAGCGGCCTCGGCTTCCGCGGCGTCGCCCGCCAGAACATCAACAACCAGCCCGGCGACCAAGGCGAGGGCATCGACGGCGCCCCCGCCCTCACCCGCAACCCGAACGGCAACGGCGGCGGCGGCGGCGAGCGCAACGGCTGCGAGTGCTGCTGGGGTGGCGCGGGCGGCGGCGGCGGCCACGCGCTCTTCGGCTGGGACGGCAGCAACGGCGGCAACGCCTGCCAGCTCGGCGGCCTCGGCGGCGATCCTGTGGGCGACGCGAACCAGAGCCAGTGGTTCTTCGGCGGCGGCGGCGGACAAGGCGGCGCCGACGAGGACGGCTACGGCTCTGGCGGCGGCAACGGCGGCGGCTTCGCCTTCATCGGCGCGCAGGACCTGGTCGTCACCGGCACCCTCGCCGCGGGAGGCATCACCGGCCCCGGCGAGGTCAACTTCGGCGGCTGTGGATCAGGCGGCGGCGGCGGCGGCGCGGGCGGCGGCATCTACCTCGAGGTGGGCACCGCCGACCTCGGCACGAACCGCGTCCTCGCCCCCGGAGGCGCTGGGGGCGACACGCCGAACAACTGCGGCACCGCCGGCGGCGGCGGAAGTGAGGGGCGAATCACTGTGGCCTACACGAGCACCGTCGTCGGCTCCAGCGCGCCCGCCGCCCAGCTCATCCAGCGCTGAATCCGGACGAGGCGCCGTGAAATGTCACGAGCGCCATTCATCCGCGCGCGCATGATCCGATGAGGCCGTTGTGAGGGATTCATCGGTCATGGTGCTGGACAAGCCGCGAGCACGAGAGGAACGGGAGCGCGCACGCGTCGTGCAAGAGCTCCGGGACCGCTACATTCGCGGTACGCTCGATGAGATCCTCATCCCCGAAGAGCCAAGCGTGAAGCGGCTCCTCGCCGATCTCTTCCCCGAGAAGCGCCGTTCGTAGTACCGTCGGGGACGAGCCAAGGAAGTCGACCAAGCGATGCGCCAAATCATCCACTCGCTCGAAGCCGCCTACTCGCGGCTCATCTTCGACGTCCTCCCGATCGTTCGATCCCCTGCGCGCGAGTTCATCCCGCCCAAGCTCGCGCTGCTCGACGCCACCGAGGCCTCGGGCGCCAAGCTGCGCACGGTGCTCGGCCCGGTGCCGTCACGCGTGACCGATCCCGACGACGTCCGCGGCATGGTCGCCGAGATCCTAGACGGCGTGCTCTCCGACATCATGGCGCACGCTGAGGGTCCGCCGGACGTCAGCCTGCTCCGCGAGGCGGTCGTCACGGTGCGCCACCACCTGGCCCAAGACGGCGTGGAGTCCGACGTGCTCGCGTGGGCGCTCCCGCCGAGCGAGCAGCCGCTTGAGTCCGCCGTGGTGCACCAGCTGCTGTTGGACGAAGCGCGCAGCGGGCGCTCCGTCGGCGCGCACGAGATCGACGGCTACGTCACCAAGGTCCTCGCCCTCGAGGACGCCGAGCAAGGATTCATCACCCTCGTCGGCGAGCTGCTCGCGTGCACCCGTGACCTCGATCCGCAGCAGATCACCGTCGAGCAGCTGGAGCTGATTCAGGTGCGCGCGCTGCCCTTCTGCGCGCTCGGCGTGCTGCGCGGCGTCGCGATGTGGTTCTTGCTCGACCGCGAGGAGCTCGACGCCACCCGCTCCGACGAGACGCGCCTGCTCGTCGAGACCCTCGGCACGATGCAGTCGACGGCCGTCATCGACGTGTTCACCGCCTACTTTATGAGCAACGTCGCCAAGCTCACCACGCTCGCCGACGCCGGCGGCAGCCGCGCCGTCGTCCAAGAGGCGCTCGACTACCTCTACCCCAACCTGGGCTTGGAGCTCAGCACCGACACCGAGTCGCCCTTCCCGCCCGACGACGCCCGGCACCTGTCGCTTGAGCTGCACCAAGAGGATGTGCAGCGCTTCCTCGGCTTCACCGCCGCGCGCTGGACGCTCGTCTACCCGCGCCCCACCGCCCCCGACTTCTACCACCGCGCCCCCCCCGACCGGGCCTACCACCGCCTCGTCGAGGTCAAGCTCCAGGACATCGCCATTAAGGCCGCTTCGGAGATGGACCTGCAATATGGCAGGTTGCTCGGTGTGTTTGGCCACCACTCCGGCAGCCTCTTCAAGGCCTCGGGCGCCTTCCACATCTGGGCCGCGTGCAACCGCGGCGAGACGCCGACCCGCCACGAGACCAAGCATATGCTGGACAAGCTGCTCCCGGTCTGGGGGATCAGCCAGGCGATCAGCCTCATTCAGAAGGTGGACGAAGAGTCCGGGCTCACGGTCCCCGAGTCGTGGATCGACCGCAAGTGGCTGGAGAGCCCAGCGCTCGGCGAGCAAGCCTCCATCGCCATCAACCAGCTCGTTCGCTACGTCTACGACAACGCCACCAACGACCCGCCCGCCATGCCCTGGATCATCTGCAGCCACAACGACACGCTGCAAAACCTCGGATGGAGCGATGATCCCGACCAGCGCACGTCGGGGCTGCACACCTTGCCGCCCTTCTTGGATGACCCGATCATCTACGACAAGACGCTCGCCCTGACCATCGGCTTGTTCGAGATGGTGAACAACGCGCGCAAGTACCCGCCGGTGCGCGGCTGGGGGCGCTCTGTGCGCAAGGCGCTCGACAAGCTCCCGCACTGGGAGAAGCTCGTCGCGGTGAACATCGAGGAGCAGCCCGGCCAGATCTCGGTGGTCCTAGAGCAGCCGCTGCTCATGGGGGTCGACGGCTCGCTCCCCTCGTCGCGCAGCTTGGACCGTATTCGCATCTTCGAGTATCAATGTCTGCGCGGACTCGTCGCCACGGGCGAGCTTGAGCAGTGTGGAACCACTAGCAACCCCCACATCATCCGCGCCCGTCAGCGCTGGACCTTCCGCTGGGGTGAGCTCATGACCGTCCTCAGGAGAACCGAACATGGGTCGTAAGCTACGGGTGCTCGTCATCGACGACATCCCCGATCAAGCCGAGTCGCTCGACACCACGCAGCTGGAGCTGCTGACTGTCCGAGCCTTTGGCTCCGAAGACGGGGACGAAGAAGACTACGCCCTCTCCAGCTGGACGCAGCACCTGTGGATGTGGTGGGCGAACGCCTTCCCCAGCCGCGAGGCCGACCTCGTGCTCATCGACTGCCGCTTCGAGGAGGATCAGTCGTCCCCCGCGATCGGCGGCGGCGGTCAGGACCCGCGCGGCCTGCTGCACGGCGCGATCTACGTCGCGCGCATGTTCGGGCGCGATCGCTTCCACCCCTTCGGCTTCGCCGCCTACAGCCAAGACGCGTCGGGCTTTCGAGGCAACGCCTACGCCCAGACCTTCATGGGCTACCTGCTCGCCATGCGCGAGGCGACGGTGCCCGAGGGCGGGCGCGGCGTGTTCACCAACCGCGACGAGTTCGAGATCGCCGGCATCTGCAACGAGGTGCTGCTCCGAACCATCAACCAGTACCCGGCGACGGCGTGGAGCACCGCGCTGCGCATGTACCGCCAGCGCCTCGCCGAGTCCTTCGCGGTGGGCGCCTATGTCGTGGAGACCGAGAGCTGGAAAGCCTGCTCCGACGCCGCCGTTCGCCGTGACGCTGACGCCGTCGCCGACGGTGTGTCGCTCAGCTGGCGCTGCTTTGGCGGCCAGCCGGACTCGGTCACGCTCGCCTCGCTCTTCGCCGACGTGCTCCAAGGCGACCGCTGGTGCGAGGCCGCGAGCGAGATGGCCCTCGCGTGGCTCGACACCTTCCCGGTGCTCGGCGACTGCCACGCCGAGGCGCTCGACTGGGCTGACGCGGCGAACAACCCGGAGATCGCCCTCGACGAGCGCCCTCAGATCCCGCGCGGCAAGGGCAGCCACGGCGAGACGCTCACCACCTTCTTCCACGCGAGCGCCAGCGTGTGCGCGTGGCTGCGCAACCGCATGGACGGCGGACCTCCGCTGCCGAGCGGCATCATCGTGCGCGAGCTCGACCTCAGCGCCAAGCAGGTCGACCGCTACTTCAAGCGCTTGATCGGCCAGAGCTGGGGGCACGTCGTCGCCGAGCTCGACCGAGGCTTGGAGACGATGGTGTGGCCCTTCCCCGAGCTGTGGGAGCTGCGTCAGGTCCTGCAGGACTGGGCGAGGGTCCGCAAAATTGAGTACCCGTTCGAGCGATGAGCGCGGGGCACGTCCGCGAGCCCTAGGATATACTCACACGAGGAGGGGCCCCTATGCGCGTTCTTGTTGTCGATGATGATCCGCTGGTCGCCCGTAGCCTGGCGCGCTTGCTCAAGCTGAAAGGCCACGTCGTGGTGCAGGTCGCGTCCGCCGCAGAGGCGCGCACGCAGCTCGCTTCGGAGCCCTTTGACGCCGTCCTCTCCGACCTCGGCCTCGACGGCGTTGAGAGCGGCGATCAGCTGCTGGATTGGGTCCGCGCCGAGCACCCGCACCTCAAGCGCGTGCTCACGTCGGGTGGGTCCAAGCCCACCAGCTTCATCGAAGTGCCGCCGATGGACGTGTTCCTGCCGAAGCCCTTTGACTTCGCCCGCATCGACGAGGTCCTGCCCCCCGAAAAATAAGGGCAGAACGCCTGAGACTCAGAAGCCCTCCTCCTCGAGGTAGCGGGCGACGCACTCGTTGGTCTTGCGCAGGTTCGGCTCGACGGCCCCCACGACGAAGCGCTCGAGCGCGGGCACCACGCGGCCCGCGAGCATCGCCGGTAGGCCTGGGATGCGCTCGGGGTGGATGCGGAACTCACCGTTCATGTGGATGAGGGTGTCGTCGCCCTCCTCTTGGTACTCGGTGAAGCCCGAGGCCGAGATCGCGCCCGGCAGGATGTTGAGCTCGAGGCGCCAGTCGATGCGCCAGCGGTCCTGATCCCAGGTCGCGTAGTCCAGCCAGGTCATGTACTCGCTCTTTACGAAGGGCTTGACCAAGCCGGGGATGTCGTCGCTCGCGCCTGTCCAGCGGTTCACGAGCTTGACCAGCTCCCCCTCGACCGCGCGCTCGAGCACCTCGATCGCGTTGACGGTGGGCATGTACGGGACGAGCGCGGGCAGCCGGTCGCGGTTGACCTGCCAGACTTGCTCGCGGGGAAAGGGCACCTCGTCGATGAAGTTGAACTTCACAGCATCTCCAAGCGATTCGTTCTGAGAGTCACCGCGTGTAACCGGCGCACGCGCGTTCGTCCGGGTTAGCTGGGGGTGCCCAGACGCCTTGGGGAGGTCCTGTGAACCTGTCGCAGTATGAGAGCCGAGTCATCCGCGCCTTGGGGCGCACGCTCTTCCGCCGAGAGCGCGCCCTTCCGCTCGACGGGGATGACGCAGAAATCACCGCCTATGTCGAGGACTACGTGTCCCGCCTGCCCGCCTTCGAGGGCGGCCAAACGCGCGCGCTCATCCGCGCCTTCGACGCTGGCTACCCCGTCTGGCGCGCCCGCCCATCAGCGCGCTTCGCCTCCGCGACCGTCGACGAGCGCGAGGAGTACGTGCGCTCGTGGGAGAACGCGGGCAACTACGCCCAGCGCATGACCTGGGAGGGCCTGCGCACGCTGCTCACCATCGCCTACGCCGAGTCGCCCAGCGTCCGGGAGGCGGTTGGCCTCCGCGACGGCCTCGACCTTGGCCGCTCCATCACCGCCGCCACCAACCAGCAGGAGAACTGACCATGAAGCGCGAGTCCACCATCAAGAAGCGCTGGTCAACCGACCAGCTGATCACCGGCGTCGAGCTCGGCAACTGGATGCACATGCTCAAGGAGAACGCGTGGAACGTCACCCCTGAGTACCTGCACCGCGCGGCTTGGGTCACGGCTTGGAGCCTGCCCACCACGCTCGTCGGCAAGTACGAGGACGCCAAGTACAGCCGCCAGCTCGCCTCCATGGAGATCGACCCCGAGCCGATCTTCGTGCTCGGCCACTGGCGCTCCGGCACCACCCACACGCACAACCTCCTCGGCCGCGTGCCGGGCCACACCTACTCCACGGTGTTTCAGTGCGTCTTCCCCACCTCCTTCTTGTCGATGAACGGCGTTGTTCCTCCGCTCACCGAGCGCTTCATGGACGCCACGCGCTCCTACGACAACGTGAAGCACGGCTGGAATGAGGAGGCCGAGGACGAGATCGCGCTCACCAAGCTCACGGGCTTGTCCCCGTACATGTCCTTCATGTTCCCCGACTCCGGCCAGCAGTACTGGAAGTACGTCGACTTCCTGGAGGCCACGCCCGACGAGCGCGATCGCTGGAAGGAGGCCTTCACCTACTTCATCAAGAAGATCATGCTCCAGACGGGCGGCAAGCGCGTCATCATCAAGTCCTGCACGCACACCGCCCGCGTGCGCATGCTGCTGGACATGTTCCCGAACGCCAAGTTCGTGTTCATCCACCGCAACCCCTTCGAGGTCTTCTCGAGCACGCTGCACATGCGGTCCCACACCGACTGGGAGAACTTCTTCCACCAGCCCTGGGAGGGCTGGGACGCCGAGCGCGAGCAGCAGACCATCCTGCTCGGCCAGCGCATCTTTGAGCGCTTCGTCGAGGACCGCCACCTCATCCCAGAGAAGAACTACTTCGAGATCGCGTACTCCGACCTGTGCGGCAACGAGATGCAGGTGATGGAGAACCTCTACAGCCACCTCGACCTGCCCAACTGGGACAAGGCCAAGCCCGAGCTCGAGAGCTACGTCGCCAGCCTCAGCGGCTACCAGCGCAACCAGCTGACCATCGACGACCGCGTTCAAGATCTGGTGCGCAAGCACTGGGGCGTGGTCTTCGACACCTTCGGCTACGACCGCGAGTATCCTCCGTCGAAGTGACGCTTGTTCGTGCACCGGTCACTCGTCGGTCAAAGGACGGGGGTGGTCGGTGCGCGTTGGCGCGTTCCCGAATAGAGGGTGGCGCCAGCTGGGCCCCCGGGCAAGCAACGCGAGCTGGCGGGAGTGATCTTCCGATGGCAGACTTCAAGAACGAGCTCGATGGCGTGGTCCACAGCGCGGCGCACTTGTCCAAGCGCCATGTGCACCCGAAGCTGCTCAAGATGTTCGAGATGGGCGGCATGAACGCCGTCTTTGAGCGCGCCGAGAACCAGTACCTCTGGGACGTCGACGGCAACCGCTACCTCGACCTGCTGTCGGGCGGCGGCGTGTACTTCGCTGGGCGCAACAACCCGATGGTGCACGAGTACCTCAAGGCCGTGCTCGACTCCAAGCTGCCGAACCTCTCCATCGTGAACGCGTCGCTCCTGGGCGGAATGCTCGCCGAGAAGCTCCTCAAGCTCGCTGGTCCTCACTACGGCAAGGTGATCTTCGCGAACACCGGCACCGAGGCCACCGAGGTCGCGATCCGCTTCGCGCGCTACGTCACGCGCCGCCGTCGCTTCTTGTACTTGGACAAGGCCTTCCACGGCCGCACCTACGCAGCGATCTCGCTCTGCGGCGATCCCCACCTCCGCGAGGGGCAGGATCCCATGATGCCGACCTGCACCTGCATCCGCCCGAACGACCTCAAGGAGCTCCGCAAGGAGCTTAAGTACGGCGACGTCGCCGCGGTCTTCGTGGAGCCCGTGCAGGGCATGTCCTGCGAGGTCATGAGCGACGAGTACATGCGCGAAGTGGAGAGCCTGTGCGAGCAGTACGGCACCCTCTTCGTCGCCGACGAGGTCCAGACCGGCCTCGCCCGCACCGGCTCGTGGTTCCGCAGCAACGCCGTCGGCGCGCGCCCGCACATCATGACCGTGAGCAAGACGCTCTCGGGCGGCCACATGCCGGTGAGCGCGGTCCTCGTCTCCGAGGAGATCTACCAGAAGGTGTACGAGCGCTTCCAGAGCGGCCCCTTCTACTTCTCCACCTTCGCCGAGAACAACCTCGCGATGGCGGCGGGCATCGCCACCCTCGACTTCTTGGAGGAGATGGACGCCCCCGCCGTGGCCGAGCGCCTCGGCAACCAGCTCTTCGCTGGCCTCAACGAGCTCGCGTCGCGCTACGACGTCATCGAGAAGGTCGTCGGAAAGGGCCTTATGGCTGCAGTCTACTTCAAGGACTCGGCCAAGCCCATGCTCAGCGCCGAGCAGAAGATGCTGAACATGGCGGACTCCGCGGCCTTCGCGGCGGCGGTCAACGTCGACATGTACAAGAAGCACCACATCCTCGTGCAGATCCCGGGCGTCGGCGTCAACGCCATCAAGGTGCTCCCGCCGGTCACCTGCACCCCCGAGGACATCACCACCTTCGTGAACGCGCTCGACGACATCCTCGCGACGTACTACCAGGGCCGCGGCCCGGTGCGCTCGCTCAGCGAGGGCGTGGTCGGCGCGGCCATGAAGCAGGCGCGCTCCCTCGTGCCGAGCCAGCTCTTGAGCGGCTTCGGCGGCGACTCGGAAAAAAAAAACCTCTGATCGCAGCTCCTAGCGAGACGGTGGCGCCACCGCGCCACCGCACCAAGGGCATCCGCGAGCTCGACGACTACCAGGGGCCGGTCCTGGAGCACTGCGACGTGCTCATCGTGGGCTCGGGCCCCGGCGGCGGGCTCCTCGCGCGGTACTTGGAGGGCACCAACGCCCGGGTCATCCTCGTCGAGGCGGGCCCCTGGCTGCGCCCCGAGGACTTCGTGCCAGACGGCGGCAAGACCATGGCGTCGCACTTCTGGAACGGCGGCATGCGCTTCACGCGCGGCAACATCATCATGCCGACCCTGCAGGGGCGGGCCCTCGGCGGCACCAACGTGTTCAACGCCGCCATCAGCATGCGCGCCAGCGAGCAATCCTTGCAGCGCTGGGCCGAAGACGACGGCGTGCAGGGCCTCTCAGCGGCGGAGCTCGCGCCGCACTACGCGGCAGTGGAGGAGTTCCTCGGCGTGCGCCCGGTGGCCGCCTCGCGCCAAGGGCGCCGCAACGACCTGTTCCGCGAGGGCTGTGAGGCCCTCGGCTGGAAGGCCGAGCCGCTCCCCCGCAACGAGACCGGCTGCGTCGGCAGCGGCGAGTGCGTCACCGGCTGCCGCTCGGGCGCCAAGCAGTCCCCTGACCGCCGCGGCATCCCCGAGTTCGTCGCCGCCGGCGGCGAGGTCTTCACCTCGATCGAGGCCACCAAGCTCGTCCTGCGCGACGGCCGCGTCGACGGCATCGAGGGCTACGTCGTCGCCCCCGAGGGCGGCGCTCGCAGCCACGCCGTGCGCATCTCGGCGCGCGTGACCGTGCTCGCCGCTGGTGTGCTTGCAACGCCGGTGATCTGCCAGCGCAGCGGCCTCACCCCTCCCGCGATCGGCGGCAACCTGCGCCTGCACCCGTCGGGCTTCCTGACCGGCGTCTTCGACGAGGTCGTCGACCCCACCTTCGGCGCGACGCAGGGCTTCCACTGCCTCGACTTCATCGATCAGGGCATCAAGCTCGAGTCGCTGTGGGCGCCGCCCTCGGTCTTCGTGCGCCGCTTCCCGAGCGCGGCCAAGCAGTTCTCGCGCTACATGACCAAGATTCCGAACATGGCCATCTTCGACGGCTGGATCGGCGGCGAGGACTCCGTCGGCCGCGTGCGCGCGCTGCCCGCCGGCCGCGTCGACTACACCTACGACATCGGCACATCGGACGTGCGCCGCCTCCAAGAGATGAACGCCAAGCTGGCGGAGCTCATGGTCGCGGCGGGCGCCAAAGAGGTGCTCCCCGGCATTCGCGGCCTGCCCGAGATCATCCGGGCCAGCTCGAACCCAGCGGCCATGATCCGCGACGCCAAGCTCGACGTCAAGGACCTACAGACGGCGAGCAACCACCTGTTTGGAACGATGGCCATGGGCGCGAACGACGGCCGCCACGCCACCGACAGCGACGGCAAGGTCTACGGCGTGGACGACCTCTATGTCTGCGACACCTCGCTCTTCCCGAGCAGCCCCGCCGCCAACCCGCAGCTCACCGCCATGGCCCTCGGGCGCCGCCTCGCGGGCATCCTGCCGGATCGCTACGGCTTCAAGGCCTCGGCCTCGCTCGCCGACGCGGAGCCGGTGGCCTAGGTTGCGCGGGCTTGGCCTCGCGCTGCTGCTCGCGGGCGCGCCCGCGCGCGCTGGCACGAACGTGGTGCTCATCAGCTTGGACACCACGCGCGCCGACGCGCTCTCCTGCTACGGGCGCTTGCCCGGCCTCGCCCCCACGGCGCCGGCCGAGGCGACGCCCCACCTCGACGCCCTCGCTCGCGAGGGCCTGCGCTTCGAGCGCTTCTACGCGACCGCGCCCACGACGCTGTCCAGCCACGCTACGCTGCTGACCGGCCTCGACCCGCACCAGCACGGCGTGCCCCGCAACGGCTTCCCGCTCGCCGAGGGCGTGCCCACCCTCGCGACGCGCTTGGCGGGCGAAGGCTGGGACACGATCGGCGTGCTCGGGGCGGCGGTGCTCGACTCAGACCTTGGCTTGGCCCGAGGCTTTCGCGTGTATGACGACGACGTCGGCGCGGTGACGGGCGCGGTGGCGACGCGCGCAGACAACGTCGTCACTCGCGCCCTCGCGGCGGTCGACGCCCGCCCGAACACCGGACCGCCGCTGTTCTTGTTCGCCCACTTCTACGACGCGCACGCGCCCTACGACCCGTCGGAGCCCTACCGGACGCGCTTCGCGCCGCAG
>Ga0210044_10010395_pt1 | contig 11095 bp, 14 predicted proteins | sample CryGey13umfilter_2_FD_183959 | JGI IMG/M metagenome (GOLD analysis project Ga0210044, IMG submission 183959) | Groundwater microbial communities from aquifer in Utah, USA - Crystal Geyser 4/9/14 3 um filter (SPAdes) (version 2) | ecosystem: Environmental > Aquatic > Deep subsurface >...
CCAACGACATCAACGTCAGTTTCCAGCGTTGCCACAAACCGCGCTGACAAATCAGTACCAGTCAATGTAACCAGCCCGGCCTGGGCCTCAAGCAGTACATTGCTCACAATAGGGAATGAGCTTTTGCGCGGAATGGTGACCGCCACCGCTGCCAATCGCTCAACAAGTTCTTCACGATTCACACTAAATTTCACGTCTAACCTCCAATGTTTGAAAACTTTTGAAAACTTCAAGCGCAAAAAAACACGCCAAACTACAGAATATCATAGAGTGTATCAGGTGTAAATTATGAGGCGGTCTAACCTCCTTTCTTGATTTGGTATGCTCTATTTTAGAGCATACCAAGCCAAAAGTAAATAGCTAGTTTTCAATTCTTTTCAAGAGAAGCCCAGCCCGCGCTCTTTTAACGAGACGTACTGCTGGCGTCCGATGATGATGTGGTCGAGCAGGTCTATATCGAGCAGCTTGCCAGACTGCACGATTTGGCGCGTCACGCTCACATCTTCTGGTGAAGGACTTGCATCCCCGGACGGATGATTATGGGCAACAATAATTGCTGCTGCGTTGGCACGAATGGCAACCCGGAACAATTCACCAATCCTGACTACGGAGGTATTCAACGAACCAACATAGACGGTTTCCTGGTGAATAACTTCATTCCGCGTATTCAAGCACACAACAACTAGATGTTCCTTCTCAAGCAGCATCATGTCATTCATAAGCAAGTTGGCTGCGTCGGCAGGGCTGGTTACGCGGGGGCGCTCGCCGACACCGGCCGTCATGCAACGGCGTCCAAGTTCCAAAGCCGCCTTAATCCGTGCAGCATTGGCCTTCCCCACCCCATCAAATCGTTGCAGTTCTGCCATCGTCGCCAGGCTCAACTTATCCACTCCCCCAAACAAGGCCAGCATATCCGTTGCCAGGTCAAGCGCATCATGCGTTTGCAGGATACTGGCGAGGATTTCCGCCGAACTCATCGCCTGCACCCCAATAGCTTGCAGGCGATACAAAGGCTGCTCTTGCGTTGGCATATCACGCACCCGTCTACGCTGGCTGTCATTTCGTGAATATAGTCCCTCGTTCACATCACACCTCCGTTGCCAGCCGATGGGCTTCTGGATTACAGAATGGGCACAATCTGGCATTTTCATGCCGGCAGCGCAGACGCCACTCGTCATTCTTCGTGCCATCCGGCCAAATCCTGGCAACTTCCAGTTCCAGGCCAGCAGAAGCGGCCGCACTGGTCAATGCCGCGCCGTACCCGCCGCGATGTTCGCGCAAGCGCATTTTCACACTCTCTTCCGGGCAATCCGCCGATTCACGGTCAGTGAACCCCAGATAGTGTCCGGCGTGTTTATACATGCCTTTGTCGCCATCAGGCGTGCGAAAGCAAATTAGGTAAACGGTCATGGTGGTCTAACCTCCGTTTGTTTTTTAGATGTACCTAAATCCTATCGCAGTCAAAACATGACGGGAAGTCGAATTTTTCGCGAGTTTTTAGCGAATTTTCAGGTGGTTTTTTGGCGCGAAAATAACGCAACGGCCGTTTGCAGCCGCCGTGCTGTAAATACTTAGGGGATGGGTTGGATTAAAAAAGGGGGGACAGTCTAAATACGGCCGTTTACGATACCTTAGACAGCCGTTATGGGGGAAGATTCAAAAGTCTCAGAAAGCAAGGCGTCCACAACAAGGTCGTTTTGTACGGCAGACCAGATCGCCTTGCGAATGCCGGCCACGCGGGAGCCATCGCCCAATTCTTCTGCAATCCGTAGATGCCGCGTGGCAAGGGCGTAGCTGGTTCTCTGGCGTTCTTTTTTTAGGGCAGGTCCGGGGTCTTCCAAAAGCACAGTTTTATTGCTGTCCGCCCATTCCAGTAATGCCCGTAGTGCAGCACTAGCGTTGCTACCCAGATATGCGCACATCTCTGCGGATAAAGAAACGGGGAGTTTCTTCATTGCCTCGTTGTACATCGGCTTCATACCTTGTCCCCGACCGGGGCCACCACGCTTTCCCATTAGTCACTCCTGCTGAAAATCCTAAACCGTTCGCCAAAAGAAGTCAAACCCTTTTTCTTTTTTTCTTTTCAATAGAAAAGTATTAATTCTTTTCTTTCTTTACACCAGAGAGCGCGTTATGGCTTAGCCACAACGCCGTTATGGTTTAGCCATAACCGGTCAGGGCAATCGTTATGGCTAAACCATAACAAATAAGCGGGTTCGTTATGGCTAGGCCATAAGCGAATAACAATTCGTTGTGGTCTAGCCATAACGAATTGTCGCGTAGTCATAGCGACTTCTTCCGTCGAGGGCCATCCACAAGCTCTGAGTAATAGCGAATTTGTTGCCATGCCTGATAATCAAAGGATGGGTAATAACTCAGAAACACCTCATGTTCTAGCTGTTTGGCAGGCGGCAACTTCGCAACCTGAGCAGGCGTAAGAATCGGAAGAACTGACTGTACACGTCTAAACGAGTGCTGGGCTTGACGGCCTTCACCGTCAATATGATGTTCCAAAACACCTTCCTTAACCAAAATTGCGATAGCCCCATCTTGAGATGGGCGTTTGATCACGCCTGTATTCTTATCCACACGCGCAGCACGTCCCAATAGAGTTGCGCGATCCCCTTGTCCCATTGAGTCCACAAGCAGCGCAATTGTGGGCCATTCACCATTATGACGCTTCACAAAATAAAAATAACTGAGAAGCATTCCCCATAATGAGAACGGAACGAGGCCGAGGTATGGTTGCCAAAACCTTTTGGCATAATGCGGCGTTTTGACAAATCCATAAAGTGGGCTTTCGTCCACATCAATCGTAACTTCATCTTTCGGACTGTCGTTTTTCTTGTAGGGTAGTTTTGTGGGTCTCCCAGCCTTTTTCTGCGGCTGGGAGGGAATCTCGTTTGGCTCCATTCCCTCATCACCACCCCATTCCTCCTCCTCAAAAGGAAGCATTGGCGGTGGTGGTGGCTCCGACGGAGGCTCTGGCATCACGCTGAATTTGAGCTTGCTGGTTTCACCGGAAACGGCCGTCAGCGTCCGCTCAATCGTGTCCCTCAGTCTATTTTCTAGCCAATCTTTTGCATAATCGTTACGCACGCCAACATGGTAAATCAACCCAACGCCATTTGGTTCAACCCGTAAGAGTTTTGAACCATTCATCCATGTGTTAAAGGTGGCCTTGGTCATTTGCAGTTCTAATTCCTGCAAAGCGGCTTTCCATGCGGCATCTGGTCCAAACTTGACCTGCTCGCTCATCTATGCTAACCTTTTAGTGAAAGCCGCGGGGACATAAAATCCCCCTCCCCATTAAAGGGGCATCTCGCAGGATGTGTGCGGCTATCCACCGAATATAACGACCGGCTGTTTCGCAGGACACCCGGTCGTTTTGCTTTCCTGGCTATGAACAAATAGTTCATGCCAGCCTCATTTGATTCTACCATCATAACACATACCCGATCAAACAAATGTACCAATCAACATTTCAGCGTGCCGGGCGGCTGCTGAAAACTTTTGAAAACTTACAAAGCACAGTATAACATAACCGGAAAGGCGTCTCAACTAGAACGGTATTTATTGATCCCTAAAAACGCGATTGCTCCAGGCAAAGCCCAGCTTTCGATGTGTGACGATGACTTCGTAACCAGCAGCGTCATCTAGCACCTGCCGCCGCAGGCGAGAGAGCTGCGGGGCCAGGTATGTTGTTGCATCTTCCCGTGTCATATTTTCGCCGGTCAATATCTTGACCAGCTCTTGATAAGTGAAAAACTTTCGCGGGCTTTTCATGAAAACGATCAACAACTCAAGAAGCCCCTCCGTCATATTTTCCAGAGGCTCTCCTTTGTAGAATGAAGTATGAGTATGCAGGTCCACCCTGAAAGGGCCGACCTCCAGGATGAACATATGTCGCTCAACCAATTTCACCAATTCCATTAGTTCTATTGGCTTTTTCACATAATCGTTAGCACGAGTGCGGAGAGCGTGTATTGCCGCTTCTTCGGTTCCATGCGCGGTTAGTACCACCACAACCATGTCTCCCCATTCATTGTGGTGTTTGAGCACTTCTTCGCCGCTCATGCCCGGCATGACTAAATCTAACACCATAGCATCATATGTCTGTTCTGCCAGCTTATCTAATGCCTCACTTCCGTTGTAAGCTACATCAGCCGTGTGACCCGCAAAAGTGAAAGCTTCTTTGAGCAGATGACAAGTTGCTTCTTCATCGTCTACTATCAACACGTGTGCCATCATCCCCTTCCTTTTCATGACAGTAATGGTAGCTTAATACGAAAGTCGCTACCCTTATTAAAGTCGCTTTTAACCGATATGCTTCCACCGCACCTCTCGACCAAAAAATATGCTGTGGTTAACCCCATTCCAGACCCAGCTTTAGTCGTAAAGCACGGTTCAAATACTCGGTCGATAATTTCTTCGGGAATTCCACTCCCTGTATCCTCGACCTCAATTACTATCGAAGATGTGTCAGATGCATCACCAGCATACAAGATGTAAGTATTAATGACTAGCATTCCACCATTCGGCATTGCATCACAGGCGTTTTCGAGCAAGACAGAAATGACCTGCGTTAAATCAGAGGGGTACATCTTCGCCATTTGCACCTCATGAGAGAGGTGAAGATGTACCGTAAGGCGCTGCTGTTTGATACGGCCGTTTATTAACATCAAGGCGCTTTGAATTGATTCGTGTACATCAATCTCTACAAGGTCTTTGCTAGTAGGCTGCACGAAACGCGCAATGCTTCTAACCACATCACGCAAATACAAGGCGTTATCATAGGCCAATCTGAGGGGGTACGGCGATTTATCGTTAAATGGCTTGTACTCGTTAAACGTTTCCAGCCCACCAGTGATGATCTGCAATGGGTTGTTAATCTGATGTGTAATACTGGCAGCCATGCGGGCCAAACTTGCCATTTTTTCTTGCTTGATCAACGTTTCCTGTTGGAGCTTCAACATATCCCGTTGATTTACAATCTCAATGGCCGCCGACAGGATGACAGAAAGCCTCTGTAACCCATCCTTTTGTTGGGTTGTGTAATAATCCCCATCCACCCGTGAGCCAAGTTCCCAATTGCCTATTTTCCTATCCCGGACAACGAATTGCAGATCGGCAAGAACCCATTCATTCTCGAACGGCGCCTCTTTAATGTGGAGCTTGGTTATCCCACCTATTTTGACAGTACAGCAATATTGCTCAAGCTGAAGCAAATCACAAACCTTAACGATGACAGCACGCAAATCTTCCCATCCATCAATGGTTAAAAGAGATGCCGAAACATAAGCAATGCTTTCGGTTATTCTTTGATTCAGATCGCCATTCAATTGATTTGTCATCCAAATAGATAAACGCTTGTTACCAACAACCGAGAAAACCCCAACAAGAAAGAGGGCTATGGTTTCTTCAGCCACTTTATTGAGTGGCAAAATTTCTATGTACCCCATGACGGTTAACATCACGAGTAACACATTTACACCAATAATTATACATGATGTTGCCATCACGAATTGCCGTATAGAACCTTCTGCTTGGCCCAAGTGTCGCCTGAACATTACAAACGTGTAAACCATCGGCCACATATTCAAACTGACCGCGGCCACAACCGTGTAAATCACATTGTCCACATGGATAGCATTGGCCCATAGCCAAACCATTGCAGGGGTAACGGAAAAGACGAGGCTCCAAATGAGCAATGATGTATTCCGTTTTTTTGTCCGCAAATTGGAAATGCCCAAGATGATGATACTCGCTCCAAAGGCAAGAATAACCGCCAGAAGATATAGGGAATGAGGCATAATCCCAAATATCTCCGCCACAATGGCAACTGCGCTGATCGCGTATAAAGGGGTTAGAAGTCGTTTAGGGTCCCATGCAGGAAAAGCTATTTCAGTGTGCAGATGTGCCATTATGGGGAGTAGCATCCAGGATAATACACGCATAACAAACCCCGAGCCGGCTTGCCCCGTACCAGAAACGTGACCAGCGCCAAGCCAGGCTGCGAATATGGCAAAGACCACGGCCATGACCGAGCGTAATCGTTGTTCGTTATTTAGGGAATGGAGGATGAGAAAAGCACCAAGCCAAAAAGGCAATACCATTACCCAATAGATCACTTTCCCGGCTTGCATCCATGAAATACTCGGAATCTGGTATTTGAGTATACGGCCGTCAGCCATGCGCAACTCAATTTCTTCACCCAAATCCAAATTGTCAAGGGGCGAGCGTCCGGCAGCATCTTCAAAAGATAGCCCATTGAATTCCGTGATAATGTCTCCCCTTTGCATCGCGGGCCATGCGGAATACAGGATGTGCCATCCGCCATTGTCTGGCCGAAAAGAAAAAGCCAGTTCTGGCACAGCCTGTAAGGCTGTAAAATAGAAGATGAGCACACATGAGGAAATCCACAAGACGGTCTTTGCTACTGCGGTGTTATAATGACGCATAGTACCCCCAAACTTAAAAGGAGAAAAAAGCCATGGGCATGAAAGAATTTCATAAAAGTTATAAGCCCAAGCGAGGACTCACCCCACAACGATTGCGATTATTGCTCAGCCAAACCTATATATGGCTAGGCTGGACATAACCACCTAAACTAAGCAGCCAGAGATTCGACCTCCTGAATCGGTTCGTTTATGAGCCAGTGCAGGAGGTCTTTGTTTTTAACTCCCATATTCTCAATTTCGCGCAGTCCGCTTTCTGCCAGGTTCGTTAATGTATGCAGTGCATAAGCAACGGCACCAATGTCTATTAACACCTGCTGCGCTGTCTCTAACGCTCCTGCTTTGCCAGCTAATACGGCCGTCACGCTCCCTTCCCATTTTTTCTTGCCTTTCCAATCAACTGTATTGGCATAGACCAATAGCAGATTGCCTTGTTGTGACCAATCAGCAGAGGCAGGAACCGCCATTATATCAACCAGGTCGTCGCGTACCTGAACCATTCGTCCCAGTATCGCACCCAGAGTTCCAAAAGAGAGGACGGTGCCGGCATCCGCACCCGCAATTTCCGCGCCCAACATCATCGCCCGTTGATAAAAGGGAACCGATTTGGCATCAACCAACTCCCAATAATTCTCTTCGGAGAATTCCCGGCCCACTATTTGCTGTCCGAATGCTGTTTCCTGCATGAGTTTTGCCAACTCGTCTACAACTTCTCTTGTATTCAAGCCAGCTATGCTGAGGAATCTAAATGCAGACGCTTGTATGTAGGATGCAATGTTGGCTGCTTGCCCGGCACCAACCTCCTGGTGGATGCCGTCATCATTATCAATAATGCTGTCCACAACAATAATGCTTGCTTGCGCCGCCGCAAGACTGGCAACTATTGCCGCTTCGGTAGCTGGGCCTAACTCACCGACAAGACTCCTCGATGCAAACAAGGGGAGTAACCAGTCCGTTCGCTTATCGTCCAGCAACCTTTCCAAATAAAAACTCAATACGTTCCATTTTCCAAAGGGGCGCGAACCAAAGAGCGTTTTTACCATTGTCCAATCAACGTCTATTTCCATGATGTACACCTATAAAAATGATGGAGCCTAATGCAAAAATTACGAATTCCCAAAACCAGAATTGGCTTTTGTCGTGACCGCCAAATGATACCAAAGTTGCCGCAGTTGGAGGACATGTGTCGGCAGGGCATGGGGTAAGCGTTGGCAGAACGGCCGTTGCTGTCGGCGTTATGGTTGGAACGGGGGTATTGGTGACCGTTGGCACGGTCGTGGGCGTATTCGTTGGTTGAATGGGATATGGATAGGGTGCAGGATACCCATGCGCCACCCCTGCGCTTTCTATCCACACTGAAGCAGCAAACAAAATCAAAAAAACAAGCAGCAAAATAACGATAAACCCTCTATCCACTTTCATGCTAAACCTTCCTCGCCGCCGGATGCACTCCGCGTGTTGGTTTGATTTCGCGCACAACCCACCCATCCTTGTTATTCTGCCGCGCCCAAAATACCCGGTGCGGAGAATTCGGAGACGGCCGTAAGTGGGTTGTTGCCCATCTCACCTTCACGCTGCTGCGATCCTGGCTGCCCAATTTGACCTTTCCCTTGACTTCAAAATAATCACAGCCGCCTTCCGGCCTAGCTGCGACAAAATCAAATGTGTAAGTTTGCCCAGGCATGTAGACCGTCACCTGGGCCATGTACCATAGATATTCCCCACCTTCCAATCTTGGCTGAAGCCATTGGCGAGCAAACGCTTTCTCGGTTTCCGTCCACGGATCATCTTGCTTTGTTGCCCTACGAGATGGCATGGACATTCCAGCAATAGACCCCTGTAGCGCACGGTGATCTTTCATCACGATTAGCTCAGGATTGCCCTTCAGCATGTCATCAAGGTCTCTTGGTGTAATCGTCGTCATGAAAACCACCTCAAAAAAACCCATATCACAGAAGCTATGAGAAACAGTACCCACCATATGAAGATCAACATGACCACTGTTGGACGTGGTGGCGATTCCCGTCTGAGGCTGCCCGGACACACAAGTGGATTTTGCCGCGCCTCATCGCTCACCAGGTGTCCCGGAACGGGGGCTAATTCAACCATCATTTCCAATTCGCCTTCAGGAGTATTTACTTTGTAATAGCCAACACGAGACATACGGCCGTTTACAACCTTGAACGTTACGAAAGGGGCCACAACGCCGCGCGGCATGTTGTGCCAATATTGATCGACGCCGAAAACACCTTCTACCTTGACCGGTCTGGTTTGCTCATCCAATGAATACATCACGCCTCCACAACGTCGCTTTCACTTACATTTTTCACTGTACATACCAGAGCTTCTTTGCCAATCGCCACCGGCGATACGGCCGGCGGCGAAATGCTCACATAACAGCCCATCGTCGTGACCTGCCTGCGCACAACAATGTCGTACACGTACTGGGCAGCGTAGACCGCCATCAACCGGTTAACATTCAGGCTTTGCTCGTCGCGCATCGTCAGCAACGCGCAGTCCACTCCATCCAGATTGACAGTCTCCGGCTTTTCTGGCTCCAACAAATCGGGCATTTGCAAATGGGGGGCTGGCAGCCCATCAATCAGGCCGAACGCCTCGTTTATCTCTATCTCTTGGCCTGCTCTTCGATTGCCTACCAACACCTGCCCGGTGAATTCCCCGTTACCGGCATCTACCCACCAAACATCTCTATCATCGTGAAACTTCAAATGGTTGGCTATCTCCGTGCGAGCGAGATGGTTGTCAACTGCGCCAACAACAATGTGCCTGGCGTGTCTGTTGGACCAGCCATTCACCATAAGGGGAAGATCATGTTTCATCTTGTCAGGAATGGCGATTACATCCAAACCCAACCATAGATTCAGGCGGGCAGCCATCGAAACAGCCTTGTTCATGCTAATCTCGTAAGGTGCGAATTGCTGGCGGCCGACGTTCTTTGCTTCCACCACGTCTGGGTCAACCAGACGCAGATAAACCTGCTTTCCCTTTTCGCGCAGGTGATAGACAAGCCGGGCCAGATCAATAGCCAAAGCTGATCCTGTGCCCCCCACCCCAACAAGGGTGATGGCAATCTTCTCCGGATCATCCAATGCAATATGGAACTGCTGGTTCGTGTTAATCGTTGCGGCCATACACCACCTCGTGAAAAGTCCCCCGCACTGATGACAGGTCAAAAACCTGGTCGAGCGATACGGGGATGTGATACCCATAAATACCCATCCGGCCGATGACGTGTGGTTGCGCCTGGTCCAATCGCCCCATCACCACGTAGTAGCGAAGGTCTTGTTCGTCCTGATCGTCAATGTTGCTGAAAAATGCGCCCATACTGTGATGGCTGTGCAGCTCCACCAAAACCGGCTGCCCGTGGGCCGAATCATCAAATGTTACCGAAGCAGCTCCACCAATCCCCACACGCACCACGCGGTAAGCCGGACGGCCGTTCTTTTCTGCGGGCCGTATCTGGTAAGCCACCTCTCGACCTGGATACTTTTGTGCATCCAGTAGAGCAGTCAGCAGTAATCGCCCAGGGACACGGCCGTGATGCAGAATAACCCGACTGCGAACGGGGGGCAGCGCACGCACATTTAAGTTCGCAATCGGCTGAATCACATCCATCATCTGATTCCCAGCCTGGATATGAACCCCATTCCCGGCCAGCAAGTACCGATAGCCCACCGGCATCGCCAGATGCTGCGTGCCACGATAGACAACGTGTTCAATCAAATCGCCTATTTGCATCATATGATTTCTCCCAGTGTGCTGTTTGCAAAAACCAGTTCATCATCTGGAAACGTTTCAGCGTCGCTCTGCGTCAATGCTTCCCACAAATCCAACACATTGCGGGGATATGACTTGCACCGATTACCGATCAGGTGATTGGTAAATACGGATTCTTCAACCGCCATGCGCCACGCCTGCGTAATGGTGTCAGGACCACATATGGGGAAAGTCAACTCGCCCGAACATACCCCGGCATTGTCGTAAACATTTGGCGTCGGCGGGTGGAAAAGTTTGGTTTCCGCACTCGGCCACTCGTTTCCCTGCACAGCAAACAGGTCGTACCTGCGCCCTATCCCGACAAAGATGAAGCCCGGCATGGGAATGTCATAAATCTTGTGCGGCGTGCGCAATCGCCGTTTTTGCGGCGGCTGGTACATTGCTACGAATATGCCGTCACTCCCATTTTGATAGGTCAGAATGTTCGGCGGCAAAAACCCGGTATCCGCGTATGTGCCGTTAATCGCATGGATCAGCGCCTCCAGCGAAACCAGTTTTTGAACGATTTCATTTTCTCTGGGTATTTCCACCTGGGCAGTTTCATCGAAAATGGTTATCCTGGCTTTCCAGTCCACTTTCTTCGCCCTCTTTCTACGCCTCGTCGTCATCGAGCGTCTCCTTTTCGTTTTCTTCTCGTTCTAAAAACTCTTGATAGTCAGATTCAAGCTGCATTGCATAGGCAACTTGCTTGCGGTCATCATCGCCAGTAATGAATAATTTGCTGGCCTCTCGAATGATTCCCATCAATTGGAAGAAACGGCCGTGCTCCTCATCATCCTCGCTCAGCCATCCCTCTAATGATCTGATGGGTTCCCAAAACGCTTCTGTCAATTTGCCTT
>Ga0210044_10010399_pt1 | contig 11093 bp, 8 predicted proteins | sample CryGey13umfilter_2_FD_183959 | JGI IMG/M metagenome (GOLD analysis project Ga0210044, IMG submission 183959) | Groundwater microbial communities from aquifer in Utah, USA - Crystal Geyser 4/9/14 3 um filter (SPAdes) (version 2) | ecosystem: Environmental > Aquatic > Deep subsurface > Groundwater...
ATATGGAAACCTTAAAAAAAAGTTTATTAATCGATCCTGGTTATGAAAAACTGCATTTGAGCTATGCCGGGGTAGTCTTAAAAAGAACCAAGTAGGTAAAATATCCTGTTTTTTCTTAAACATTCTTGTTTTTCTTTATCATCTTTTATGATCAAACATTCTTCTGGAATTTTAAAATCAGCGTAGTCAAAATGAACATTATTATTTCCATAAAGGAAAAATGAAGCATTATCAGTTGATAAAGCATGAATTAATGTTTTTTTAACTCCGGGTAAAATAATCGTCGATCCCGAGACAGGATTGGGAAATTGTTTAGAAATCATATCGAGATAAGTCCTACTTATTTCTTGTCTGTCTTCAATCCAATGAATGCTTTCAGTAAAATTAAAATTTACTATCGAAGAATAATACCAAACAAAAGAAACAATAACTGCGTAAATGCTTATAGCTAATTGTTTATTTTTATATTGTTTTATTAACAGACTTAAAGGAGTTAAAAAAAATAATAGCCAACCAATGCTGGCCAAAATTAAGAAGTATGGATATTGATGAAGGGGTAAGAAAACTACTGGCAATAAAGAAATTAAAAACCATAGTAAACCAAAAAGACTAAGTTTGAAAAAAACCTTTACGCTTAACTTATTTCTAAGATGAGTAATGAATAATATCAACAGTGGGATTAAATAAATCAAAGTCAATTTCAGAATTAATAAAAGCCAAACTCTTTTATTAAATTCATTAAAATCAGAGACAAATTGAGGATTAACTTTAAAAAAGGAGACCATTTGATATTTTAGCTCCTCTGGAATATTCAATGACCAAAGTACGTGCCAAAATAAGGTTTTAAACATTTGGATATCAAATGACATTTGATAAGTTTCTTCAAGTGGGATCTTGAAAATAAAAAACCTAAAAACAAAATAAAAAATATTAATACAGAATAGACTTAACCAATACCACCAGCTTTTTAATAAAACCGTACTAGACTTTTTAGTAAAGAAAAAAACATATGAGAATAATAATAATGGCAGAATTATTATTATCTGTTCACTTAAAATTGCTAGAATATATAGTCCGAGAGAAGCAATTATTAATAATCGATTATTTTTATGAACCCATTTAATAAAATAAATAAAACACAATAGGGAAAATGTTGTACCCAAGAGATAATGGTAAGCGGCTATCCAGGAAAGGGCCATATAGTGATTAGCATTAACTACGTAAAAAAAACTGGTTAATAATCCAAGCGGGATCAATTTAGTTATTTTTTTTACTAATTTAAAAATTAATAAAGTATTGGCAAAATGTAGACAAAGACCAAACAGATGATAATAAAAGGCATTGTGGTAAAAAAATTTATAAGCCCAATTGTAGAAAACTAGCATCGATACCGGCCAATAAAAAACAACGTCTTTTTGGGGAATAAACAGTTTTAGAAATTGAGAAAAATTATTTGCCTGACTAATTCTAAAAAGCAAAAAATCGTCCTGAAAAAAATAATATTTTAGAGTTGGATAAAAAAGGAAAATACTCAACCCAAAAATTACTAGCCAGTAAAGTAGCACTCTTTTTTTCATAAATTAAGGTATTGCCTCCCAAACTTCCAATTCCGGACCGATAATTTTTTTGTCGGTTATTTCACTAAAGTCAATTTGTTTTAACCACGATTCAAACGGGTAGTGCCAAATATTATCCGGTTTTTCGATGATTAAAAATATTTTGCTCGGCTCGTCCCGGCGTCCGTCGGGACTGGGTAGAAGCTTGAGTAAACTTTCTTTTTCCGGAATGTAGCTTGGCGCTCCCGGTTGATAACTAAACTCTATTGGCAGCGGCTTACCTTTAAATGCCTGCCAAATATAGAGGTATTGATAGGCAAAGTCATAAATCTCCGGATGGTAATGATAGGAAGTAAATGACTGGTCTCCGGCTTGGGTGTAAATGTAATCCAAAGCCTGGAGCTTAGCCGTTAAAAAACCTTTATGTTGGGCGAGCCTGGCTTTATCAATAGTTTCAAAATGGAAAAATTTGAGCGTTGAATTAATCAGCAGCAATAGTAAAAACAGCCAGGCTATGGGTTTGGGCAGGCTCCGTAAAATTTTCCCGACGGCGATTACCGCGAGCGGCAGCAATCCGTAACTGTACCAGGGGTTGTAATGTAAAAACCAAAAACCGATTACCGGTACGACCGTTAAGATTAAGATTTGCCGCCAAAAGTCGATTTTTTTTTGTTTAATTAAAAAAACTAAACCGATAAGAATGATGGCTAAACCAATAATTTTTAATTCTTGGTTATCAGGCAGCACCGCGAGGGATAGTTCGTGCATGACCGATTGGTTAACAGTGCTGATTTTGCCAAAAGAAATCTGTTGACTTTCGCCGGCGGCAAAATAAGCAATCACTGCCCGGGTTTGGGAAAAATTGTGCTTAAGTTCAAATAATAGCTGGGGAATGAAGGCTGGAATATTCCCGGCCAAAAACCAAAGCCACCGTTTTGGTTTTATTAAAACCGGGATTAAAGTGAGCCAAAAAATTGCCAGGGCCGAATCAAAATTAAAACTTAGGCCTACGATAATACCGATTAGAAATGGGTGCCAGTTTTTTTTCAACGCGATGAGCAGGATAATTGCCAGTAATGGTATTGGGTATGGGCTTTGAGCAGCCGTGGCTAGCTGGGTCCAAATCGGCGCCAAGCTGATGATTATGGCTTCCATAGCCCCCAAAAATTTATAAGTTAAAATTATAGCGGCCAGGTATAAACAAAACATTAGCCAGGCTCCGCCAATCGGGTTGCCCTGAAATAGCCAATAAGCCGGAGCTAAAAAATAATACCAGCCAGGCCCGATGAATAAACCGGGAATACTGGTCGGCGCGCCGATAAAAGGCAGGTTGAAGGTTTTAATAAAATTCCAAACGGCGAGTGCGTCCCGGCCTTGATCAAAGCCAAACAGCAGGGTTTGGGAAAGTAAATAAGGCAAACGGGTTAAAGCCGCCCAGACTAACAGCCAGATCATAGTTTATACTATTATATAAGCTATGTGGATATTGATCATCCTGGGGATTTTTGCCCGTTTATGGCAGTTTGGCCAAATTCCCAACAGTCTTTACTGGGACGAGGTAGCGATTGGTTTGGATGCCCGGGCAATCCTCCAGACTGGTAAAGATTTAGTTGGGAATTTCTGGCTGCAGCCGTTGTTTACTTCTTACGGCGATTACAAAGCCCCGGTGTATATTTGGCTGGTAACGCTTTTGGGGAAAATTTCCGGCACCGGCGAGGGAATAATCCGCCTGCCGTCGTTATTGGCAGGATTAAGCTTGTTGTGGTTAATTTTTGATTTAGTAAAACGAATTGAACCGAAAGATAAAAAATTACCGTGGTTGGCGTTGGCTAGTTTAGCCATTATGCCTTGGGCAATTCATTTTAGCCGAATCGGTTTTGAATCGCATTTGTCGTTGTTTTGGCTGGTGCTGATGGTTTGGCTGGCAGTTAAAAAAAGTTATTGGGCGGGGTTAACCGGGGTTTTGGGAATTTACAGTTATATTAGTCTGCGGTTGATTGCCCCGGTTTTATTTTTAATTTTTGCCTGGCGCCAAGGGATTAAATATTCGGTTATTGGCTTAATCATTTTGGCAGTTGGCAGTTTATGGTTAACCCAGTCGCCGAATTATGTTTTCAGCCAGCAATACCGTTTAAGCAACGACAATTTAATTACTGCACCGATCGGGAAAATTGACAAAGGGTACCGGTTTTTGAGCAATTACTTTGATTTTTTTGAACCCAAGTTTTTATTTACCGCCGGCGATCCCAACTTGCGCCATCATTCCGGTTTCGGCGGGGAGTTATTGCTGGTCCAGGGTTTGCTGGTTTTGATTGGCTTGGCGGCTAAACCCAATCGGTTAATGGTTTTGTGGCTGCTGCTGTCACCGGTTGTGGCCGCTTTAGTCAATGAAACCCCGCATGCTTCCCGGGCAATCTATATGATCGTGCCTTTAGCCTATCTAGCCGGCTTGGGGTGGCAAATGCTGGCCAAAAATAAATGGCTGCCGTGGTTAATTATTGCCGGCTTAACCATTAATTTGTTAGTTTATCTTCATGATTATTTTATTCATTACCCAAAATGTTCAGAGTTTGCCTGGATTAAACCCTATAAAGACGCGGCCAAAAAACAGTATGACCGGCCGGTTTACATCAGCCCGGCGCTTTATAAACCGGAGTTATATTTTGCCTATTATCAAAATGACTTAAGTTTATTGAAAACTAATGACCGCTTTTATTATTATCTACCCGGCATTTGTCCGGAAGAGGCTATCTGTCTAAGTTTATTTTGATCTTTATTTTTATTATCGGGCTGTTTTTCAGATTGTGGCAGTTGGGGATACACCCGGCCAATTTGAATCGCGATGAATTAGCTATCGGTTACAATGCTTACAGTTTGATCCAAACCGCCCACGATGAACATGGACAAGGACCTTGGCCGCTGTTATTTCAGTCTTTTGGCGATTATAAACTACCGGGACTTATTTATTTAGTTTATTTTCCGATCAAGTGGTTTGGTTTAAACGCTTTTAGCGTCCGTTTACCAAACGCAATTATCGGTTCAGGTTTAATTCTCATTGTTTATTTTTTAGCCAAAGAAATTTTCAGTAAAAAAACATCAGCGATGTTGACCTCTCTTTTTATTGCTTTTTCTTATTGGCATATTTATGGCTCCCGGTCTGCCTATGAACCGATTGTGGCTTTGACTTTAACTGCCTTGAGTTATTTATTTTTACTTTGGTCAAAAAGAAATCCTAGGTGGCTGGTTGCCTCAGTTTTAACCATGGTTGTCAGTTTTTTTATTTATAACTCTTCTTTGATTGTTGCTCCGTTAATTTTTACCTCCTATTTGATATGGAATCGCCATGATTATTACCAATGCAAATTGTATTTTATTTTCAACTTGACAATTTTATTTGTTACAGTTTTTGGCTATATTGGTTTAACAGCTTCAGTCAACCAGGCAAAAATTAACACGACTTTATTCTCTCGTCCGGAAATAATCGAACAGGTTAATAACAACACCCACTACCTGCATTCAGCCGGATTGCCGTTGCCGCTGGCCAGAATTTTCAGTAACAAGCCGCTTTTTGTATCGTTTTATTTGGTCAAAAATTATTTATCTTCATTTAACCCGGTGTATTTATTTGCGACCGGAGACAATAATCCTTGGCACAGTTTAGAAAATATTAACATGGGCAATTTAAATCTAGTTCTATTGCCGTTGTTTCTGACAGGTATTTATCAGCTTATTCGTTCTCGGCATAAAAAAATAAATGTTAAATTTTTAGCTCTTTTATTATTGATCTCGCCGTTACCTAACATGATTTCCGTGAACGCTCCGGTTACTAACCGGTTAATGGAGTTTCATTTAGGCGTGGAGTTGATCAGCGTTTACGGCTGGCTGGCTTTATCAAAACGGCTTAAAGTATTAGCGCTGGCGGGGTACCTGGGATTAACAATTTATTTTTTAATTAACTATTGGTTTGTCTTTCCGAATCGGTTGAGTCCGTCATGGAATGATCAAACCGGCCGGTTAATGAGGGAAATCAATTTGATTAAAGCTGATTATGACCGAATTTATATCACTCCGGAGTTGGATTTCGGTTACATTTATCTGATATTCTACAGTCAGTATGACCCGGATTTATTTCAGCATCAGGCAGAATGGATTAATGATCCTTTGGCCCGGGTGGTATCACTAGAATCAGGGAAATATGTTTTTGATATGATCGACTTTAATCAAATCTTACAAAGGCATAAACCCGGAGAACAACTGTTATTAGTTAATCGCGGCTCCAGGCCAATCTCCGGTAATCCGGTAATAATTATTAAAGATATTCACGATCAGGTGCTTTGGCGGGCAGAATCATATATTGTGCCCGATCCGGGAAAAATATGAAGAAAATTTTATTGATAATCATAAGTTTGGCAGCTTTCTCCCGATTTTTATATTTAGGCGCTTTGCCGGCGGCCTTAAACCGGGACGAGGCGGCCATCGGTTATAACGCTTATTCGTTGCTGCAAACAGGAAAAGATGAGCACGGAGTCAGTTGGCCGCTCAACTTCAAATCGATCGGCGACTACAAAATGCCCGGTTATATCTATGCCACAATTTTGCCGGTAAAACTTTTCGGGCTTAATGATTTCTCGATCCGCTTTTGGTCAGCCTTTTCCGGAGTGGTCAGTGTAATTATGGTTTATTTAATCTGTAAATTACTGTATACCAATTACTTATTACCTATTACTGCCAGCTTTCTGCTGGCTTTTAACCCCTGGGCGATTTTTTATTCCCGGATTGCCTTTGAAGCCAACTTGGCCTTGGCTTTGTTTTTAGTTGGTTTATGGTTAGTTTTAATCAAACGTTATTGGGGATTAATTTTTTGGCTGCTAGCGATGTTCACTTATTCTTCCGCAATAATTTTTATACCCTTATTTTTTCTCGTTTTTGTCAGAAATTTGAATAAGCTTGCTGTTACACTTTTTGTCGCAGGTGCGTTATTAAGTGTAACATTGCTGAATCCGGTTTCGGCCCAAAAATCAAGCATTACCGTTTTTTCTGATCCGGCGACGATAGACTACTACAATCAAGCCCGGACAGCGGTGTATCAGGAAAATCCTGTCTTAGCCCGGACCTGGTGGAATAAATATGTTTATTTCGGCCGGGTTGTTGGCGCCAATTACTGGAAAACTTTTTCACCCCGATTCTTGCTAATCGAGGGCGGCGGCCATCCCTGGCAGCGAATTCCCAATATGGGTTATTTTTATGTGGCGGAGATTTTACTGGCAATTGCCGGGTTAGTTAATTTATTTAAAACAAAACACTCCTGGCGCTGGTGGTTATTGGCATGGCTGTTATTGGCGCCATTGGCGTCGGCAATTACCATTGATGCTCCCCACGCCACCCGATCGTTATTTTTATTGCCCGCGATAGTCATACTGGCTTCATTTGGCATTCCCGCAAAAAAGTTCATACGGCTGGGATTAGTGGGGCTTTACTTAATTAATCTAAGCTATTTTAGCTATCAGTATTTGGTCAATTACCCAAAAAAAGTGGCGGAAACTTTACCGGTAGGGTTAAAAGAATCACTTCAATTTGTCCGAACAAAAAATATTACCGGGAAAATTTATCTGATTGGTATTGCCGACTCTGGTTATTTATATCCCACGGTGTATTCCCGTTTTGATCCGGTTAAGTTTCAAACCGAAGCCGTTTGGACCGGTGCGGACACGGTTGGTTTAGTCAACGCCTATCAATTTGGCCAATTTAGAGTGGTGGACGATTTAATCGACATTGATAATCCGGCGGCCTTAATATTAACGTTATCAATTAAATATTATAAAGATCCATCGTTTGAATCGGGTAGTTACCGGGTGTATTTATATTAAAAAATTTAATTACAATATGATTCAAGTGATTGATTCATATTAAGTTGTTGTCTGATTTGGTCAATGTCGTAAATTTTAATCTGATCGTGTACTTTAGAAAAATTTTTAATGGTAATAGTGGCAGAAGTTGGTTCAGACTCATTGGTTATAAATGCAGTTTTTCTAAATTCAGGGTTGCAAATGACGTCTTTGAGTTGAAGCCAACCAAAATAAAATTTATTGCCAATTTGAGTTGGATGGCTAAATCCCAGATTGTCCGGTTGAGGGCGAACAACATTTTGCTGATACCAAGCCGGGTCGAGTCTAAGATAAAAAGCGGTAAAGATATGCTGATTGGCAATGGTATAGGAAAAATAAAAATGATCGTAAATTTCTTGGTTGTTGACTAAAAATTCAGCTAAAACCGGTGGAATTTTTGAAGCTACATCGTCGTATTGAGAAGGGTAAATTATAAAATATTGAAGATAATAATGGGTTATAGAAAAGATTCCAAAAGTTAGAATAACAAAAATTATAAAATGATTCAGTATTTTAAGGCTTTGATAAATTCCAATAGCGGTAAATAAACAAATAAAGGGAATAAGGGCGCTGCCTCTGACAAGTTGAGGCGAATCGACAAGGGCTGATGGAATCGGAGCCAGAAAAAAGGCAAAGTTCACTAAATTTTTTTGTTTATAATGTGACTCAAAATAGTAAAAACCGAATATATAAAACGGCAGTAAAAAGGCAAAAAAAGCGCCAAAACCGGGGACGTTAAGGTAATGACTTTGATCGCCTTCTAAAAAAAGAAAAGAAGGTAAAATAAATTGAGAATAATTTTTGATAAATCGAAAGGTCCAAACTGAAGGTTTGTTAAATAACAAACGGCAGATTTTTGGCAAAAATGATTGATTGTTTAAATAACAAAAATTATTATCTTCTATTACTTCACTGACAACTCCTGAATCAGTAAACATAGAAACTTGAGAGAATCTGGCATGGTTGGAAAAACGGAATAATTGCGGGAGCAGGGGGATAATGGTAATTAGAATTACTAAGCCAATTTTTTTTATTAAATTTAATGTTTTGTAATTTTTTTCCCAAAAATGGTAAAAAATTAAACACAAGATTAAAACAGTAGTAATAAAACGGTAAGCAATATAGCTGTAAAAAGTTAATCCAAATAAAATCCCGGCACTGATAATCAATTTTTTACTTGGGCTTTTTAACGCTTTTTGAGTTAAGTAAATCGCTAAAGAAAAAAAAGCCAGTGCCAGGTTAGATTCGAGCGCCTGCCGGGAAAGATGGACAGGCCAGGGGTTAATGGCGGCTATCAAAGCGGCAATGATAGCCAGGGTTTGTTTTTGGCTGATTTGTTTAACCAATAAATAAATGGCCATAACGATTATCAGCCCACTGATAATTGAAGGAATTTTTATTGATATCGGATTGAGACCGAATGCGCCAATGAATGGTACGGATGCATAAATATAGGCCGGCAATTTGTAGTCGCCGAAGGCAGTGAATGAAAGTGGCAGAATTTTATTCCATTCGTCTTTACCGGTTTTAAGAATAGAATAAGCATTATAACCAAGACTCATTTCGTCAGTGGTTAATCTGGCTGGTGTATGCTTGAGCCATATTGTTCTGGTAAGAATGGAGAGAAATAGTGTGGCAAATAAAACCAGCTTTAATTTCATTATTGGCTAAATCCTCTAGAGGTTATTTTATCTAATTGTGATGAGGTGATCAAATCAAATTTGTCGCGGCGCAGGTAGAGTTCAGTCGGCTGGCCGTATTTTAAGATATTGACATATTGAGCGGCCAGAACGTCTTTGTCTTTGTTGCCGTAGATTATTTCAGGAGGGTTATTGCCAAACATAACCTGGTCGTAATCGGCCTTTAATTCCGGCACCTCGTGCTGCCAGGCATAATAAACAAATTCCCGGGTTGCCGGTACAGTGTCTGTTTGCCAATAAACCAGTGGTTGATTGGCGGTGACTGCCATCCGGTCGCCCTGAGCGGTAATATTTTTGACCGCAAAATTATAGTCATCGATGGTCGAATAGTTGACATAGTATTCATAATCAACGTCGGTTTTAGAAAAATAAGGCATCGCTTTATTTAACAAAAGCACTAAACTCAAAGCGCTAAACCCTAAAATCAGATACTTGGGTAGAAATTTTTGCGAATAAACAAAAACCCAAATTAACAATCCCAGCCACGGCAGCAAGTGGAAGCCTTCATAATAGGCCGCGCCCGGCGATAAAACCCGGTTGTTGGCCAAAATTAAAAGCGGATAGAGCCATAATAATTTCCGGTTAAACCAGCTGGCCACTAAATAGCCGGTAAAAAACAAATTGATAAATTTTGCCTGCAGTGAATTGGCAGTGAAGTAGGCGGTAAACGGGAAAAAAATAATTTTCAGCCAGTCGGCGGCGGTTTTAACCCGATTTAAAGCCGGTGCGGCATAAACCCAGTTGTTATAGATTGTTTCGCGGAACCAATCAATTGGTGAGTAATGCCAAAATAATATTAGCGCCGGTAATAAAAAACCGGGAATAAGCCACAAGATTTGTTTTTTAAACCGGATAGCCAGAGTTAGTAATATGACTAATAACCAAGGATAAAGCGGTACTAAATTAAAAATAATTAAGAAACTGTAAAACCCGAGAAAAATCAATTCTCGATGGCTCGGTGGCTTGGAGGTAAGCAAAACAGCCAATAAATACACTGCCGGATAAACTGCCAAGGACTCCATTAAAAGCAAATTGCCCAGCAGGCCGTATTTTAAAAACTCAAAAAATAAAACAAAAATTAATCCCGGCCAGCTGAAGCGCCAAACTAAAAGCAGACTCCACACAGCCCCGTAAAAAAAGATTGTCTGTCGGTGCCGCCGCACCAGCATGAAAATATTATCCGGGCCAGTCAATTTTTGAATTGCCGCCGAGGCAAAATAAACCAGCGGCTGGTGGTTGCTTTGAATTTGCCGGTGTAATTTATAGCCGCGGTTGATTAACTCGGCCCCGGCCAAATGATCGTCTTCGTCCACAAAATGCATCGATAAACTGCGTTGCTGGTTAATTTGCCAGGAAAAACCTAAAATTATTGCTAGCAGTAATATTCTTTTAATCATCGGGTAATTTTTATCGGCTTGGGGCATTTTTCAAAATGGCAATAGACGGCGGGGTAATTAATCGTAATATAAATGTTAAAAATAATCAGGCTTAATAAAAAAATCCTGGTTAGCCAATACGTTATTTTTTTCAAATTTAAAACATAAGGGGTAAAAAATACAATCGTGGCTAATCTTAGCCAAGCGGAGGGGACGTCGATTTTTAGCAAGTCAAAGCCGGTTAAGCCGAACAGCCAAAAGGGTAAAATCAGAAATAAGTTATTAGAGTTTAGAGCCTGGTTAACATAATAGCCGAGACTGATAGAAAAGAAAGGTATCAGCGGATACCAATACCAGGGGGAGTTGTTGTTTCTGCCGGCCACCAGGAAAATTGTTATCAGCCATAAGCTTAAAAACCAGTTGAAAAATCTAAAATTATTTTTTTTGAATTTAGTTAACATCAGCAAACTAAAAATAATACCCAGCACATAAAGTCCGTCGTCAAAGCCGCCGTAAAAGTGGGGCATTGTTAAGGTATCGAAAAAAGAACTGACTTAAGCTCCCCGGACGCCTTGC
>Ga0210044_10010403_pt1 | contig 11091 bp, 18 predicted proteins | sample CryGey13umfilter_2_FD_183959 | JGI IMG/M metagenome (GOLD analysis project Ga0210044, IMG submission 183959) | Groundwater microbial communities from aquifer in Utah, USA - Crystal Geyser 4/9/14 3 um filter (SPAdes) (version 2) | ecosystem: Environmental > Aquatic > Deep subsurface >...
CTGCCGCCATCCCTGGCAATACGCGACCGTCAGCGGCGATCAGTGTGGGCGTGCCATTGATGTTGAACTTTTGGCCGAGCTGAACATTGCGATCAATCGGGCTATCGCAGTGCTTGTCTGTCACAGGTGCTTTGTCGTGCAGCATGTAGTCGCGCCACGCGGCTGACTTGTCGGTTGAACACCATATCCCCTTTGCTTTTTTGGATGCCTCTGGATGCAGCCCATCCAAGGGCATCAGGAAGGTGTAGATCGTCACATTGTTCAGTTTAAGTAGCTCTTGCTCCAGCTTCTTGCAATAAGGGCAGTCCGGGTCGGAAAAAATCGCCAGCACCCGCTCGCCCTTGCCACGCACAGTCTTAATGGCATCCTCAAGAGGCAACTCCGAAAAATTCACTACGTTTAGCTCGTCAAGACGTTGGGCTGTTAAGTCTTGCTGGGTCTTCATGTCAAAAATATGACCAAACAGAAAGTAACGCCCCTCGCTGTTTGTATAGCCAATATTTTTGCCCATAGCCACTTCATAAATCCCGTCGATGCCGGTTTTGCGCACGTCACTGATCTGCGTTGACGGGTAGAGATCACGCAACGTATTTGCAACGTCCTTTTCTGCGCTACTATCCCTCCCGTTGCCAGCGTGGGCTGCGGTCACGCAAATCAATAACAACATGGCAAGTAGCCTGGCTTTGTATTTCATTGATAGTTTCCTTTTTATTGAAGTTCGGAAGGATCAAGTGCCTTACCCATCACTTTTCGTCCGCGCTGCCAAATGTCGCTATACGTTCCGATTGACGGGTCCTGGCTTAAATCATCCATTGAGAAGCCTTTGGTGAAGACCACCTCAACTGTTCGCCCTGCATCAATTTCAATTACAGGGAACAATTTTTCTGCGAGGTCGATGTAATACTTGCTCAGTCTGTCCAAGGCTTTGCCTACGCCAGAGCTGATGCCGTTTTGTAATTGCTGCCCCTGGTTGACCGTTGAGGTTGCTCCAAGCGGGCTGATTGATTGCGTAGATGAGCTATTCTGAAAGGCCTGACCAATCCCTGAGCCTATGCCCGCCAACAATGCGTTGGCGAGCACCTGCCCTTGCTTGCTGATAAGCCGCCCCCGCATCCCGGCTTTTCCATCTTCGCCCACGACATATCCCTTAACCGGAATATCCACGGCCCTACCATCGCGGCGAACGCACGACAAATTTTCGAGTCGGCCAAACGCTCTTTCCGAACTGATGTCTCCGTAACTCGATGCCAGAATGAAGCATTCCTTGATTTCAAATCGGTAGCGGTTTGGCAAAAATGCGTTGTCCTGAGTGCGCATCAGGATTGGGTGCGGGTTGGTTTGTGCCTGCCCGCCCGTTGGTGCGTCGAGGCCTCCCAAGAGTGCAACACGCACAAACGATCCGGCTGGTACATAACCGGCATTTGTGTCTTGCTGCGCGGGTGTGGTGGGTTTGGCGGTCTGGCTCACCTCAAACAACGCGATACCCGGCTCTTTAGGCTGAGCGGGTTCTGACAAAACTCTGGGTGGCTCGCCAGTCGCTAAAGGTAGCTGTGTTATTGGTGCTACCGGCGGCGGGATAGGCGGCAGTGGCGGCAACAATGACTCGGGTTGTCCGGTCTGCATTACTCCTGATTTTGCTTCCATTGCTGCCATTTGCTGCTTCAGCTCTTTGACGACATCATCCATCTGTTTCATTTGTGCGGCAGATTGCGTCATCCACACCTCCTTTGGGTCTGCGGCTGCACCCGGCGTTGAGATGTTGGTGGCTTGCTGTTCGGCTGATGTGGTCGGCACTGGCGCGACCGAAGGCTGGCTATCCATAAGAGATACGCTGCCGAGAACCAACGCCATTAACCCCGCACCTGCGCCGCCCAACATGATGTATTGGCGAGTTTTTGGAGTCATGTTGGCAAATTTTTCTGATAGGGAGGCCATTATTCAGCCTCGCTAACAATAAAGACTTGTGTGGTCCGCCCGGCTTCGAGTGTCGGATTTTCTATCGACACGGCCTGCACACCGGCGCGGTAGAACTCCCGTTCGTCCATAATAATTGGCTTGTTGGATGTGTTGGTGAGCAGGTAGGACTCACCACGAATCCCCCTTAAATCGAGCGTTCTGATTAACTCGAACCTGGTGTCTTTCCATAGCGAGATGGTTTCGTTTTTTGCATCGCCATCGCCATTGAAAAGCGCGATAACCGTGTTCAAGATGTCATCATTGCGAGGCTCGTTTCTTTTGCTTATTGCGAGGCCGGGTTGCTTGTTTCCGCCTTTCACGATAATTGTTTCCGCAGGAATATCTTCCACCTTTAGCAGCAGCTTGTAATGCTGGCCTTCTTCATCGGTAATGAAGACGCTCATCATTGGCTTGTCGGCGGTTGGTTTAAGCCAGGCCGCGCCCGTTTCTGGTTCGGGCGTGACCGTAAACAAGCCTTCTGCGCCATAGATACGCTTGATCTTGCGACCGTCCACCGTGATTAGATTAGGTTCGTTGCGCGACACGGTGGCCGTTGTTGATTCTGTGGGTGAGCCTTGATACAAAATCTGAGCGGCCAGGCACTGAAAGCTACTTGCCAGGAATGCTGACACCAAAAATATCTTTTTCATTTGTTTCCTTGAACTCATTAACAAAAAGTCTCCCGTTTATGTACCTGAAACCAATCACATAAATAGTCCGCCTGGTCGAGATGCGCTTGTCTCCTACGAAGGTGTCCAAGTCGCCGGTGATCGCAACCTTCATTAGTTTTTCGTCGGTGTTTAATGTCTGTGCTGTAAACAGGGTGGCCGCGTTATTTTTGGCAAGAAAATCCAGTCTGGCTGTCATTTCTGCCGCCAGTTGCCCCGCGCCTGCTGGCGTTGAATAGCGCAAGAAAAGATCTTTTTGGTAATTGCCTGTGGTCTGAGTAACGTTCAATGCGAGTCCGGCGTACCAGTACGCCATCTGCTCAAGGTAGCTTTTTGATACGCCCTCGCCCGATACCCAAAAGCTCTTCTCAATCGTCGGCGGCACGAGTACGGTTCGTTCCATGCCCAATGTTCTGAATAGCGTCGCGCCTTCAATCACAATAATAACAATAAGCGCGCCAACTACTAATCGAAGAAAAGTAATCTCTCTGGCTTTGTTGCTACTTGTTGTAATAAATTTTTCTGGTATCACTGTTTAGCCTAAAAAATATCGCTGGTCTGATGATGGAGTTGTGCGCGTTTTGACAAACAGGCTGCTGGGTAACCACCAGTACATCGCATGAACCGCAAACTTTTGGTGCTTACCGGCTTTAAATTTTCCGTACTGCCATGCCGATACGCTGCCCGCCACAATGCCGCCAATCATCATGCCAAGCGAGACCCCTGTACCCATAATCAGGATGGCAATAATGAATTGGTCAATGTCCCACAGCAGGAATTTCTCCTGCTGATCGAGTGTGCGAGGTATGTATCCTGCCTTCATTGATTACGTCCTTTCGTTGGCTGTTGCCCGCAATAAAACACATCACGGGCAACAGAAATCAAACATCACTAGATCGTAGCGGTCATAATTCCGTTAACAATCGTCGGCGTGTATTGCAAGAAAATCGCAAAACCGACACCCACGAGAATAGGGATTGGATTGCCTTTTGCGACAGACAGCAAGGCACCAATCACCACGGCTGCAATGGCGATTGCGCGGCCAGCATAGCCAGTCGCCACACCGTTGATCCATGTGTACAAGGTCAAGAATTCCGTTCCCGTCGTACCGGCTACAGCGAAAGTGGGTAGAAACATCGCACCCAGCAAGGCGAGGATGCGCAGATCAATTGCTTTTGCTTTCATTTTTTACTTCCTTTGTGTAATCAATAAATGTTTTGATGAGCCAACCAATACCTAAGCCAGTCGAAATACCGGCGATATTGGCGGCAAATCCGTTTGCGTCAGTCAAAGTCGAACCCGGCACAAACATGCCCAGCGCGATGAAGCCGCCTGCGGCGACGAGATCAAAGATGAATTTTTTTGATTTAATCAATATAGTTTCTCCTTGGATGAACCTTAACTTTCGTCTGGCTATAAATTGCCAGAGCTGTTTTTGTTTATTTAATTTATCGTCACGCTCTTATTGCACCCCCGTTCTTTATTGTTGATTTTGCTGCGCCTTGATTGACACTCGTCGCTTTTCTTTGAGTACCAATTCCTCTTTGTTGTATGGCGCGGGGTGACAGCAATCCCCCTTGGATGAAGCGGAAATCGTCGTATTTATGCCGTGCGACTTGAGCCAGCTAGTAACAAACTGAACACGTTTCAACGCCAGCCTGTTGTTGTAATTTTGAGTGCCGATATCATCGGTTTGCCCGGTCAATTCAATGAAGCCGATGCTTTGTTTGGATGCAAGCCGCGCAAAGCGATCTAGTTCTTTTTGCCCGTTGCGGTTTGGCTTGCTCATACCAAAACCGAAATACACCTCAAAGGTTTCGGTAGTCTTGTCGGTTGCATTGGCGGGCTTTTCTGTTGATTGCAGCGGAGCTTGAGGCGGATTTGTGGTCGCCTGTTTGTTGGCAACCAACAAGGTTGAGCTTGGCCAAGAATCTGAATCATCCAATTCCTTGGGTGTGCGTTTGGGACAGTTTTCGCGGCAAATTCTGTATTTGCCGTCAAGGTAGCCGATGCTCGGCTGGCTGATCGCCGCAATGCTATCCAGGCGGCTCTTAAATAGATTTCCGCAGCCCGATAACATCGCGCACGATGTCAACAAGATCGCGATGACGGCGCGGTGCTTAGTCAATTTGATTTCCTTGTTGTGTTTCATAACGAAGAATGTCCGCTACTTGTCTTGCGTAGGCTGCGGCTTTGACCGGCGATTTTGCGTTGTACGCGCCAACCGCTTTCCACCCGTACCCCATGCGGTGAAAATTGCCAGCCAATATCCAGGCTCCAACATGAGTGTTGACGCACGAGTCTGTTAAGCGGTCTCTGGTGATCCCGTATTTAGCGAGGGTTGGCAGCCATGCGGAGTTAATTTGCATGTGACCAATATCGAAAGTGCCATTTTTGTTTTTGTTTATGGCCACAGGGTTGCCGCCAGATTCAACTCTGGAAATTGCTCGAAGGAGTTCCTCTGGAATGCTATAGCGCGATGATGCTTGCGCAAAACATCCAAGGTCGGCAGCACTGGCGAGTTGTGAAAGCAGCATTGCGCTGGTGAAGACAATGGTGCGAGTGCTAAACGTCATTGATCCACCTCCAGCATCTTGCTGCCTGTCATTCCACAATAAGGGCATTTGCTGGGTTTTTTGGTTCCTGTATCAAAAATATGTTCTGCTTTGCAATTTCTGCACTTACTCCAAGACAGCAGTCCTGCTTTAACGTCCCGGATTGCGTACCACGCAGCATTGATGTCAATTTTTTTACCGTCAACCGAGAACAGCTTGGCTATTTCCCATGCTTGAGAAAAAGCATCCATGGGTGTTCGATGTTCTTTTTCTGCGGACAAATAGACGGAGACCACCGTAGAGAGCGAAAGAGGCGACTGACCATTTTTGATATAAGCCAGTGTGTCGCAAGGCATTCGGCCTGGCGGTGGAACGTCTGATCCGTGAATTTCCTCCCATAGCTCGCGGAGCGTTCTCCAAGACAGGCCCGTGATTGAATGCGCAAGGGCAATGCGCATCCCGTCTTTGATTAGGGATGCCGCGAGGATTCGGGTTTTGATGAATTGGTTATCGTTGCTCATCGGTTTGTAGTCGGGTAACTAAAACGTTTGTCATGTAGGCTTTGCGGTGTGCGCCGATTTTTTGCGCTTCCATTTGGTTGAAAGCAGTCTCGTCCAGGTTCATGTAAAAGCACGGGGCAATCATGTCTTCCGCCAGTTGATCTATCTCCTCAAGCGTCATGTCGCTCACTTTTTTGGCGAGAAACTTTGGAACGCTGACACAAAGCAACGGATGCTTTGCGGATGCCATTTGCTTGACGAGCAAGAGGTATCGTCGGTTGAGTGTAACGATGTCTTTTTGGAGCGACTTATGCACCTGTGGCCTCTCTGGCTTTGCTGGCTAAAATCCGGCTTAACGATTTACGAAGATGGTCTGGTAGCTGCTCAAGTTGAATTTCGGCAGGTTGAGTTTTATGCTGTGCGCAAATCCGCAAAGCGTCTTGCCGCTCCAGGTTTCTGCGCATTTCCCGCTGGTTCGCTACCGCCAATCCCCGTTCGGGGGCGAACGAGCCTTCTGAAGCTCGCTTGGCGATGCCTCGAACGTACCCCACAGGGTTTCCGATGGGGACGACAAGTTGTGCACCGTGCATTTCATCGAGGATGGACTGCCAATGACCAGGTGCTACCCCGCTGCTGGCGAGCAGCGTCTGGATGGCGCTACATTGCTCTGGGGTTATTCCAGGTGGGAAAATTAAATCATTCACCACCACTGTTTTTGGGGATTGAGGTGACGCATCGTATTCCGGGTCACCGGTAGTTGTGGTGGTGGTTGTAGATTGAATATTGAATATTGTAGTGTTAGGGGGCGGGGTATGGGGTACGGTATGGGATACCCTATCGATAGGGTATGAATAGGGTATCGGTGGGGTATTCCCCCCCGAATTTGCGGGGTCTGATAGGGTATCGGTAGGGTATTCATGCCCTATGGATAGGCTATCTATCGGGTATTGGGTAGCGTATGGATACCCTATAGATACCCTATTTATTCCAACGGATTCCAATGATTCGACGAAATCATTGCGCCATTCAGAAGGAATTGCAGCGCATTGTTTTTTGGCATTTTCTAGTAGCTTTGGAGAGAATGCGCCCTTGGCGGAGTTGTGCTTCCACCACGTCTTAACCCAAACCCAACCTGTGTCGTTGAAATCAATTAACCCTTTGGCTTTGAGTCTTTTGACGACCACTAATAACTGATCCTTCGTCCAGCCCATTTCTGCTGCGGCAATCATCCAGACTACTTGGTAAGCACCGATGATATTTGACGATGGCGAGGTTAAAAAATATAGCAGGGTCGCTTTGTCCTCCTGGCTTAGGTCAGATATTTCTGGGTCTCGCCAGAAAAAGTCGCTGATTGTGCGTTGTCTCATGATTTTCTTTCGTTGCTAATGCCAGTCAATCGCTCGCCATCGGTAGCGCTCTCTGCTGGCACACGCGTCCGCTGAGGAACTGCGACCCGACATAAACCGAGCGCAAGAGACCAGGCGACAACAAAGGTAGATATAGAAATAATTGACATATTCACACCTAAAGTATATTTATACTAAATACAAAAGTCAATTATTACTAGATATTTAATAAATAAAATCGTTGTACAATAAAAAAATGAATATAGGAGCCAGAATCAGACAATTGCGCGAGCGCAACACACTTTCACAGGAGAAATTCGGTGAACTGTGCGGCGTGAGCAAGGCATCCGTATCTCAGTGGGAAATAGGCATCGCAACACCGCCCACGGATCGTTTAATAGCGCTCAGAAAACACTTGGAGTTTTCCTTTGACTGGCTTATCGCTGGCGAGGTTGACAACAACTTTGCACTTACCAGACCATCAATACAGAAATTGCTTGCCGTGGCTCAACCACTTCCCGATAGCGCCGTCGCAGCTCTAACGCGAGAAGGGTGTTTCTATACTGAACTCATCTCGCCTGAAAAATTACTCAACGGCACCAAATAACGTCATCGTGCTTCAGATTCAACTCAAGCTGTTTTGATCAAGCGAAAGGCCAAAACTCTTCTTTCGACATAGGCTTACACCACATACGGATTCAGCTGTAGCCTTGGCTTTAGCAATGATGCCATTCACTTTTGCCAGAAAATATCCACGCTTTAACCGCATGTGAAAATTGCCGCACTTGTGCACAAAAGCACCAAAGTATTCATCACTGCATACAGCGACTTTCTCGTATACCGCATCACCCCACATGACAATTATCTAAGCTGATGCTGCTTGCCATTCAGCGCATTCTTATCTTGCCGCCGTCGTTAATTTCACCATCGTCATATCCATAACGAATGCTTACCTAGCATCCAGCGTGAAACCGCCATTTCCGCCGCCACCACCACACCTTAGCGCGCACTTTAAGAACATCTTTTTCCTGAAAGTTTTACGCCTGAGCGTTACAGAAAACCTCAATGATTTTGATTAAATCCCGCCGTATGAAAATACTCATACGTCCCAAGTGATTAGTTAATATTTACATTAAACCACCAAATAGTATATTTTTAGTTGACTTTTAATGTAAAGCAAATCTATACTTTTCACAAATCCAGCATAAGAGGTTTGATATGGCCGAACAAAAGATAATTCCACCGCTACCCAAGATGGTGACATTCAGCCTCACTATCGAGGAAGGTGAGCAGGCAAAACTTATGGCGTTTATGAGCGCAGATTCATGGGAACGAGCTGAGGAAGTACGTAATGCGTCGATTCAGGAATGCACAAAGAGTCTTAAGCATTGCGTTATGTGGGCACAGCGCGATTGCGGTAGTTCGCGCGTGTTCGCACAGTTTCTCGCCTCACTCTACAACGGTTATCGCGTCAAGGCAGACGTGAGTGATATAGGAACGCTTGATCCAGAGAATTTTGAGCACCTGATGAATGCATTGCGACTGTGTTACATGACGCAGCGCGAACCGCATACTTTCGTAGATAACGGTAGCGAAGTGTTTGAGGGAATTATCAGCCAGTGGAATATGGAGAAAAATCTCAATGGTTAAGCCTATCGATCACCTCGCCTGTACTGTCATTACAAACAAAATACACGGGCAAAATGACCACGCCAGTTGTTCATATCCCCAGCCGAGTTTGGCAGCACGTAAAAACGATTTAACCGGGCCATGCAGGTGGTTAGCACCATGACAAGCCCTGCCACACTCGACATATTCGGTTTTAATGGCGCTCAAATCCACGTCCTGTTCGATGACAACGGTGAAACGTGGTTTTCTGCCAAGGACGTTTGTGCTGTTCTAGGCTATGGCAACGACAGCGATGCCATCAAAAAATACTGCCGTGAAAAGGGAATCGCAAAACACGACTCACATGTTGAAGGTGAAAATCAGGAATTAACCTACATCAACGAAGGAAACCTCTACCGCTTAATCATCAATTCTCGCGAAGAAGAAGCTCAAGCCTTCGAGGTGAAGGTGACGGAAGAAATCCTGCCCGCCATCAGAAAAACAGGGGGCTACACCACACCATATGAGGCGCGCACTCTCTCCCCTGTCCAACAGAGCGCCTTGCAACAAATCATCTCCCTGCGCGGAGAAAACACCGATGTGGTTCGCGCCGATATATGGGGTCGCTTCAACGATCATTTCGAGATTGGCAGTTGTAGTGAGTTGTCAGCAGAGCACTTTCTCGAAGCGGTAGCCTTTCTTGCCACGCTACCCAGGAACGATACGTTGCCCGGTACGCGATACCAGTATCCACGCGCCATGCTAGATCAAGCGCACTTTGTTGCGCCGGATGCTGACAAAGCATGCCTGTCGCTGTCTATGCTGTCTGATCCAACGCAGTTCAAGTCGCCGCTTATGTCGCTGCTGAATCAACTGCGCAGTGAGGGATACGACATCACCGCGCCATTTGAAGAGGCTGTAGCCATGCGATCTGCCATGCAACAGACGGACAAGGTACTGGATGAAATCAGGTTGATTGCACTCAAGGCAAAATCGGGGAGACTGGGATGATTTCTCCTCAACAGATATTTCAAGCTTTTCTAATACGCGGATTTAAGCAAGTCTGGACTATGAATACGAAAAAAGCATACAGCAAGGAGACGACAAAATGAACGCACGAGACCTGACATTCGAGGAAATGAAAAAACCGGGGAAGGCACTGATTAACCGCAAGCGTCTCCTCAAAATCGTACCTCTTTCAGAGAGAACAATTCTCAATATGGAAAAACGAGGGGAGTTTCCACAGCGTTTTTCTATCACCACGCGTTTGGTTGCGTGGGACTTGCAAGAAATTGAAGCCTGGATCGAGCAACGAAAATCCGCAGCATTACTTCCGCCAGCCCCATGGCTTAGGGGCGTGTAGCAAATCTGTCTATCATATCCGCCCAGTCTTGCAGCATCACGCGCCGCTGTTCTGCATACTCGGCCTTGTTGTAAACGGCGCGCACACCCTTTTGCTCATGGGCTAGGCATTTCTCAATCCAGTCCGTGTTGTATCCTGCCTCATGCAGCAGCGTCGATGCCGTCCGTCTCAAATCATGCGGCCCAAATTTATCCAGCGTTTTACCATCTTTCTGCGCAGCCATAAAAGTCAGCTTGGTAACTTGGTTCAAGGTCGCCTTACTCATCGGTATGTCAGGATCGTAGCGTGATGGCAAAACGTAACGTGAGCCGCCGGCGCAAGTCTTAAGAGCGACGAAGATATCCAAGGCCTGTCTCGACAGGTAAATGTTGTGTGGATTGCGCCGCTTCATTCGCTCACCTGGGATAGTCCAAAGCGCATCAGTGAAATTGATCTCTGTCCATACAGCCTCAACCAACTCTGACTTGCGCAACATGGTCAACAGCAACAGTTTTACCGCAAGCCTGATCGTAGGCGCAGTAGAAACGTGCTCCAGGTACTGATACATCACGCCAATCTCTGCTGGCGATAACGACCGATCCTTAGGTTGAAATCTGGCGATAGAAGTTGGCCGCACCAAATCAGCCGGATTGTCATGTTTGTGCCCTTTCTCCAGCGCATAGCGATAAACCGACTGCACGACCTCACGGGCATGTACCGCCGTGGCCGGCGCGCCTCTAGCTACGATCTTTTCACACAAAGCGCGCAAGTCATCATGAGAAACTTCATCCATCTTGAGTTTACCGAACGGCTCCTTGAGATCACGCTCATAGACTGATCGCCGCATATCGCGGGTTGAATCTGCCATCTGGTGATTCTTAAGCCACAGCTCCGCCCATTCACTAAAAGAGTCAGCCCCTTTAGATTTTTGCTTTTCTCTCGCCTTGGCTCTGGATGGTGATTTGCCAGCGACAAGCTCTTTTTTCGCCAATGAAAGCCTCTCCCTGGCTTCCAGCAATGTCAGCCCTCCTGCACCATAGCGCCCGATCACAAGCGTCTCTTGCCGCCCATTGATGCTGTAGTTATAGCGGAACGATACCGTGCCGGTAGTCAAAA
>Ga0210044_10010406_pt1 | contig 11089 bp, 17 predicted proteins | sample CryGey13umfilter_2_FD_183959 | JGI IMG/M metagenome (GOLD analysis project Ga0210044, IMG submission 183959) | Groundwater microbial communities from aquifer in Utah, USA - Crystal Geyser 4/9/14 3 um filter (SPAdes) (version 2) | ecosystem: Environmental > Aquatic > Deep subsurface >...
GAAAAATGAGCAATCTGACCACACAACCCGTCGATTTATATGCCCTACGCCCGGCCGGTAGCGAAACCGATCAGGCGCTGACCGTGGACGCGACCGCCGGCGGCGTGCAGTTTGCTGCCTGGGGCCCACGGGCTACTCACATTTTCTACACAGTTGCGGATGGGCCGTGCCGCTTCACCCTCGACGACAGCGCGCCGACCGCGACCAATGGGCATCTACTGTATGACAAAGACAGCGGGGTCTTTCCCCGTTCATGGTTCGCGGCCGCCAAGTTCATCCGCACAGCAGCCACTGACGCGGTCATTCACGCGTCACCGCTGACGGAGAGTGGATCATGAGCCAGGGATTCTTTTTGACGCGCGGCGGCGGCGACACGGAAAGCGCCGCCCTGGCAGCGGCATTGCGTATGACGTATAGTATCTCAGCGAGTAATGCCGCCAATCCGCTAACCACGCCCACGTATGACGGCAGTGGTCAGGCCGTGCACCCCGCGGTCGTCTATGTCCCTGGCGGGTGGAACGGCTACGCCTATTGGATGGCGATGACTCCCTACCCCAATGGCTCAGCCGAATGGGAAGACCCCTCTATCTTGGCCTCAGCGGACGGAACTACCTGGGTTGTGCCGCCCGGGTTGACCAATCCCATCGACCCCAACGGCAACTTACCGGCCCACAATGCCGATGTATCCTTGATTTTGGGGCAAGACAATCTGTTGTATTGCTACTGGGTCTACTGGAACGGGAGCAGTAGTTTCTGGTATGTAAAATCGTCAGCCGACGGGGTCAACTGGTCCGTAAAAACTGAGCTATTGACCGCAGTGGGCTACAACGATACGGTCTCCGCGACCGTCTTGTGGGACGGCGTTCAGTACGTCATGTGGGGGACGCAGATCTCGGATAATCCGAACACGCTGCACCGCCGGACCTGTCCTACGCCGGATGGTACCTGGAGCTCCCCCATCGTCTGCTCGATGCCCAGCGTCCGGGACGTTTGGCACCTATCGGTGGTAAAGAACGTAGCCTTTCGAGAGTATCACGCCTTTGTAGTCCTGTGTAATCGCGATGTCAGCGGGGTGGGAGCCAAGTTGGCGTTCTCCCGTTCTTTCGATGGGATCGTTTGGTCAGAACCCAAGCTACTTCTGGATGCTTCCGCTCCCGGCGGGTGGGATGATTATTGGATTTACCAGGCTTCAGGGATCGAAACCAGCGTTGGTTATGATTTGTGGTATGCGGCCTACAACACAGCACTCGTCAACCATATCGGCCGCACCGTAGTCAATCTATCCGTCTGAGGTTCCGGTGACCAGATTCAACAGTGATCCAGATGATCTATTCATCTTCGGCGAACACACCATCTACGCCAGCGCGCGGTCTACCGGCAACAACAGCAACGACGGGGATGCTCTGTTTGCGGGGCAGAATTACTATTCAGGCTGGTACTCAGTCCGCAAGGGGTTTCTGCGTTTTGACACGTCGGCAATCCCGGACGCAGATACCGTAACCGCAGTTAGTCTGGGGCTGACCTGCTCACAGGATAGCTCCGACACTGACTTCTCGGTCTACCTGTACAAGTACGATTGGAAAGAGGTCCCGGATGGCTCCGGCGCGGATGGCAATGAAGTGCTCCGGGACGATGTTTTTGACATGGGGGTCGCTGGATCCCGATCGGGCGTGGCGGCCGTCAAAGAGACAGCCGAAGTCGGGACAGCCGGGAAGAGTCAATACAACGTTTACGAATTTACAGCCTTAGACACGACCTGGGTAGCCAAGACTGGCTGGACCTACTATGCGATCCGTTCCAGTCGGGACGTGGACAACATTGCTCCCACGGGCGCAGAGTACGTCGTGTTTTACGTGGGCGAGACGACGATCGAGGCTTATCGTCCGTATCTGGACGTCACCTATTCAACGGCCAGTGGCAGTCAGTCCGCCCGCTTTTACGCAGATGGCGTGATCAGCCCTGTGCCATTCAACGGGTAGGCTAGTCGGGCGCCATGCGGGGGGGCAGGATCGGAGCGCAGGCCGATGCTGTCTCATTGCTGTTGCGGGGGTCTGGTCTTGGGCGGCCCGGCCCCCGCGCAGGGCGCTGTCAGGAGCATGGACAATGCAAATCAAGCAAGGGACAACGGCCTTTGTGTACGTGTACATGGTGGATAGCACCGATGGCTATACACCGGAAACTGGCGTTGTCTCACCGACGATCTACATTACGAAGAACGGCGGGACGCCCGCCTTGCCCAGCAACGGCGCCTGGAGCGAGCTATCGGCCGCCAATATGCCTGGCTTATACAAGGTGGCGTTCAATACCATCGACACGGACACGGTTGGCCCTCTCGCCATCGACGTTGTCAAGGCGGGTGTCTCGCGTCATTTCGCGGCGGCCTGCTACATCTCGGCTGCGCTGACGGACGACGTCAAAACCGACACCGCGGACATTCTGACCGACACCGGCACGGCCGGCGTGCTGTTGGCGGCGACGGCCAACTCAGCGGCCCTGGTGGACGCCGTCTGGGATGAGCCGACCGCGGGGCACACCGGGGCGGGGACCACCGGCAAGGCGCTGACCGACGCTCAGGGCGCGGGGGACCCCTGGAGCACCAACTTACCTGGCGCCTATACCGGCAGTCAGGCCGGCCGTGTGATCGGCCGCATCACCCAAGGCTCTGGGGCAAATATCACGACGATTACCGTCCAGAACGAGGACGATGTAGCCCTAGAAGGTGTTACAGTGGATATTTTTGATTCGTCCGCACCTTCCGATAGCGCCTTCATCACAACTGGCACGACCGACACCGCTGGCGAAATTTCGTTTTACCTGCCGACAGGAACCTACTATGCATTTCGATACCTGCGGGGATACTCGTTCTCCGCTGATCCCATTACGGTGGTGGTGAGTTAGGGGGCCAGACATGGCAAAGAAAACGAAAAAGAAAACGAAAAAGCATTGGGTCAAGGGAGCCATTAAGCACAAAGGCGTTTTTTCGGCCGCCGCCAAGCGCGCCGGCATGAGTACAGCCGCGTACGCCCAGGCCAAAAAGAACGCGCCGGGTGTGCTGGGCAAGCGCGCCCGCCTCGCGATTACGCTGGGGGAGCTGCGCCGCCGGCGCGGCAAGCGTAAGACGACGCCGTAACCATGCCTACCTTTACCGGGACTGGCGCGCACTGGCGCTATCCGAGCGGGCACACCCGTAAAGCCTTGCGCGATGAGATCGCAGAGGTTTTCGGCCACCACTCAGGCACGGCGACCGGCGGAACAGCGGTGACCGTGGTGGACTCTGCCCTGACGCGCTTCAAGGACACCCACTGGGTGGGGGCGCAGGTCTGGATCGCGCAGGCCGCCGGCGCAGCTCCCGAATTCGAGACTGCATTTGTGACTGGCTTCACGGCGGCAACCGGTGAGCTGACCCTCGCGCCGACTCTGACCGCGCCGGTGGCAGTGGGGGACAGGTACGAGCTGTTCCAGGTAGTGACGAAAGACCTGCTAGACCTGTGCTTGAATCGGGTTTGCCAGGGCGCCATCGCCATCCATTCTCTGACCGTAGTCACTGATACGCTGGACTATGCTCTCGCCCACATAGACGGCCTGTTCCGACCCTCTCAAATACAAACCATAATAATCCGCAACCGGGGCAACGTCTTGCGTCAGCCGGTAGAACTGACCGGCTGGCAAATCGAGGACGACCGGGGGGTCATGACGCTCCGCCTCCGGGAAACGCCATTCGCGAGTGATGAACTGTGGCTGACCTATGTCATCACTGAGGATGGTCTGCTGTCCGACGACTCGGTAGTCAATCTACCAGTGCAGACTGTCCGCGCGCGGGGGATGGTGTGGCTACTCCAGAATCTGCTCGCAAAGCAGTCGGGGACCGCTTTCGACATGTGGGGACAGCAGTTGCAGTACTGGGAGCGAGTCGCTGTCGAAGCGGAACACAGCGCCCGGCCGCGGCTCAGACGAACGCGGGCCTGGCCATGGAATCAATCAGCAAATCCCAGTTCAGCGCTGGCCGCCCTGGGACTCACACCGAAGTACTACTGAGGAGGCGCATTGTGAAATGGATTTACAATCTGCCCGGGCCGATCATCATCGCGGGACTGGTGATGATTGCCAATTTCATGACGACCTGGTTCGATGGCCGCGCCTGGCTGCCGTTTGTCATCCTGGGCATCGACACGCTGGTGAAACTGGGCCAACTGATTTGGGTCCCGGCTGAGCGGGTCCGAGCGCTGGGCGGCCGGGCTAACCCAACCTGGTTTCGCTTGCTCTTTTGGGGTTAGTTTATGACTGGCCCCCGCGTCCGAGACGAGAGCTTTGAACTCGGCGGCGTGGAGTACTGGTTTGAGTTGGCGGAAAAAGGGGGCCAGGGCTTTTCCTCAGCCGACCCCTGGCCGGCCAAATCTTCGACCGGCTCCCGCGTCTATGCCGACTACGACCCCCTGTCCGCAGTTGCCTTCGTGGATCTTTCCGGGGGGATGGGCCAGGAGAAAGCCACTGATCCTACACGCTATTTTGATGCCGAGAATGTAGACGCGCGCGGCGGTCGGCTGATTCTCGGTCCAGCTTCTCATCTGATCCCGGTCACCCCGGCGGGCCTGGAAAGCCACGCGACCGATCTGCTGAGTGATACATTCACCTACGATGCGCTGGACTGGAAGAGCGTTGACTCCTCGGGTGCTCCGAAAGTCGCTGGCTCGTTTGTGGCTTATACCGGGATGACCAGCCTGGAGCGCATTTGGCTGCCCATCCGGGCAACCGTCGCGGCCACCACCATCACCATTGGCCTCTACAACGATGGCGGCGGCGGGACGGGTCCTGGCACGCAAATCACCACTACCACCCTGAGTCGTGACGCGTTGCGCTATCATGGCGCCTGGGTGGAGGCGATCCTCTCTGCTCCCGTTACCCTGACAGCGGGAGCTCTTTATTGGGTGAGCGTGGAGCACTCCGGCCCTGCTGACTCGCTGGCGTGGGCGGGGGGCTATGTCCACCCTAACTCGGCCGCCAACGCCTTCACGTACAACGGGGCAGCCTGGGTGGCAGACTCCGACTGGTACATGTTACTCTGGATCGAGGACCCGCTGCTGACGCCGGACGGCCCGCTCCACTATCTGTTGGGCGCCGGCGAGGACGCGATTGTACGGCTGTGGGCCTTCTCTGGCCGCCGACTCTACTACTTCGCCGCCGATTCGACCCCCACCGGAGCTGAGGATGGCGGCGGCAACATCTACAAGACCACGGCTGACATCTGCGCTGCGACCTGGTTTCGCGCGGTCAGTGACAGCCACGCGTATCTGTACCTGGCGCTGGGCGATGCCACTGATCTGCTGAAATTCGACGCCAACATCGGCGCCGAACAGTGGGCCGTGGTCACGGACATTCAGGCCCGCGCGCTGGCCGTCCACGATAACATGCTCTGGCGCGCCGACGAGCGCAATCAGATCAGCGGTTCGCTCGACGGCGCGGCCTTCGGCTCCGCCATCGGCGCAGGTGACCGGACTTACCCCGTAGTCAAGATGCTGTCATGGAATGGCGCTCTGTACATTGGCAAGGCCGATGGGCTGTATAAGGTCACCTATCCTGATGGCTATCCCACGACCGGCACGCCCGTGGCCACGAAAATCATAGATTTTGCGGCTCAGGCTGATCATAACAACTTTTCGCTGATGCTGGAACACCAGGGCGACCTGGTCTTCTCGATAGGCCAAGGCATTCTGAAATATACGGGGAGCGCAGTCCTGACGCCGATCTCCCCCGACACTGGGCTGGACCTGGCCGCCGGCGCGCGCTCCCTGTATCGCGCCGGCTTCTCCTCGCTCAATGCCTTGTGGGTGGTCGCCGAAGCCCCCCCCGGCGAGCACTCCAGCTTGCTGACCTACGTGGACTATCATTGGCATCCACTGATCACGGTCCCTCGCACAGGTGACATCATCCGGTCGGTCTGGGTCGAGCCCGGGCTCTATGGTGACGCGCCGCGCGTGTGGTTTGGCGCTGGATTGCAGGCCGCCTACGCGCTCATGCCAACGACCACCCAACGCCGCTGGCTGTGGTCTGACATGGACTACGCCTATAACGGTACAATCGACCTGCCCTGGGTGGACGGCAATCTGCGCACCATTGACAAGGATTGGGTCCAGGTCGAGTTGGACGTTGATAGCGTCAGTATACCGCTGGCTTACGTAGTGGTCTACTGGCGTCCGGATGAAGACACCGAGTGGGAGCAGTTAGGCGCGCCGATTCAGACCACTGGCATTTCCATCTGCGCGTTTCCGGCCGCATCATTCGGAGCCAAAGCTCAACTGCGCATCTTGCTCTCGCGGGGGCCATTTGGCACAAGCGCCGCGACCCCGCACGTGCACGCGGTGGTCCTCAAGTACCTTGAGCGCCCCAGTCCATATCAGATTTTCACGCGTTCCTACCTGCTGCAATCTGATGCCACAACGCGCGCTGGCCTGCCGGTACCGTTATCGCTGGAGCAGCAGATTCAACAGCTCGAGACATTGCGCGCCAGCAAGGAGCCGCTGACCTGGCTGCCCTGGTGGTCGAATGCCACGACCTATCAGGTCCACATCGTGCAGTACAATGCGTCAGAGCAACGCACCCTGACGCGCCCAGGGTCTGACGCGGGCAGTGTGGTGGTCTCGTTGCGCCTGCTGGTGGTAGGCTAAATGCTATGCTGGCCCAGCGCGGTCTCGGGCGTCTGAGGCAGTTGCCAGCGTTCGGCAAGCTGCCGGTTGCCAGGCCGGCGACGCCGGTGACCTCTCGAATTCGCACTCGCCTGGCTCCTCGCCGGACCTTAGACTATGCGCGAATTCGGCGGGAGGTACTGGCGGTCATCGCCGAGCTGGGCGCCAGCGAAGCCAGTCGCATCAACCCGGTGGGAACTCTACCTGAGATCATGGTGGCGCTGGCTCTCATCTGGTTGGGTTATTACTTTTGGGGTCAGGTGGCAGAGTTGGGCGGCCGGCTCCACGTTGGCGGGGGGGTCGTCGATTACATCGTCTGGCTAGGGAGACAGGTGATCGTACGCGTACAGGGGGATTATTGGCACTCATTGCCGGGGCGCCAGTTGCAGGACGCCGTGCAATGGGACCGGCTGCACCAGCGTGGTTATCTGGTAGCTGATCTCTGGGAGCATGACATCTACCAGGCCTGGGTGGACGGCCGCCTTAAGGAGTTTGTCGCGGCCGCCTTGTTAGGAGCAAGCTAGATGGACTTTCCCTTACAATTGCCGCTCCAGGTGCTGGGGATTTTTCCCACCCCCTCATCATTGCCGCCACTCAACTGGCTGGCCGAGATCGGCGAGCTGACGGCGCTGTACGGGGTCGAGCTGACTGTCTTGACGGGCAAGTCTGCGACCATCAATGAGATTACTCACCACCTCCGCGCCGCTGCGCACCAGGTGGTGCTGTGGTCCGGACATGGCGCGGCCGGCGCGCTGCTGGACAGTGACAACGTCCTGCTCAGTGGGGCGACCGTGGCGGCGCAGTTGCGGCCCGCCGCCCCTTATTGCGCGGTCATCTCAGCATGTTTTTCGGGCGGCAGAGACGACTTGCTCCAGTCGATAACTGAGGAGATCAGCGCGGTAGGGATTCACGCGGTAGGATTTCTGGCGGAAGTGACCGATCGCACGGTCCTGATTTACCAGCGTGAATTTTTGCGTAGCCTGGTTAGCGGAGCCGGTTTTGCCGGCGCCAACCGCAGCGCGTTACAGGCGCTGCGCCAACAGGCCGGGGACCCGGGCCGAGTGATCATCGTGCCAGCCCTGGTCGATGGTCTGCATATGATCCTCAACCGCTTGGACAGTCACGGCCAACGTTTGACCGCAATCGAGCAGATGTTAGTCGCGATCAATCTGAAGCTTTCCACCTGACACGGGCGCTCTGGTTGCCCGCGCATAGATGGCGATCCCAAAAATCACCTGCGCCGTGCCCCACCCCGGTAAAGCGTAGCGCTCCAGGCTGATCAGTTCCTGGCCGCGCGCCTGCCAGGGGTCCATGACCTGACAATTCGCCGGTTGCGGGTCACACTGCGTCATGCGAACCCAGTGCTGGTTTAAGGCGCCGCCCGGTCGCCAGTCGAGCTTTACGAGGACCGCCCGCCCGGTCGCCAGCGCGGTCGTGATGATTGGCAACGGCGCTGGGGTAGACTCACAACGGATGATGTCGGTCAACTCGACGCCCAATCCTTCGACTGCCTTCCAGATGAGCAGGTTGTCGTTCCGGAACCCGTGGTTGCCCGTCAGCCATGCGTTGAGCCGCCCAGGGTCTGTGTCCACCCCCAAGTCCACCAGCGCACTGGCGATCGCGCTGATCAGACAACCCGCCTCGCCGATCGTTGGGCGGCCTGTCCCCAGATGCAGCAGACGCCACGCCGGCGCTTGCTGCGAGAAGGCTGTTATCGGGGCTGCTGTAGTAGCAAGCGGGTGAGAAGTTCTGTCCATGTGATTTTCTCTCTTTCTTTGATCCGCACCAGTTCCTCCCGCAACTTGCGCGGGATGCTGATACTGGCGTAGCTCGATCTGCGGCGCCCAGGCGACTGTCCTGGCGCCACTCGCTCACCAGGTTGCAAGATGACGACTGCCGCAATTGGGCGACCCCCGCAGTCCAGGCCCTCACCGTGGACGCGGCCACAACTGGCGCACGTCAACGCCAGGCGCTGCTCGCAGGGCCGCAATCCCAACCGTACTCGCAGGTCGTTGAGCGAGTCCAGTGACACGTGATCCCAGCGCCCCCTTAACAGGTCGCTCAGCATGGCGGCCTTGTGCGGCGGATATGAGAGGACGCTGGCTAACTGGCGCAGACTACCCTTTCTGCGTTCAGAAAGGCTTTTTTGAGTTTCGGCATATACGGAGTCGAGTTTCGCCAATCCTCTTCCCCTTGGCCCCGTAGCACGCTGCTACAAGGCATTGTGGCGTGACCTTACCCGCGGCGTGTCGATCGCGGAGCCAGACGGCGCCCAGGCCAATCGCTACCCCCAGGAGCAGCGGCAACAGCAGCCCATCAGCGCTCCGGGTTGGCGAGCTGATAGCCAGAAATGCCAGAAACGCCTCGAATTCCACCCGCCGGTCGGCCGAGTGTTCAATTTTGGCCTCGGCTTGCGCCTGCACTGCCGCGGTGCGCGCCTGTTCTCGGACGGCGTTGGCTTGGGCTGCGCTGTCCTGGTGACTGACTATGTCGGCGCCCAACAACAAGGTCGCCAACCAGACCAAACCCAGGATCAGCACGATGACTAAGATCGAATTGATGCCACTCCCATCGCTTTCTTCATGCTCCATGTTTCCGCCCCCACTTCCAATATCCATACAGGCCAGCGACACCAGCCCCACAAAGCAGCGTTGTGTTGCTGATCGAGGCCAGCGCCGTCGCCAACCCCAGCAGCAACAGATACAAAATCACTCCTACCCAAACCCCTTTCATGGGCCCTCCATTCCGGTTCCACCCGGGCGGGGTGGCAACCATACCAGGCGGTTGATGGCCGCCAGCGTTTGAGGGAGCGGCTCGGTTAGCAGCCACCCGTCCTTTTGGGAGCGGGTTCGCCAACGCGCCAGGCCCACATCTGGACGCATCAGCAAAGCCCGGAAGCGGGCGATCTCCGCATCGGGGAGCCCCTGGCTGCGCAGACCGCGGGTGCTGGTGCCTACGCGATAGCACGCGTGGACGAACGCCTCTAAGCGCTCCTGCTCATGCTGAATCGCCGTTGCTGGGAGTTGGCGATTGACGCTCATGGCGTGCGGCGGACCGACCGCGCCGTCCCGGTTGAGGTCGGTCTGGAGAAAACTTTCCACTTTCATGATAGTGGAGTCCGCCCATTGTAAGCGGATCAGCCACATGATCGACATCACCACTGCGCAGGGAATGGCCCACAATAACGCCCACTCGCGGGGCGTCAGGCGCGCCGCCGCCCACAGCGCGATCATCACGAATAGTAGTCCGGTGATCGCTCCCGTGGCGGCCGATTGACATAAGGGTACCCAAACATCAGCCGCCACACTGGGCGCGCGCGTAGGCTCCGTGTGCTCCTGGGTCAATATCGGCGCTTGTTGCTCAAACCCCATCATGCGACTCATCTCCTTCGGACCAGTCCAAACCCAGAACGCGGCGCAATTCGGTTTCTCTGATGCGCCACGCGCGGCCTACCTTCGTGGCGCGTAGCGCGCGCTTGTGGACCATGCGGATGAGCGTGCTATAGCTGACGCGTAGCGCGGCGGCTGCCTCGTATGCAGTATAGGTCGGTTCCAGTTCCATACTCAACACTCAACTCCTTATTGTGTGATACAGCCAATGGCAAACATTACAAAACCAAAGCCTACCAGGCCCACCAGGACCACTAGCACAAACAAACCAGCCATTGCTAGCGTGTCGTACTCCTGGACCTGGACGTTGCAGGCCTCGTCAGCTACGTGGCTGGCCTGGCTACAGTCCGTCTCAATCGACGTACTCGGTGGCACAATTGCCATTTGTCCACTGCCAGCATCAGCTAGCTTGTATGCCGTGTCACCGAATACCAAATATCCTGCGCCTAACAACAGCACTCCACAGATGAAAAAAATCAGTGCGATTTCCTTCATTGTCCACCCCCGCCGAGAATCGAGATTGACGTAACCGTCAGACCGCAGGAGCCGCTACCAATTTCCTGCGCGTTGCCGCAATCCACTGAGTAGCTGCGGACAGTAGAGCGATGGTTGCCGGTGTTGTTGCCATCAATGCAGCCTACGAGCAGCGCTGTCACGAGCGCCAATGCCCACAGCCGAAACGCCAGAAATAACCAGTGGTGTCTCATGTTCACCTCCCCTAATCAATATCATAGCACGTTTCTGGCACATTGTCAATGCTAATAACTACCATTGGCCGATATTGGTCCTTGACAACAGTGCGACACTGTGGAATACTGTAATCTCGGAGAACGAGACAGTTAGTCGTGCAGCCCTGCTACCTGGCTGGCTGTCTGTCTGTGTGTGTCGCGTGTAAAACGCCACATGCGAACCGCCTGGGGCGGTGGGGGAGGGGGGAGGGGAGGATGATGGCTGCCTGGGAAGTCACTCTGGATGGAGAACGGGCGATGTCCTGGAATGTCTGGTACGCGGGCCGCCACT
>Ga0210044_10010407_pt1 | contig 11087 bp, 9 predicted proteins | sample CryGey13umfilter_2_FD_183959 | JGI IMG/M metagenome (GOLD analysis project Ga0210044, IMG submission 183959) | Groundwater microbial communities from aquifer in Utah, USA - Crystal Geyser 4/9/14 3 um filter (SPAdes) (version 2) | ecosystem: Environmental > Aquatic > Deep subsurface > Groundwater...
GGTTACTTGATGAAATGGCTAAAGCTGAAAATGATGATTCGTTAAGTGATGTATATGATAAACAAATTGAAGCTCTTGCACAAAAAAATATTACAACAAATCCGCCGTCAATTTTAAAGAATAATTTTTTAAAATTCAAAGCCAATACAATTTATAGAAAAGGCATAAGGTGTTACAAACAAAGCGACTATTCTCATGCACTTGAATATTATAAACAAAGTTTGAAAATACGCGAAGAAATAGTTGATAAAATTGGTATTTCATATTCTTTAAATAGCATTGGACTTATTTATGCTAATCAGGGTAATTACACCATAGCTCTTGAAAATTACAACAAAAGCTTAAAAATAAGTAATGAACTAAATAATAAAAGTAGAATTTCTACTACATTATACAATATAGGGATTGTTTATTACAATCAGGGTGACATCGCCAAAGCATTGGGAAATTATAACAAAAGTTTAAAAATTTATAAAGAGCTCGGTGATAAAAGTGGTATTTCCTATTCATTAAATACAATTGGAGTAATTTATTACAATCAAGGTGACATTCCTAAAGCCATGGAGTATTTTAATAAAAGTTTAAAAATTCTTGAAGAAACTGGAGACAAAAGAGGAGTTTCAAATGCTTTAGTCAACTTTGGTATGATTTATACCGAACAGGATGATTTTCCAAAAGCATTAGAATATTATAACAAAAGTTTAAAAATTCTTGAAGAAATTGGTGATAAGAACGGTATTTTATTGTCACTAAATAATATAGGATTTGTATATTCAGAACAGGCAAATGAAGCAACGTTAAAACAAGATATTAAAGGGTGCGATTCTTTAATTAAACTCTCTCTTGATAATTACAATAAGAGTATAAATATTAGTGAAGAAATTGGTGATAAAAGCGGTATTTCAGCTTCGCTAAATGGTATTGGACTCATTTATTTCAGTCAGAGTGATTATGTTAAAGCACTTGAATATTTTAATAAAAGTTTAAAAATATATGAAGAATTAGGAGATAAAAGTGGCATTTCTACTTCTTTAAATAACCTTGGAAAAACATATTTAATAAGAAATGAAACTCAAAAAGCATTAGTTTCTGCTCAAAGAGAATATAATTTAACAAAAGAAACTGGTTATGTTCAGGATATAAAAATTGCTGCTAAATTATTGGAAGAGATTTATGCTAAACAAGGTAACTATAAATTGTCAAGACAGTATTATGGCGAATATATTGTTATGCGTGATAGTATGACCAAAGAAGATAACCAAAAACTTATTCAACAGAAATATTTCCAGTATCAATATGAAAAGCAAGCATCAGCAGACAGTATTGCAAACAGAAAAGCATTGGAAATAAAGAATATTGAAATAGATAGGCAAAAGACTGAAAGCAAAAAACAGAAAATTGTTATTTGGTTTGTAGTTTCTGGATTGTTATTAATAGCTATAATTGCAGTTCTCATATTCCGTTCACTTCGAATAACACGCAAGCAGAAAGGTATAATAGAAGAACAAAAACAAATGGTAGATGAGAAAAACTTTATACTTAATCAACAAAATGAAGAAATCTCAACTCAACGTGATGAAATTACTGAACAACGTGATTTGGTTACTTCCCAAAAAGAACATATTGAATTTATACACAATGAAGTATCGCAGAGTATTGATTATGCAACTCGTCTTCAGTCTGCTATTTTACCAGATTTTGAAATAATTAAAGATTTTGTTTCTGAGCATTTTATTTTATATAAACCCAAAGCTCAAGTAAGTGGCGATTTTTACTGGTGGTCAATAGTAGAAGATTACTTGATAATAGCTGTAGTAGATTGCACAGGACATGGAGTTCCTGGTGCTTTTATGAGCATGCTTGGAACTTCGTTTTTAAGAGAAATTGTTGTTAAAGAATATATGACCAATCCTGGTATTATTTTAAAGCGTTTGCGTAAAGAGATTATTCACACTTTAAAACAAAAAGGTACATCCGGAGAGCAAAAAGATGGAATGGACATGGCATTAATAAGCGTTAATTTAGATACTTTAGAAATGCAGTTTGCGGGTGCAAATAATCCGCTTTATATTGTGAGGGGTGGGCAAAACCCTCAAGGTTTAACTAAGCCTAAGCCGTTGCAAAACCTTGAGGGTTTAACGAAGGATTATATCGAAGAAATTAAAGGCGATAAGATGCCTATTTCAATTTATATACGAATGGAGCCATTTAAAAACAATAATATTAAATTAGAAAAAGGTGATTGTATATACTTGTTTACAGATGGTTTTGCCGACCAGTTTGGTGGTCCAAGAAACAGGAAGTTTATGTACAAACAATTTAAGGATATATTGTTACAGAATTGTCACAAACCAATGACCGAGCAAAAAGAAGTTATTGAAAGTGCCTTTGATAATTGGAGAGGAGATAGCGAACAGATTGATGATGTAACAGTAGTAGGAATTAGAATATAAAAAATTAATCTTCATCATTTAGTAAATCAGGTCTTAAATTTTTTGTTCGTAAAACAGATTGTTCATACTTCCATTTTTCGATTTCAGCTTCGTTTCCCGAAAGCAGAATATCAGGTACTTTCCACCCGTTAAACTCAGCAGGGCGAGTATAAACCGGAGGGGCTAACAAATTATCCTGAAATGAGTCGGATAAGGCAGAAGTCTCGTCGCTAATGGCATCTGGCAATAATCTTACAATGCTATCAACCATCACAGCTGCAGCAATTTCGCCGCCTGTTAAAACATAATTCCCAATACTTATTTCTCTTGTAATTAAATTCTCGCGAATTCTATGGTCAATTCCTTTATAATGCCCGCAAAGAATTAAAATATTTTTTTTTAATGAAAGTTCATTCGCTATTTTTTGGTCGAATAGTTCACCGTCGGGCGAAGTATAGATTATTTCGTCATATTTCCTCTGACTTTTCAGAAAATTTATTGCATCATGAATTGGCTCTATCATCATAACCATTCCTGCTTTTCCACCAAAAGGATAATCGTCAACCTGACGATGTTTATTTTTAGAAAAATCGCGAAGGTTATGTAATTCGATATTTACCAATCCTTTATCTTTAGCTCTTTTTATAATTGAAAAGTTTAAGGGACTTTCTAAAAGTTCAGGTAATACAGTAATAATATCGAAACGCATTTGTTTTTCTTTTTGCAAATATAAACATTTTATACTGCGAACATAGTTTAGAGTTTCCAGTTTAGAGTTTTGGGTTTTTGGTTTCTGGTTTCTGGTTTTTGGTTTTGGGTGCGTTAGGGTTATTGAGCATAAGGAATATATCCTTAGATTTTCCAATCCTGTCGCCATAACCGATTAACTTATTTAACTATAACCATTAACTATTTAACCATAACTAAAAACCAAAAACTAAAACTAAAAAATGCCGGAAATTATCCAGTTTTCAGTATAAACACCAAAAAAAATAATACGAAATATTTGTTTATTAAATTTCGAAATTATCGAAACACTTACATTCAGACAAGTTACTTATATTACCAATTTCGATAAATTGTGAATCAGGAAAATCTTTTTTTATTAATTTTTTTAGAAAAGATTTAGAGTCAGAATTTATTATTTCATCAGATGAAAAATAATTATTGTAAATAATTGCTTTAAGTTTTATTTTTCTTTTTTTTATTGCTTCTAAACTTAACAATGTGTGATTTATACTTCCTAATTTTCCGGAAGTTACTAATATTAACGGATATTTGTTTGCAACAATATAGTCAATTAAAATGATATTTTTATTTAATGGTACGCAAAGCCCGCCTACTCCTTCAATTATAACATAATCGAAATGTTTTTCAAGTTCTTTTGTTGCTTTTAATATTTTATTTGGATTTATTTCTTTATTTTCAAGTTTAGAAGATAAATGTGGTGATGCCGGAAAATTAAATATATAAGGACAGGTAATGCTTTGTAAATCAAAATCATTTAGCTTTTCGTCCATTATTTCGCGATGTTTAATAATATCTTCAGATATTTTGTTACAACCGGTTTGAACAATTTTTTGAGTAATTACTTTATAACCTAGTTTTTTAAAATATAAGGCAATTAAACCGGTAGCAATGGTTTTGCCTGTATCTGTATCAATTCCTGAAACGAAAATTGTTTTACAATTCATGTTTAATGTTTTCAAGAAGTTTAATGACATTTTCTATTTCTGAAAGATTTATATTTGCTGTTATCGAAAATCTTAACCTTGATGTTCCATCTGGGACAGTTGGAGGTCTAACAGGCAAAATAAAAACTCCATTATCTTGTAAGTAGTCAGCTAATTTTATGCACTTTATATTTTCTCCAACAATTAATGGAATTATTTGACTTGAGCCATTTGTTTTATATCCTAACGATGAAATTTTATTTCTAAAAAAATCACTGAACTGCTTTAAATGAAGTCGTTCATTATTCATTGTTACAACATATTGCAAGATAAAATATGTCCATTCTAAAATTATTGGGGGTAAGGCAGTAGTATATATTAATGAACGCATTTTATTAATAAGATAGTTTCTAAACAAATTGTTACATATAACAAATGCTCCCTGCGCTCCAACAGCTTTTCCAAATGTGCCAATTATAAAATCAATTTTGCTTATGATATTTAATTCTTCAGAAAGTCCCAGCCCTTGTTTTCCAATTGTTCCAATTGCATGTGCTTCATCAACATACAAAAATGTGTCGTATTTTTCTTTAATTTCAATAAGTTTAACTAAGTCGGCATAATCTCCATCCATACTAAATACTGATTCAGTAACAATGAACACATTTTTATATAAATGTCTTTTTGTTTTAAGTATTTCTTCTAATTGTTCAGTATTATTATGTTGATAATAAATATTTTCTGCATCCGATAGTTTAATTCCGTCAATAATGCTTGCATGAACAAGTTTATCGTTAATTATTAAATCTTTTTTAGTTGTTAATGCTGGTAATATTCCAATGTTTGCATGATAGCCACTATTAAAAACCAAAGCTGCTTCACTTTTGTATAATGTTAACAAATAATTTTCTAATTGTGTGTAATGTTCGGAGTTACCTGTAAGCAATCGCGAAGAACTATTACTGCCTAAAAAATTATTGACATTTAAAATTTTATTCTCTAAAAAATTATGCCAAAGTACAGTATTACCTGATATTCCAAGATAATCATTTGACGATAAATTTAAGTATTCTCTGTTATTAAATGTAATATATTTTCCGTTCTTAACAGTTTCGCGTAATATTCGATAGTTGTTATTATCAATTAGTTTACTAATGTTTTCTCTGTAATATTTTGTTTTCATTTTAAATGTTATTAGCAACGTGTAAAATAGAATCACAAAGTTTTTTCAGCTCATTGTTTTTTATTATATATGGAGGCATTAAGTAAATGAGTTTTCCAAAAGGTCTAATCCAAACTCCTTGTTTTACAAATTCCTTTTGACATTTTTCTACATCAATATTTTGCTTCATTTCAACTACACCAATGGCACCAAGAACTCTAACGTCTGTAACATTTTTAAATGTTTGAGCTGGCTTGAGCCACTTTTGTAAATTGTTTTGAATGCGTAAAATATTTTTTTGCCACTTCGAATTTAATAACAATTCTATAGATGCCAACGAAACTGAACAAGCCAATGGATTAGCCATAAATGTTGGTCCGTGCATAAAAACTCCTGGTTCTTTATTCGAAATTGTTTTAGCAATATTTTCTGTGCAAATTGTTGCAGCAAAACTCAAATAACCACCAGTTAATGCTTTGCCAATGCACATTATATCTGAAGAAACATTTGCATGTTCACAGGCAAAAAATTTTCCTGTTCTGCCAAATCCGGTAGCGATTTCATCGAAAATAAGTAAAATGTTATATTTATCGCATAATTTTTTTGCTTCAATTAAATATTGTGGATGGTAAAACCACATTCCGCCTGCTCCCTGGACAATTGGCTCTAAAATTAATGCGGCAATATTTTTATTTTCTTTTTCAAATAATGTTTTTAAATGCTCAATATCATTTGGATTCCATTTTTCGTTGAACCTTGTTTTTGGTTGTGGTACAAAATACTGAACTGGTAAACTTTCTTTAAAAATATGATGCATACCTGTTTCGGGGTCGCAAACTGACATTGCGTTCCAAGTGTCGCCATGATAACCCGAACGTATTGTTGCAAAATGTTTTTTCTCACTTTTCTCCAACGAATACCAATATTGTATTGCCATTTTCATTGCTACTTCTACAGAAACAGAACCCGAATCGCAATAAAATATTCTTGTCAAATTTTTTGGTAGTATTTCTAAAAGTTTTTTTGTTAAATTTATTGCAGGTGTATGTGTAAATCCGCCAAACATTACATGAGCCATTTTGTTTAATTGCTCTGTTATTGCTTTATTTAATTTCTTATTGTTATAACCATGAATAACTGCCCACCACGACGACATTCCGTCAATTAATTTTGTGCCGTCTTCTAATTCAATAAAAACTCCTTTGGCAGATTTTACAGGATAAACTTTAAGAGGTTTTGTGGCAGAAGTATATGGGTGCCAAATATGTTCCTTGTCAAATTGTAATAGTTTTGAAATGGAGTTGGACATTATTGATTTAAGATTAAGGATTTAGGATTTTTTGAGATGCTGATTAACAAGATTCATTATGATTTTTTTCATCTGTTTATTTTTTTTAGTTTATTGTTTAAAAAAGTTCAAAAAGTTCATTGTTCTACGTTCACTGCCGACTGTTCACTGTTCAAAAAAACTCACTGTCATTCAATAGTCATACATAGTCATACAATTGTCAGCATTTGTAATGCAGTTAGAAAACAATTGTGTGACCATTGTATTAACTATTGTGTGACCATTGTTATTATTGTTCACTGTTTGCAGGTTTTTCTTCAATATTGTTTTCCTAATCTATTCAATCTTGTCTTCCTATTATCCTCAACTTTAACCTCAACCTCAAATATAATCAATCCTATCAATCTTGTCTTCTCAATCTATTCAATCTTGTTTTTTCAATCCTTTCAATCTTTCTTCTCAATCTTGTTTTCTCAATCTTATCAATCTCTTTCAAGCTTTGTTCGCTCATTTTTGCAAAATAATCATTCCATTCCTGCTCAATCGTGCTCAATCGTGTGTCTTTTTTAGTATCCGCTCAATCGGAGCAGGCAGTGAATGTTTAATCATAATTATCATAATAAATCTGCGTCATTTATTATTTAGGATTAAGGATTTGTAAAATTGAAACCATTTTTACGAAATTGCTCAAGGTCTTCATCAATATTTTTTCCAACGGTAGTTAGTAAATCGCCGACTAATGCAGCATTCACACCAGAGTTTAAAAGTTTTCCTTCAAGGTGCGAAATTTGCAATCTGCCACCCGCAAAGCGAATATATGCATCTGGGTTAATAAATCTGAAAAGTGCAAAAGTTATTAAAATTTCGTTATCGGAAAGGGGAGGAGTATTTTCGAGTGCAGTGCCTTCTATTGGATTTAGAATGTTAATAGGAATTGATTTTACTCCTAAATTTTTAAGTTCAAAAGCTAATTCTACACGTTGTTGAATTGTTTCGCCCATTCCAATAATTCCACCCGAACAAATATCTAAACCAACTTCTTTTGCTGATTTTAATGTGTTTATTTTTTCTTCATAAGTATGTGTAGAGCAAACGTTTGGAAAAAATGTTCTTGATGTTTCTAAATTACAATGATAATGTTTAATACCAATATCTTTTAGTTTTATAAGCTGCTCTTTTTTTAATAATCCCATTGAGGCATCAATTTCGATATTAGTTTCTTTTTTAATAGCTTGGTAAATATCAATTAGTTGAGCAAGTTTTTTCTCGGAAACAGTTTTGCCACTTGTTACAAGTGAAAATTTATGGACACCTTTTTGAGCGTTGTTTATAGCTTGTTTTACAGCTTCTTCTTTATCAATAATATCATAAATTTCGATATCTGTATTGTGAAACGATGACTGTGAGCACCATTTACAGTTTTCGGAACATTTCCCCGATTTTGCATTTACAATTGAACAAAGATTAAAATAGTTGCCTGTAAAATGTTTACGGATTTCGTTTGCCGAATTGCATAAATAATCTATTTCAGTAGTTTTACAAAGTTCAAGTGATTCTTCAGAAGCAATATTGCCTCCACTTATTATTCTATTTGTTAATAAATCAATTTTTTGCTTTGTCATAACATTAATATTTATAAATAAAAAATGCGTAAACAAAGTTCACGCATATAAAATTATTAATAGTATTTTTTAAATATATATTTTGTTCTGTTGAAATGCTATTTATATGATTATCAATAAATAACAAATTGCTTAATAAAATATCATATATAGTTAGTTTATCAATATTTGGTGGAAATTCTTTTTTAGTATTTGAGTTTAAATTAAAAAAACTTTGCATTTCGCTATAACCTTTACTTTTCTTAATAAAATCCTGAGAAACTTCAATTTTTAAATTTGAAATATTTACAATTCTCCCAATTGAAATAAAAACTGCATAAGTTTTTCGGCTCCAACGCGAAAAGTTGAGAATTCTTTTGTTCAGTATTTTATAATTACGAAGCATGTAGAGTGCAAAGTTATATTATTTTTAGAAATGAAAAAATTGAAATAAAGGATAAATATTTTTTTATAATTATTTTATATTTTATAAATTTAACCGTTAAAAATAAAATATTAATAATTTTACAAAAATTTAATTCATTATATGACAAACAACAAAAAAGAAAAAATTAAGAACTTTATTAAAAATACAAAGATTGATAAAAAGTACATTTCCGGCATATATAACTATTGCGACAGGTGGTGCGAGAGATGCTCATTTACCGGTCGTTGTTTAAGTTTTAGTTTTGGCGAAGAATTGAACCTTGATAATAAGGAAATTGATATAACAAATAAAAAGTTTTGGGATAATTTATCTTTAATATTTCAGGCAACTTCTGAATTATTGATTGAGAAAGCCAATGAATTAGGTATTGACCTTAATAAAAAAGTAAAAACACCAAAAAAAATAACTTTGAATAAATTGTTATTAAAACTTTCAAAAGATTATTCTGTTTTAGTAACTAAATGGATTCAAGAAAATTATGACAACATTAAAATTAAAGCTGATTTTTATTCAAATACAGATAGCAAAAAATTGATAAAATTAAAAGATGCTATTGAAGTAATTAATTGGTATTCAATGTTTATACATGTAAAATTACATCGTGCGTTGGTTCGTGATAAGGAAGAATTTGACCCCGAATTTGCAGAAACTGATTCAAATGGCTCTGCAAAAACTACATTAATAGCAATTGACCGCTCTATTGAGTCATTTGTTTTAATAAATAACATTTTAACAGAGTACGAGGATGACAGCTTAAAATTTTTATCAATGTTATCAAGAGTAAGAAAAATGACCGAGCAGACATTTCCGCAAGCAAGACACTTTATTAGAGCGGGTTTGGATGAGTAAATTGTTTATTAACATTTTGAAAAATATTAATAAAAATAACATATTGTACTTATTACTGAATCTAAAGCAAAGTACAAAAATACTAAAGCAAAAAACTTAAAAATTACTGAAATAACTTTAGGATTAGAAAGTAAGTTTCTAAATTGTGAAAAAATTATTGCTATAAAAATTGTAGAAATTAACCAACCAAGTTCCACAAGTACAAGAAAAAGTAGATTACCCATAAAAATTTTTTCATTTAGAATCATTGCTCTTGGAATACAAACAGTTATCCAATAAATCCATAACATCCCGTTTGATAAAATCATCAATGAGATTTTCCAAAAACTAAATGAAACTTTATTTTCGGAATCTATTTTTTTTATTTTCCATATTGAAATTGAAATCCATACAAGTATTACTGCTCCAGCAACTGAAATTATTCTGAAAATATTTTCGTGTAAATTAAACGAAGATAATAACAACATGCTGATTAATGCAACGGTTGTTTCAACAAGAAATGCCCATATAATAATTCGTAAACTTTTTAAAAATCCGGATTGTAAAATTTCAGTAAATGTAGCTGCTAATACAGGACCTGGAATCACGCCTCCAATTAATCCTAAAATAAATGCACTTAAAATTTCATTACTCATTCTATAATGAGTTTGTTTGTAAATGTAGATTTTGTTGTTTTTACATTTATATAATAAATACCTTTTGGTAAATTTGTTACAGAAAAATTATTTGTAAAACATTCTTGAATAATTTCTCCTTTGATATTTAAAATTTCAATATTTATTATTTTTTCGTTGTTAGTATTAATATATACTGTTTCGGTTGCTGGGTTTGGATAAACATATTGTAAAGGTTTTTTTAAATAATAATCGTTATTTGAATTTAATAAATTTAAACTTTCTTTTCTAAAATAAATATCTTCTTTGTTTGGAGTTTTGGTTCTATAATCGGACCATGCTACAAATACATCGGAATTGTTTAATGTTATTCCAAGAAAGTCGTTTCCTCTTATTTGATTAATAAATGGCGATGGTATTGAGCTTAAACAAAAATTTGGACCAAAACTTTGTCCTCCATCAACCGATATTGATGTATATACTTCAAAATCTGATGTGTCATTTGTTATTCCGTTTCTTCTATCGCGCCAAGCAACTGCATAAATTCCATTTGGCGAAAATGTTCCCCACGACATATCTTGTCCAAATCCATTGCTAATGGCATCATCGTTAACTCTAATAGGAGTGGAGCTCCAATTTTGTCCTCCATTTGTAGAATAGAGCGATAAAATATCTGCGTCGCCATTTCGTGCATCAACTGCCTGAAAAATTAAATTTCCTGCAATAGATGGATTTGCCGATAATGAATAACTTCCCTGATATAAAGTGTCGGTAATTTGTGAACCAGTAACTGGATATGCTATAGTATATTGAGAAAATGTATTTCCTCCATCAGTTGATTTTGTGCAAACAAACCTTGGAAAAGGATTTTGCGAAATATCGTATGATGCATAAGCACAATAAAAAGTACCATCGGCACCAATTGTTGGAGTTCCCATAATATTTGTAAGTGTGCCTGTTGTTACTGGATTATCTAATCGAACAATTGGCGAAAATGTGTTTGCTGTATCGCTTGAAATG
>Ga0210044_10010409_pt1 | contig 11086 bp, 12 predicted proteins | sample CryGey13umfilter_2_FD_183959 | JGI IMG/M metagenome (GOLD analysis project Ga0210044, IMG submission 183959) | Groundwater microbial communities from aquifer in Utah, USA - Crystal Geyser 4/9/14 3 um filter (SPAdes) (version 2) | ecosystem: Environmental > Aquatic > Deep subsurface >...
ACCTCCGGCCTCGGCTTCTTCTTTGCGGTGTTATTCATTTGTCTGTCCATTCCCGCCATTGTCGGAGCCATCGGTACCCTGAAATACAAAAACTGGGGCCGGATTCTCCTGGTCATTGTGGGCGTTTTCAATCTTCCGGGATTTCCCATCGGTACCGCGCTGGGAGCCTACACCCTCTGGGTGATGTTTCAAAAGGAGACAGAGTTGCTGTTTACCGGTGGGGCAAATCGCTGAGCGCTTCCTGCCGAAGCACTGTTCAATCTGGGGACCGTCTCTCCTGAGACATCAAGGTATTCGCCAAAAAGGTCGGCCACGAGGCAGGAATGGACCGGCACAAAGGCCAGAAGGTCGCCGATCCGCATTTTTCGTATGATCTCGGCAGGGGCCTGAACAACGCCGTGCTCCTGGGAGAGGGTGACGAGGCATACATTCCGGTTCAAGGGACCAAACCCATCTGAAGTAATGGCAATTGCATAGCCGTAGACGACTTGCCCGTTCACTCCTTCAAGCCTTTCTTTTGAAAAGTGAACCGCACCCCCCAGCACCACAATTTCATTCCGGTCAGGGTAAATGCCCGTAACGGGGCAAACTACGGCCAGTGCGAGACCTTCTTCGTCACAGGCCCCCAGGGACAACTGCATCAGGTCATAAAATACGAAATTTCCGGGGCGGATTTCATCCACGCCTTCAAAGCTCTCCACCACACTGCATCCGGGGGTATCTCCAACAGAAATTTCGCAGTCTTGAATGTCGTTTCCCCGGAGATAATCCCGTACACTGTTCATCCTTACAAGCGTTTCCCTGAAAACTGACTTCACTTCTTCAGGCCCGGAACAGTGATAACTGTGTCCGGAATGGGTGAGGATCCCGGCAAAGGCGAGCCTGGAGCCGGACTCAATCTGTCGGACCAGTGCAAGGATGTCCGTCTTCCGGTCCCAGGGAATTCCTGTCCGGTGATACCCGGTATCTATTTTTACAAATACCCGGTGCCCCCTTGTAACACCCGCAGCAAGAGCAGCTACAGTGTCAGGATGGTCCGCAAGAAGGTGAATGTCCGCGAGCCCATCCAGTTGGTTGAGTTCAGCAAGTTCCCGGACGTTGAAAGGAAAAGCCAATGTGATGTCAGTCCACTGATTCTCTGCAAAATAGCGGGCCATCGACACGGAACTGACGGTAATCCCGGAGACTCCGGCTTCCCGGAACCATTCCCCGATCACGGCTGACTGGTGGGTTTTAAAGTGGGGGCGGAACCGGACACCGGCACTGTTTGCCCGGGACGACATGGCGCTGATGTTCCGGTGAATCCTCGCGGAATCAATCATAGGGACCGGGGTGTGAACAGCATTCAAAAAACCGGGCGTTTCATCCATGGTTACTCCCCGGCTATCCCCGAATACCTTCAATGGCAAGGAGCCATTCCTTAATATCCGTTCCACCGGTAAATCCGCCGAGCTTTCCTCCGGCAGCAAGAACCCGATGGCAGGGAATAATGATGGGAATCGGATTCTTCCCCACAGCCCCACCAATGGCACGGGCGGCCTTCGGTTTGCCGATCTGAGCGGCCAGCTCGCCGTAGCTGACAGTCTTGCCGTAGGGAACATTTTGGAGTGCTGTCCACACGCTGGTCTGGAAAGCAGTGCCTTCCACCTGTAACGGAACGGAAAATCCTGTCAATTTCCCTTCGAAATAAGCGTGCAGCTCCCGGGCGGCATCGCGCAAGAGCGACGAAGGCGACGGCCCGGTTGGGGGCATGACGCCCCTTCTGAACTCAAGACGAACGAGCTGTCCTTTACGCTCAGTCAATTCCAGGAACAACGGCCGGTCCGGCATTCGGACGAACCAGTTGAATTCGCTCCACTCCGGCTTCGTCGAGCCACTGTTTTCCATATTCATCCGGATATCCCTCCACGTAATAAATCCGGGTAATCCCGGCATTGATAATCATCTTCGCGCAGATAGAGCAGGGGTGGGTGGTACAGTAAATTTCCGATCCGGCAATGGCGATTCCGTGGTATGCGGCCTGAATGATGGCGTTCTGTTCAGCGTGGAGAGCCACGCACAGTTCATGCCGCTCGCCGGAGGGGATATTCAACTTATCCCGGAGACAGCCGGTGTCGAAGCAGTGGGCAATTCCCCTCGGTGCGCCGTTGTAGCCAGTGGCCAGAATGTGTTTCTCTTTGACAATAACCGCACCAACCTGCCGGCGTGTACAGGTTGCTCTCGTGGCCACGTAATAAGACATCTCAATAAAATAATCGTTCCAGGATGGTCTGGGGTCCATGCTCGCTCCTTTGGGATATTGAAAAAGAGGGGCAATATGCCCCTCTTCCGGTTCTTATCTGATAATGGGCATGTACGGCGTGGGGAACATCCGGGTCAGTTTCGCCACTTCTTCTTTGATTGCAACTAAATACATATCGTCTTCCGTATGCTTCAACGCATTGGCAATCAGTTCTCCGATCTTTTCCATTTCCGCCTCTTTCATGCCCCGTGTGGTGACGGTGGGGGTACCCAGACGAATACCACTGGCAATCATGGGCTTATTCTTGTCAAAGGGGATTGTATTCTTGTTGGCGGTGATACCGGCCTGATCGAGCGCCAGTTCCGCCGTTTTACCGGTCAAACCGATTGAAGTCACATCCAGTAGCATCAGGTGGTTGTCTGTACCCCCTGATACGATGCGGATTCCACTTTCACTCAAAACCTCTGCCAGTTTTTTCGCGTTGATGACAACCTGATGCTGGTAAGCCTTGAATTCCGGTGTCATGGCTTCTTTCAACGCCACAGCCTTGGCCGCCACCACGTGAACCAGTGGACCGCCCTGGATTCCGGGAAAAACGTTGCGGTTCAATGCCTTCTTGAACTCTTCCCGGCAAAGGACCAGGCCGCCCCGGGGACCCCGGAGGGTCTTGTGGGTAGTGGTTGTGACAAAATCAGCATACGGTACCGGGCTGGGGTGCTCACCGGTGGCAACGAGACCGGCAATATGGGCCATGTCCACCATGAGATAGGCACCCGCTACGTCGGCAATTTCTCTGAACTTCGGAAAGTCCAGCGTCCGGGGATAGGCACTGGCGCCTGCCACAATGAGCTTGGGCTTTTCCCGAAGCGCGTCCGCCATCAATTCCTGGTAGTCCAGCTGCTCCGTGTCCCGGTGAACCCCATAGGATGACACCTCAAAAAAGCGGCCGGAAAAACTCAATGGATGACCGTGGGTCAGATGCCCCCCGTGGGAAAGATCCATTCCGAGAATTCTGTCCCCCGGCTCCAGGACGGAAAAATAAGCCGCCATGTTGGCCTGAGAACCGGAATGGGGCTGCACGTTGGCATGGTCCGCCTGAAACAGTTCCTTTGCACGTTCCCTTGCCAGCCTTTCCACCACGTCTGTGAATTCGCATCCGCCATAATACCGTCGGCCGGGATAGCCTTCCGCGTACTTGTTGGTAAACACGGAGCCGGTAATTTCCAGTATCGCTTCCGAAACATAGTTTTCAGACGCGATGAGCTCCAGGTTCTGCTCCTGGCGATTCACCTCGCCCTTCAGTGCTTCAAAAACGTCCGGGTCAACTGACTGTAATTTTTCAACCTTCATAATATGCCCCCTCAAAAAAATGGCAATCTATTTCTTACACTCCATCTCGGCAATTTTGGCCAGACGCCTTGAGTGACGACCACCTTCAAATGGTGTATTGAGCCAGGCATCCACAATATCCTTTGCTGTTTCCGGGCCGGTCGTACGCCCGCCCATGCACAGGATATTGGCATTGTTGTGCCTGGCCGCCAGAGACGCGGTGAGATGGTCGTGGCAGAGCGCCGCACGGATCCCCTTCACCTTGTTTGCCGAAATGGAAATTCCAATCCCCGTCCCGCACATGAGTATCCCTTTCTCAAATTCACCGGAAGCCACCTTCTCCGCCACTTTCAGGGCAAAATCCGGATAATCCACCGACTCGCTGGAAAAACAACCCAGGTCCTCGACATCATACCCGTTTTCATTGAGATAGGCCTTGACGGTTTCCTTCAGCTGAAACCCGCCGTGGTCAGAACCGATGGCAATTTTCATCTGTCCCCCTACGGATTGATTTTCCGATATTCCTTCATGGCATAGCTGTCTGTCATGCCGCCGATATAGTCTGCGATGACTCTTATAAATTTATCACAGGATTTCAGTTTGTCTGCTGTTTTTTTCTGTTCACCGCCAGTCAGATAGCGTAGATTCGGCACATTGCTGTTCTTTGAAACACGCAGAAGCACATAATCCGGAAGCAGCTTCGGATTGTTGTAGAAAGCGTTAAACAAATCCCTGAGTACCCGCCTGGCAATATGATCAGAACGGGCCACACTGTGGGAAAAAATGATCCGGGTATAGACAAATTCCCGTAACCCGGCAAAGGCCTTCTCCAGCTCAGGGGAAAAACAAAAACGAAACCGCCCGTCTTCTTCATGTACCACGCCATTTCCAATCAGGTTATCCATAAAAACGTGGAAGAGCGTTCGGATCAGGTCGTTCATCACATCATAGCCATTTCCCCTGGCAACAATCACGCGAAAGGGTTCGATATCACAGATCGGGGTTTCCTTCAACTGGCTGATGGATGCCATTTTCAGCCGGATACCGTCTTCCAGGTCATGGCACTGCTGGGCAATTTCATCCGTCATTGCCACAATGGCCGCTTCCGGACTGGATGCGGGACTGTCCACATGGAGCCCGTCATACTGCATCAGGTTATAAAGGCGGCCTTTTGTGCCTGTATGCTTCAGGATTCCCTCCCGAACCTTGTCCGTGAGGTTCAGACCGTCCCAGTCCCGGTAACGGTTTTCCAGCTCGTCCACAATGCGGACACTCTGGTAATTGTGTTTGAAGCCCCCCGTACGCTCAAACGCCTCAGGAACCGCATGGTCAATGGGAATTTCCTGCTTCAGGATATGGTTCAACACCGCTTCCCCGGAATGACCGAAGGGGGAATGCCCCAGATCATGGCCAAGGGAAATCGCTTCAGCCAGGTCCTCGTTCAGCGCCAGTGCCCGGGCTACCGAACGGGAAAGTTGTGTCACTTCCAGTGTGTGAGATAGACGGTTACGCAGATGGTCACTCTGCTCCGGTGCAAACACCTGGGTCTTTTCCTTCATCCGCTTGAATGCCAGACAGTGGATAACCCGGTCCCGGTCATGCTGAAACGGTGTACGGTACTCGACCTCCAGAACGGGTTCATCGTGCAGTCGTATGCCTTCGTCTGACCGGGTGGCCATGGGTGCCAGTCGCCGGGTTTCATCATCCAGGAAGCGTTTCAGAAACACCTGTCCCCCTAAAAAATACCGCTATCGCCGTCCAGCGGTTTCCGTTGAACCGGCATCGTCATACAGCGGACACCGCCGCCGCCCCGGGCCAGCTCCGCTCCATCAATTCCCACCGCCACCTTCTCCATGGCGTTGAGATCCACCTTGTCCGAAACCACATCGGCCACCGGCACCGTCTTGAAACCGGCCTTTTCCAGCTCCCGGAGCGTGTGGTAATTGCAGGCATAGCCCAGGATCTTCCCCGGCGCGAAGGCAAAGAAATTCGTTCCGGAAAGCCACTGCTCCCGTTCCTGATCCACCCGTTCTTCGCCGCCGCAGATAATCGCTTCCATTGGGATCCCGATATCCGAAAGTCCGCTGACCAGGCTGGGGACTTCTACCATTTTGGTCTTGCCCTTCGGAGAAATCGTAATGTGAATCACCTGCAGCTTTTCCTTCCCCAGAATATATGGCTCATACACCACGCACTGGTTCGCATCCACCATTGTAAACACCATGTCCAGATGAATCGTTGCCCGCTCCCTTGGCAGGACCACTGCGAAAAGGTGAAAGGGTTCCGTAATGGACTGCTGGATTCTGGAGAGGAAAATATCCAGACTGCGTGTCGTTGTTCGTTCACTGACACCCGCCGCCACCACATTCCGGCCGATTGCCAGGAAATCGCCTCCCTCAATCGTTACCGACTTGTTCCCTTCCTTCGTCCCGTCAAAAATGAAACCCTCACTCATGAACTCAGGATGGTGGCTGAAAATCGTCTTTGCAATAATCGCCTCCCCGGCCCGGACCTTGTTGGCCATGGACCCGGTCAGCACCTTACCCCGGAACACAATGGCGCTGTCCCGCATGAAATATAGATTTGGAAGCGGTGGAATCGCATAGGTACGGCCCGAAAGATACCGTTCCAGCGTATCCTTCGGTTCCCGGACACCTTCCACAACCGCCCGTGTCAACTCATCGGGAGCCATCTCCCGGAGCATCGGCTCCAGCTCCAGTGCCTCGTCAAAAGTAAGAATTGTATGGATAAAATTGCGCCGGACTGCCTCGCTCTGTAGAACATCTGTCAACAGATCCGTCACTTCAAAAACCTTCGTTACCTGCTTCAGTGTCTCTGTCAGGCCCTCGTGATCCTGTGCTACTACCGGCAGTGTCAGAATATCGTTGTACAGCACTTCCCCTGCAGTCTTCGGGGTCATCACCTCAATTTCACGGCCGGGACTGTGAACAATCACCTTCTCCAGCTGGCCGATTTCAGAACAGATACGTACATTGGGCACGGGAATCCTCCGGACACTTGATGTCAAATTGAAAAACTGCCGGGTCGCAACCCCCGGTCTGTCTCCATAATATCAAATGAACCGGTCCCCGGCAAAGGGCGTGGCGGATTTGCCGCCGTGGATTGTGGAAAGTGGATGGCGAGCACCTTCGGTGCGTGGATGGTGGATGCTTGGAAAAGAGGAAAGAAATTATGGGGTAATACCAGAGAGAATTGTCTATTGACAAAAGACAATTAACGCCTTATGCTGAAAAATATGGAAATATTTCATGAGCGGATAATAGAGATGTGTAGATTAACAAGTTATGTGTATTGAATAAAAAAATAGAAAGGAGCAAAGGGATGAAAAAAAGTAAAGCAACAAAAACACAGGTGAAAAAAGAAAGATCGCCTAAAAAAGTTGAGGAAGTTATTAAAGCCAAAGGGCATCCAAACGGAAAGTTGCCAAAAGATAAAGAATTACATCAAAGAACCATGGGGTCACATCTTGCAATGCCACATCTTATGTGATAAAAAGTCAGCATGTTGTTCGTAAAGGAGTCATAGCAAGATGGCAAGACCATTGAGGATAGAATACCCGGGGGCGATTTATCACGTCACATCCAGAGGCAACGCCCGTCAAAATGTATTTCTGGATGATGAGGGCAAGACGCTTTTTCTATCAAAACTGGAGAGGGCAACGGAGCGCTACGGTTTTCTATTCCACTCATATTGCCTGATGGACAGCCATTATCATCTACTTCTGAAAACACCTAAGGCAAATCTTTCGTTAGGTATGCAGAGGATTAATGGAGATTACACACAGGCCTTCAACCGCACTCGGAAAGAAAATTGGGACAGCCACACTGTAGGCCCGCATGGTACGGAAGGCGCTGGAGAAATGACTTGACCCCAATATTTTTTGGAGAAATTGTGGCATTGCAAGATGTGACCCCAATATTTTTTGGTCTGGGAATGTGAAGTTATGGCTGACCCCTTGGCAGTTGCAGAGTATATTATTAAACAATTAGGCATCAGCAATCATAAAAGATATCCCATCGAAACTGATCGAAGTCAAATTATGAAAATCGCTGAAAAAAGAAGTAATTATTATTTAAATGGTGAAAGCAAGGATTATGGAAAATATTAAAACATATACATTCCGTTTAGGTGAATTTTTTTGCGGCCCAGGCGGTTTGGCCTTGGGTGCCAAATTAGCTAAAGTAAAACTGGGCAAAAGAAGCTATTTAATTAAGCATGCATGGGCAACAGATTATGACCATGACAGTTGCGAAACATATCGGTTGAATATTTGCCATGGAACCCCAAAATCTATTGTGTGTGAAGATATCCGGCATCTAGATTTTAATAAACTAAAAAACATTTCTGACATAGATGGATTTTCCTTTGGTTTTCCATGTAATGACTTCAGCGTTGTAGGCGAGCAGAAAGGAATTAACGGAACATACGGCCCTTTATATGCTTATGGTGTAAAAGCAATACAATTGTTTGAGCCAATATTCTTTTTGGCTGAAAATGTTGGGGGACTGCGGAATTCAAATGATGGAAAGGTCTTTGCAAAGATTTTAAAGGAGTTGTTTAATTCCGGCTACTCTCTATACCCACATTTATATTGTTTTGACAAATACGGCGTGCCGCAGGCAAGACGGCGAATCGTAATAATTGGAATAAGGAAAGACATAGATTCTATTTTCAAAATTCCTTCTCCAATATCATTTGAGAAAGCTGATATTTCCTGCAGAACTGCTTTAGAAAACCCACCAATACCAAAGGATGCCCCAAATAATGAACTGACCAAACAATCAAAGGCTGTTATTGAAAGGCTTCGTTATATAAAACCAGGAGAAAATGCTTTTACAGCAGCTATTCCAGATCATTTACAATTGAATGTGCGTGGCGCAAAAATAAGTCAAATTTATAAGCGGCTTGACCCGGATAAACCTGCTTATACTGTAACCGGAAGCGGCGGAGGAGGAACGCATATGTACCACTGGAAGGAAAATAGAGCCTTAACTAACAGAGAACGTGCCAGATTACAAACTTTTCCAGATGATTTTATTTTTTCCGGCTCAAAGGAGAGCGTCAGAAAGCAAATTGGGATGGCTGTACCGTGTATGGGAGCAAAAGTGATTTTCGAAGCAGTGCTTAAAAGTTTAGCCGGCATTTCTTATCCACACATCGCTCCGAATATAGAACCGATGATTCATCCATCTCATATAGATTATTACAACAGTACGGCCACTGGACAGCTAAGGATATGCGAACAGTCCACGGAATATATACCAGAAAATTAGGAGAGGTCATGCATTTCGATAATCTGTATAATGAAATTCTGTTGAATCCGTTGCAAGACTCTGAGCTGAATAAATTGCTCATAGTTTCTGGTTACGCAACAGCTGCAATGTCATTCCACTACATTAATGATTTGAGACAAAAGGCTAAAAATATCGATATCCAACTGATAGTTGGAATGGCATTAAAAGATGGATTAACGTCAAGTAATCATAACGGTTTTAAAAAGCTGGTCAGCGAAGATTTCCAAGATACTTTTAAGTGCAGTTATATTATGAAAAGTCCCGCAGTACATTCAAAATTGTACATTTGGTGCGCTGATGAAAAACCAGTATGTGCATTTACCGGGTCAGCAAATTACACACAAACTGCGTTCTTTCTTAAAACCCAAAGAGAAACTATGAGCAGATGTGATCCTAATGAAAGTGCTGGCTATTTCAATTCGTTATTAAATGAAACCATTTTTTGCAATCACCCCGATGCCGAACAGTTCATTACAATTTATAGAGACAGTCTGCGGCGAAAAGAATACCAGATGGGTGTGACTGATGAAGCCGAATATGAAGTCAGCGATTATTCAGGACTCCCATCTGTAACTGTTTCATTATTGGATAAGAACGGCAATTTACCACGGCGGTCAGGCCTGAACTGGGGACAAAGGACTGAAGAACACAGAGAACCTAATCAGGCGTATATTCGCTTAACCTCGGATATTTATCACACCGATTTTTTCCCTCCGGTTTCCGTTCATTTCACACTTTTTACAGATGATGGAAAAACCCTTGTATGTACCAGGGCACAACAGAACGGAAAAGCTGTTCATACTCCACACAATAACAGTTTAATTGGCGAATATTTCAGAAACAGACTTGGTGTTGGCAATGGCGAGCCTGTGAGAAATGAGCATTTGATTAATCATGGCCGAACAGATATTACCTTTTACAAAGTAGACGATGAAACATACTATATGAATTTTGCGCCATGATAAATTGAGACAGCACCGAACAATCGCATGCACTCGGACAGGGAAAAGCGTCGCTCGTTCCTCGCTATGCTTTTTCCTGCCGGTGATGCGAAGCGTTGGAGCGATTAATACATGATACTAGGATTGTATATTGAAACCACAATGCAAATTTTATGAGAAAACTGATGCCATTATGCAGATTCTTAATCAAGATGATTTTTTGAATAATTTCTCAAATGCAGATTTCAGTTTTAGACTTAAAAAAAAGAAATATGCAGTTAATGATTTTCAAACGCTTTTAATCAGCTCTGTACTGGATTGGAAGACTGACGAAATAAATAAACTTGCTTCTTGCTTTAATGCAGCTATAAACTTTTATGGAGATTTTTCTAGTTTTATTCCTAATATAATTGTTTTTGTAAAAATGAATGGAATGGAAGAACCAGGTAATGCATATTGTAGAAATAATAATACAATAATTCTTCATCCGAGTGCACTTAATAGAGAGTTACCAAGTTTAACTAGGTTATTGGTTCACGAGCTTTTTCATATTATCTCAAGAAATAATAATAATCTAAAAGAGCAATTGTATAATCCGATTGGTTTTTTAAAAAATGAAGTAGCAAACTTTCCCCCAAATATTGCTGAAACTATAATTACAAATCCGGATTACCCAATAAATGAATATGTTTTTAAAGCAAAAATAAAAAATAGCTTCTATGATGTATACCCGATTTTATATGCAACAGAGTATGAATCTATGAACCATGAAACAATTAAAGCTAAATTTATAGATACAAAATATTTAAATATTTATGAAATGGAAGAAATAGAAAATTACAGTCAATGTATTGGAAATAATACAGATTATACTATTCAGCCAGAAGAAATAATAGCTGAAAATATAACCGAAATGCTATTGAATGAAGAAGTCAGTAATAAAGAACTGATTAATGTCAGAGATGGGGTCGGTTCACCACAGTTGACAAAAATGTCAGAGATGGGGTCGGTTCATCACAGTTGACAAAAACACCATAGTCGGAGATGGGGTCGGTTCACCACAGCCTGTCAAGCCATTTAACTTTCTTACCGTGTCAGAGATGGGGTCGGTTCACCACAGTTGACAACGGTCGCATCACCAACACCGCCCCCAACCTTGACAGTATCGAAGCCTATGGCGGCAACAGCGCACGGTACGCCTACGATGAAGAAAACGGCCGGCTCACATCCATCACCGACATCACCGGCCGAACCGTGGG
>Ga0210044_10010413_pt1 | contig 11083 bp, 9 predicted proteins | sample CryGey13umfilter_2_FD_183959 | JGI IMG/M metagenome (GOLD analysis project Ga0210044, IMG submission 183959) | Groundwater microbial communities from aquifer in Utah, USA - Crystal Geyser 4/9/14 3 um filter (SPAdes) (version 2) | ecosystem: Environmental > Aquatic > Deep subsurface > Groundwater...
CGCGCCAATCTGGTTGGCGTGATCAGTAACGGTACTGCAGTGCTGGGGCTGGGTAACATCGGCGCACTGGCAGGCAAACCGGTCATGGAAGGCAAAGGTGTTCTGTTCAAACGTTTTGCCGATATCGATGTATTCGATATCGAACTGGATGAAACCGATCCCATGGCTTTTGTTGAAACGGTTGCGCGTATGGAGCCGACCTTCGGCGGTATCAACCTCGAAGATATCAAGGCACCTGAATGTTTTATCATCGAAGAAGAGCTGAAGAAGCGCATGAATATCCCCGTGCTGCATGATGACCAGCATGGTACGGCTGTGATTACCGCTGCCGCCTTTATCAATGCCCTGATCCTGCAGAACAAGAACATTGAAGATGTCACCATCGTCTGTCTCGGTGCCGGTGCGGCCGGTTTTGCCTGCATGAAACTGATCGAACAGCTCGGCGCCAAACGTGAAAACATCCTGTTCCTGGATCGTAAAGGTGTGATCACCAAAGACCGCGATGAAGATATGCCGCCGCACAAAGCCTATTTTGCCAGTGACCGGCCGGCCTGCTCGCTCGAAGAAGCCATGAAAGGTGCCGACGTATTTGTCGGACTCTCTCAGGGTAATATGGTGACCACCGAGATGCTGCAGTCCATGGCTGACAAACCTATTGTCTTCGCCATGGCCAATCCGGATCCTGAAATTGCCTATGATGTCGCCATGGCTTCGCGCAAGGATCTGATCATGGCCACCGGTCGCTCCGATCACCCGAATCAGGTGAACAATGTGCTGGGCTTCCCGTTCCTCTTCCGCGGCGCCCTCGATGCCCGCGCCACCACTTTCAACGAAGAGATGAAGATGGCAGCGGTGTATGCGCTGGCGGAGCTGGCGCGTGAAGATGTGCCGGCCTCCGTATTGAAAGCCTATGGCGTCAAAGAGCTGCGCTTCGGCCCTGAATATATCCTGCCCAAACCGTTTGATCCGCGCCTGATCGAAAGGGTTCCGGTTGCCGTAGCCAAGGCTGCGACCGAAACAGGTGTGGCCCGCAAACCGATTCTCGACACGGAATCCTATGCCCGTGATCTGGCCGGCCGCATCGACAGTTCGCGCCACTTCATGCGCATGATCAGCGACAAGGCCCGTGCCAACCCGCTGCGCCTGGTCTTGCCTGAAGGTGAAGATGAAACCGTGATCCGCGCAGCCATTGAGATGAAGTATTTCGGCATTGCCACGCCGATCCTGATCGGCCGCAAGGATCGTGTTGAAGCGCTGTGCAAATACAACAAACTGGACATCAGCGACATTGAACTGATTGATCCTGTGGTTGAAAACTCGCGCTTTTCCAGCCTTGCCGATGCCTACTATTTCGACCGCAAGCGCCACGGCGTATTGCGCGAGGACGCGGTGAAAACACTACGCGGCGACGTCAATATCCTCGGCGCCATGCTGGTGCGTCAGGGTTTTGCCGACGGCATGCTCTCCGGCCGCACGGCTCACTACCCGAACGTACTGCGCCCGCTGCTGCAGGTACTCGGCCACAACGCCAGCGGCGAACATCACCATGTCTTCGGCATGTATATCATGCTCATGGAAAATGCCGCCTATTTCCTGGCTGACTGCACGGTGAATGTGGAGATGAACGCCACGGAACTGGCCAGGCTTGCCGAACTGGCTGCCGAAACGGCTGCCTCCCTCGGAGTCAAACCGCGTGTCGGCATGCTCTCCTTCTCCAACTTCGGCAGTGTCGATCATCCGGAAACACGCAAGGTGGCCGAAGCCACACAGATGCTGCACGAGCGTAATCCTGATCTGATTGTCGACGGTGAACTACAGGCCGATACGGCTGTGAATGATGTGATTCTCAAGCAGTACCCGTTCAGTAAACTGAAGGAGCCCGCCAATGTACTGATCTTCCCGACCATGCAGGCCGGCAACATCTCCTACAAGCTGCTGCGCGAACTCGGTGGCGGCACCGCCATCGGCCCGATCCTGCTGGGCCTGCCGCATCAGGTGCATGTCCTGCAAACCGGCGCCAGCGTCGATGATATCGTCAACATCGCTGCCATTGCCGCAGCCAGAGCCGCCGACGCATAATAAAAAAGGGTGGAGGGAAACTCCTCCACCCTTTTAAACACTTCAGGTGTTCATACTGCCAGCTACTTATCTGTCTTTATAATCGTGCCTGCCTTAAGATTTTTCACCCTGTATTTCCCCTCAATGTTCTGCATCTGGAACAGGCTGTTTCTGGCCATCACCAGACCCATTTCAGGGTTCTGCTGAATAAAAACAATTTCTCCTTCAGTCGGAGAAATCTCAATTTCGGCCCAATTCTCAGCTTTAGACTTGATCGAATGCTCACCGGGAGTAACGTTGAAATAGATATACTGACTACCACGGTTATACCCCATTTCTGATTGAGCTAGTTTATCATCAAGGAATACATTGAAACGGATCAAAGCCCCCAATGGTGATGGTCTGACAACATAAACCATAGCCTTTCCTGCATCTGGATTTTTTGGCAACTGATAATCTTTAAGCTGCTCTTTCATCTCAGCATGCGTCGGTAATTTGCTGGCACAGCCCTGCAAAAAGAATCCTGATGTTAAAACGGCTAAAATTGCCATTACCCGTAGTGAACACTTCATAATACCCCCCTCCTTTTAGGAACATCTAAATTAAACCCGCAATATATACATGGAGAAATATGTTGTATGTCCCCCAAATGGGGGACAAAACTTTGAATTTCACTGCAGATTCAGGCTGCTTGAACAAGCAGAAGCGGTCATTGGAAGTACGGCCTCTTTTTATCACTTTATGACTTTCCCATACAGATTACGACAGTCCCCAATCGTTGTTCAGTCTCTACTCTTTGATGTGCTTTAACAGCTTGCTCCATTGAATAGATTTTATCGACGACCGGTTTTATTTTTTCATCCTCAATCATATTTTTAGTGCGAGGAGATCTTCCCTCTTCTCTCCGACAAAAGAAAAAATCACTGTTTTATTCGAAGAGGACACTTGGGGTAGCAACATTCAGATGATTCCATGCTTTTTTAGATCAGGAATGTGTCTTTGCAAGACCTAACACCGCCACCCTCCGCCACCGCTTGGATGATATCGTCAACATCGCTGCCATTGCCGCAGCCAGAGCTGCCGACGCATAACGAAAAAAGGCTGAAGGGGATTCCCCTTCAGCCTTTAATTCTTCTTTACCAGTCACATCGCCCGACTTCAACCGTTTATCACCTTTCCATGTTCGAGTCCCAATTAGCCCCCCAATTCGGACAAATCTGGGCACCATTGGGATGAGGTAATTCTTATTACGTAGATCTTTTTTTTAAGCCTGATTTATTCGCCTGGCAGCTCATGGTCGAGATATTTCGTGAGGATATTTCTAGTAAGCAGAAGCATTTTCCACCTCGTGACGCCATCGGTTGGCTTCGCCTCTGCCCAGTTTCCGTGTCTAATAGGATCAGCATATACCTTTACAATATCTTCGATTGATGTTCTGTCTGTACCAAGTGCAGCATGCATGTCATCCCATCGTTCCTTTCCTGTTTTATATACAAATGCAGCCTTTATACTTTCGATAGCTCTATAGCAGTAAGTTGCACAATCAGTAACATCGGTAATTGCATGAAGAAAGTCTCGAAGTGCCAACCTGAAGAAAATATCTTGGTTAACCAGCTGCATTGCCTGATTAAAAACCGGGTTATAGGGTTCAAAACCAAGCGTCTGATCTCGACTCTCTCCAACAGGGCGGACGCCAAAAACGTGCGGAGTTCCATCCTCCTCTGTTACTTTAATAAGCTCGACTGAGTAGCCCGAACCAAGAGAAAACCCTAACGCACTAACAACCATGGATGCAAAATGCTCTGCAGTGAGATATGCAGAGGTGAAGCCATCAATGGATTGTAAATCTACTAGGACAGTTATCTGGGAAGAATCGCATTGAGCAACAACGCTACCTTGCTCAGGAACAGTCCATTCGAGTCGGCTGAAATTCACATCGGCACGTTCGGGATGAACTCTGCCTGTCGCGATATATTTCATAAACTGCAGCTCCCCTCTTGATTCATCCCCGTTTCAGTAACACGGGGGTCTACAAATACATGCCAAGCAAATCTCCGTGGTATTCATTATAGATGAAGAAGCCTGAATTGCACTTTAGCCGTGTTAATTGAGCCTTATGGTGTCCGTTACTGTCCTGCGGAACCATCTCCCAGGAAGGACTCAAACCTGGACAAGAGGAAAACGGCTAACCTTGGATGCAAAGAACCAATCAGGAAAAATGAATTGTAGGGTGCTAAATCAGCCGCGAGGCAGGAAGGAGCGGGGGTTGATCAACTGGCCGTAACGGCGGACTTCGTAGTGCAGGTGGGGGCCGGTTGAGTGGCCGGTTGAGCCGATGCGGCCCAGCAGCTGATTGGCTTCAACCACATCACCGATATTCGCCACCATGCTGCCCATGTGGGCGTAGCGGGTTTTGTAACCGTGGCCATGTTCGACATCCACCACATAACCGAAATCTTCCATCTTGCCGGCGAAGGTTACGACACCACGGCTGGCAGCCACAATCGGTGCGCCATGACGGTTGGCGATATCCACACCGTAATGCTGTGAAGGCGTGCCGTTAAACGGGTCGGTACGCGGGCCGAAACGCGAGCTGATCCAGCCGCCTTCAGTCGGCCATGCATGCGGCCTTGCCGCCTGCGCATCACGTTTGGTTTCCATCATAAAATCGACAGCGGTCAACTGCGTACCCAGCTGTTTCAGGCGCTCGTCCAGACTCTTCATGCGACCTTCAATATCTGCACCTGTATTATGCGTGAGCTGCGACTGGCGCGGACCGCCAAATGCCGGTTCAAGGCCAAAGTCAAACTCGGCTTTATCCAGCGATGCCACATTCACAAGCTTGGCTCCGAGCATATCGAGACGGGAAATACGAGCCTGCATCTGACCGAGAGCACGCGCATAGACAGCCAGCTTCTGCTCATCAGCGAGCATCTGCTCCTGCAACTCGGCTGCCCTGGCATCCTTGCGCAGCTGCACCAGCTCCAGAGCCCTTTGCGTCTGCTCCAGCTCCACAGACAACTGCCCGGTCTGGTATATGCTATAAGCACCCCAAACGCCGAAACCCATCATTGCCGAGAGCAGAAACAGCCCTGTCAGCAGCACCTTGCGGCCCATGACAATACCGAAAATCTCCCCGGAAGAGGATGACGATACCATCAATGGTTTTCTCAGCTTCAGCAAAAAAAGGCCTCCAAGCCATTAATTTAAAACAGAAAACTTCCGGATTCTGTTGACTGCTTCTATGCCAGAGGCACATTGAGCGCAGGCAAACTATCTTAATTGACTGAATTCTCAAAGTTTTTATGCTTAGGCGATGCAAATTGCCACCGCGCTCGCGCAACCACTATCCATTCATCGCCACTGCATGCAGCAGCTGATCCATGAGTCACTGGTCTTTGATCAGGCCAACTGTCAGGGGTTTCTGGCTGGATCCGGTACGCTGATCGAATCAAACAGCCGTTCGGCAACAGCGGCTAAAACGTCACTCATCGGTGTGTATCTGAAAACCGATGCTCAGGGCGAGGCCGATCACCGGCAGGCGGCACTGCTACAACAACAGTTTGTCAAAGCCACCGGACGGGAACCGTCCTTTTACCTGCTGCTGGAGTGCAGCCACAAAGGCAGGACCGAAGCGTGGCTGTTTGCCGATGCGGCACTGACACAGGCTCTGGATCTGGATATGCTCGAAGATGGTGCCCTGTACCCCGTCTCAACCAACCGCTAGGGTTTAGCACATGCGAATCTGTCATATTGGATTGAATCATAAAACTGCGCCGGTTGAGTTGCGCGAACGCCTCGCCGTGCCTGAAGCGGATATCGCTGCGATCCTGCAGCAACGCATCCAGCATCCGGCGATTCGCGAAGCCGCCCTGCTCTCCACCTGCAACCGCGTGGAAATGACCGTGGTCACGCATGACCCGGATGCCGCTATTGCCGCCGTACATGAGTGGTTTGCCGAAAAGTCCGGCATGAGCCTGGAAAAAGTGTGCGAACACCTCTACTCATTCACCACCGACAGAGCCATCCAGCATCTGTTTGCCGTGGCTTCGGGGCTGGATTCACTCGTACTCGGTGAGCCGCAGATTCTCGGACAGGTCAAAACATCTTATGAACATGCACTGACAGCCAATACGGCAGGCCACGTGCTGCACAGGCTCTACCAGTCCACTTTTTCCGCCGCCAAACGGGCCAGAACCGAAACACAAATCGGTAAACAGGCGGTCAATATCTCCTCCTGCGCGGTTGAGCTGGCCAAGCAGATTTTCGGCGACCTCTCCGGCAAAACCGTTTTGCTGATGGGCGCCGGTGAAATGGCCGAACTGGCCGCCACCCATTTCCGCGCCAATGGCTGCACCGACATTCTCGTGGCCAACCGCACGCTCAAGCGGGCCCAGAACCTGGCCATGGAGTTCGAAGGTCATGCGTTGACCATGGAGCAGTTGCCCGACTACCTGGATGCCGCCGATATTGTTGTTTCCAGTACCGGTGCCAGCACCTTCGTATTGCTGCCCGATGTGGTGAAAGCCGCCATGAAGAAACGCAAGGGCGAACCGATGTTCCTTGTCGATATCGCCGTACCGCGCGACATCGACCCGCGCATTGGCGATATTGACGGCGCTTACCTGTATGACATTGATGACCTGCAGCAGGTAGTGCAGGGCAATGTGCAACATCGCCAGCATGAAGCGGAACTGGCGCGTGCGATCCTTAAAGAGGAGGCCACCGCATTTCTGGGCTGGCTGAAATCTCTCGAATCCGTACCGCTGATCCGTAACCTGCAGCAACTGATGGAGATGCGCCGCGCCGAAGAGCTGGAAAAGGCCATGCGTTATATGAAGGACTTTGATCCGGCTCAGATTGAGGCGGTTGAACGATTCAGCAAGGCCATGATGAAACGCTTTATGCACTCATCCCTGCAGACACTGAAAAGCCTGCCTGACGATATCGAAGGCGATCTGCTGATGGGCGCTGCAACACGTCTGTTTGATCTGGATGAACGGCCACCACGGCTGACCGTGGTAGCCAAGAGCAAGGGGAATGATGAACAATCGGCTGGATAATATCCTCAGGCGACGTGAAGAGATCGCCATCCTGCTTTCCGATCCCGATGCCACCTCCAACAACCAGCGATTCACCCGGTTATCCCGCGAGTTTTCCGAGATTGAGCCTGTGGCTGAAGAGGCCACGCATTATCTGCAGCTGTGCGAGCAGCTGAAGGATAATCAGGAGATGATGGCTGACCCGGCTTGTGACGCCGAACTCAAGGAACTTGCCGGCAGTGAGATCCCTGAACTGAAAGCAGCCATCGCCGCCAGTGATGCCAAGCTGTCACTGCTGCTGCTGCCGAAAGACCCGAACGATACCCGCGATATTATCCTGGAAATCCGCGCCGGCACCGGTGGCGATGAAGCCGCCCTGTTTGCCGCCAACCTGTTCCGCATGTACTGCCGCTATAGCGAACTGCAGGGTTTCAAGGTCGAAATCCTCTCGGCCAGCGATACCGGCATTGGCGGCTATAAAGAGGTGATTGCCCAGGTTTCCGGTCAGGGCGTCTTTTCAAAGTTCAAGTTCGAGTCCGGCGTACATCGTGTGCAACGCGTCCCGGAAACCGAATCCGGCGGCCGCATCCATACGTCCGCCTGCACGGTGGCCGTACTGCCACTGGCTGAAGAGGTGGATGTAAATATCCGCCCTGAAGATATCCGCATCGACGTCTACCGCGCTTCCGGCGCCGGCGGCCAGCATGTGAACAAAACAGAGTCGGCAGTGCGTATCACGCATGCGCCCAGCGGCATCGTGGTCACCTGTCAGGATCAATCCAGCCAGCATAAAAACAAGGCGCAGGCCATGAAGGTGTTGCAGGCACGCCTGTTCGACAAAGAGCAGTCGGAAGTCAATGCGGAGCGTGCCGAAGCCCGCAAGGGCATGGTCGGCTCGGGTGATCGCTCCGAACGCATCCGCACCTATAACTATCCGCAGGGGCGCGTCACCGACCATCGTATTAACCTGACCCTGTACAAGCTGGAACAGATTCTCGGCGGCGACATGGGCGAACTCATCGATGCCATCATCACCTACCACCAGGCAGAACTGCTGGCCGCCCAATCCTCCTGAACCGGATGTTGACCCGTCCACTGCTGCTGGCTGCGGCAAACAGGCTGAAGCTGGCCGGTTGTGACACGCCGCGTCTGGATGCGGAGTTGCTGCTGATGTTTGCCTGGCAGGTGAGGCGCACCGACCTGATTACCCGCTCCAATGATGCTGTGCCGGAAACTGTCGCAGAAACCTTTGAAAGCATGCTGAAGCGGCGCGAGGCGCGAGAACCCCTGGCCTACATCACCGGTGAAAAGGAGTTCTGGTCTCGTCCGTTTCATGTCACCCCGGCTGTACTGATCCCCAGACCTGAAACCGAACACCTGATTGAGTCCGTACTCGAAGTATTCCCGGATCAGCAGGGTTTCTATCACTTCTGCGATATCGGCACCGGCTCCGGCTGCATCGGCCTGACACTGGCCTGCGAATATCCCCATGCGCAGGTGACCATCACCGATATTTCACAGGCCGCCCTGTTGATCGCCACAGAAAATGCCAAAAACCTGGGCGTTACTGATCGAATAAGCTTTCGCTGCGGTGACATGCTCGCTGCACTGACCACATCGGACGGCCCCTATGATGCCATCATCTCGAACCCCCCCTATGTGGCCCTGCATGAGATGGACGGACTGGAATCCGAGTTGAGTCATGAACCGGGCAGCGCCCTGACCGATGGCAAAGATGGTTTGTCTTTTTTGACTGTCATCCTGAATCAAGGACTGTCACATCTGAAGCAGCACGGCTTCATCATGGTTGAAACCGGCCCTTGTGGCTTACCGGAAACGCCGTCTGGACTGCATCCGGATAAAGATATTTATGATCTGGCCGGTCTGTTGCGCGGCGCCCGATACAAACGCATCCAATAAAAACTATTCACCACAGAGGACGCAGAGGAACGCAGAGTTAAACCGTAACCATGTAAGCATCCAGCAGACTTGCTGGCGCGACAATAACTACAAGTGAATCGTATAAACCTGTTAAAAGCATTTCACCATGCAGGTGCGTAAAATCGAATACTCACCGCTTGAGGTGAACCTGAGGATATTACATACATGACTTTCCTCTGCGTCCTCTGCGGTAAATTTTTTTATCAGCGTTTGATCAGTTTTAGCTGCAGCGCCTCATAAACCGCCTCGGAGCGGGAATTCACACCCAGCTTTTTATACACCCGTTTGCCATAGGTGCGGGCAGTGGCTGCGCCACACCCCAGCAAACCGGCAATTTCCGCATAACTGAGACCTTTATAGAGCATCTTCAATACATCCATCTCCCGACTGGAGAGGAAAAGCTTATGATCACTGGACAGGTGCGTCTCCGGCGGCGGCAGTTGAACGGATTCACTCAACACCTTGCGTACAGTCGCAATCAGGTCATGCTGTTTCACCGGCTTGGTGAGATAGTCGGAAGCCTTGATGCGCAGAGCATGTACGGCCGAGTCGGTACCGGGGTAACTGGTCATAATGACAACACCGCAATCACTGTTGACCGAACGCACATAATCAAGAATTTCAAAACCGTCATAATCGCAGTCGACAAACACGACATCCATCAGCACCAGCGCAAATCTGTCACTGCCCATGGCCGCTTTCACAGCCTCAAAACCGGCAGCCATGGTCACATCATACTCATGTTTTTCCAGCACATGCTGCAGATAGATTCGGGTGACCTCATCATCGTCAACGACAAGAATCCTGCTTTTTGAAGCCGCCGCCACAACAGTTGATGATTCGTCCTGAAACATTGCCATAGCCACCCCTCGACACCCACCGGCGAATATATAGTACAACTGCCTGCAACTGAAGATTTGGCTTATAAGCACTCTGCAAAAGTCAGGACACACAGCTTATCTGTCACCAAAACCGGATAGGTACGATATTGGTTAATGAAAGATACGATATTGATGGGTGCCTGTTCCGAGGCTGTGGGTCAAAGAGATCGTTTAAGGCCATATCGTATAAAACCTTCAGCAATCATGGGGAGGTCAAAACAACTTGGCAAGACAATAACTAGAGTCCTCTTCGATTTGGTTGTCCTTCTATTCTTGCTCACAAATAAATCGAACTCCAAAGGATTCATAAATATCGTTATCCCAATATAGACAGTGTATTGAGTGCAGATTGCAGTCTAAACCGACACCCCATTGCAATTGAAACCTACAGGTCAGTGCAATCCAAACCTGCATCCTGTTGCAATATAGCGACCGGCAGTAGTCGGCCCAGACTGTGTGAAAACGTAAGTCGATTTTTAAAACTGACGTTTTTTTGGTTTCAACAACCACTATCTCCTGTCAAAGGAGTCTTGTTCCTCCATATGTGATGCTATTCCATGCATTATTAGAGAAAAATCCCCACTGGCTTCAAGCATTGCGCGTTTTTACACAGTCTGGGCCAACAACAGACACTCAGAATTATGCTATAATCATCCCTTAAGGGGAGAATATATGAAAAAAATTATTGCTCTCATTTTAACGATAATACTTACCAGCTGCGCCACAGGGGAAAGGGCTACTAACGTCGCTCCAGGAATGTCTCAAGCTGAAGTGACTCAAATAATGGGGAAGCCAGATGGGTTTCAGCAACGTGGCGAGTTCGTAATATATAAATACACGAATCGTCTTATTTCTGGTTTCTCTTGGGATCGAACTGATTATTCGTTTATTTTCAAGGGCGATAAATTGATCGAATACGGACCGGGTGAGGTCAGGGAAAGGAACGTTGGAAATTTGCATAGTGTTTTTCTTTATCAAATGTAGCTCGCTAGTTACCTGCCAATAATATCCGGTTGTGGTCGTCTCCTACCGATCACCACAGACAATTCACGGTAGAGTAAGGATGTGGCGCGGTGGTCTAAGGTACAAGCCTATCTGTTGCCGCCCCTTTCGTCTGGCGGTGCCTCAATAGCCATACCATCACTTCCGTTTCCACACCCT
>Ga0210044_10010415_pt1 | contig 11082 bp, 9 predicted proteins | sample CryGey13umfilter_2_FD_183959 | JGI IMG/M metagenome (GOLD analysis project Ga0210044, IMG submission 183959) | Groundwater microbial communities from aquifer in Utah, USA - Crystal Geyser 4/9/14 3 um filter (SPAdes) (version 2) | ecosystem: Environmental > Aquatic > Deep subsurface > Groundwater...
GAGATGATTTGGTTGAAAATTCAAATATAGAAAAATATAATTTATTACTTAGCGTTGTAGGATTTGGTACTTGGGAGTGGGATCTAATAACTAGTGTTGTTGTATGGGATGATCAATGCCATAAGATTTTTGGACTTGAACTTGGTAGTTTTGATGGGACTTTCGATTTCTTTGCTTCATGTGTTCACCCAGATGATTTGACTTATGTAAATCAACAAATAAAAAATTGTATAGATAACGATGAACCTTATTTCCTGGATTTTAGGGCTTTGCATCCTGAGGGGAAACTTGTGTATTTGAATGCGCGTGGAACTATTTATAAAGATAAAAATGGAAAAGCTATTAAGATTCTAGGAATCATATGGGATGTTTCAAAAGACAAGATTCTTCAAGAAGAGCTTTTATCTACAACTCGATTTAAGCGAGCTGTTCTTGATAGCACTGATTATTTGATTATTTCAACTGATGTTGATGGAACAATACAAACTTTTAATAAAGCTGCTGAAAACTTACTTGGCTATAGTGCAGAGGAAATGGTCGGGAAACAAAACCCGCAAATCTTTCACGATTTGGAAGAGGTAAAGCAATATGCTCAAGAACTCAATTTAACTTATGGTTGGAACTTGGAACCTGGTCTTGAAGTGTTTATAGCTAAAGCGAAATATTTTGGAATCGTAGATATTCGTGAATGGACTTATGTAAGTAAGTCAGGTGCAAGAATAGATATGAATCTTTCTGTTACTCCAGTTAAGGATGGAGAGGGGAATATTATCGGTTATATGGGAATAGCCAAGGATATTACACAAGATAAGCAAAAGAAACTTGAGTTTGAGAGATCAAACTTAGAATTAGAACACTTTGCTTATATAACTTCTCATGACTTGAAAGAACCTTTAAGGGTGATAGCTAGTTATTCACAATTATTAGAAAAAAGAATAATGAAACATAATATAGAAGATGATTCTATTAGTTCTTATGTCGGTTTCATGACTTCTTCTGTTAAACGAATGCAGGAAATGATAAGTGCAATTCTTGCATATTCTCGTTTTGGAAGGAAGTGTAACTTTGCACCGATTGCATTGAATAATGTCTTCAATGATGTTTTACATGATTTGTCTAAAGTTATTATAGAGAAAAACGCGGAGATAGTGATAAGCGATCTTCCTGAGATGATTGTTTGTGAGACTGAGGTTCGACAATTGTTTCAAAATCTAATTAGTAATGCCTTGAAGTTTATTGATTCTGATAAACAAGCGAAAGTGAAAATTGAAGCAAAAGCACTTTCTGATAAAGTATGGCAATTCTCTGTCAAAGATAATGGTATTGGGATAGAAGCAGAACATTTTAAAAGAATTTTTCTTATATTTCAGCGTCTACATACTAGAGAAGAGTTTGAAGGAACAGGTATAGGTTTGGCTTTCTGTAAGAAAATTGTTGAAAATCATAATGGAAAGATTTGGTTAGAATCGGCTCCTGGAAAAGGAACGACTTTCTTTTTCACTCTGTCTAGTATGAATTGAAAATTCAAAGATGTATTTGTATTGGCATAAACATGCTTGTAATGTAGTTTGTAAGTCTACAAATGACAAATAGAATAGCAGAATATTTATGTATCTTTACTAACTTAGATTCGTAGAAGCTTGAATCACTAGGTAGTTTGTTCATCTTTGAGCCAGTTACTCCGAGTACTATATAAAGTACCAAGACTAACGTTGAAATAGCCACATGAAACCAAACGAAGGCATTGTGATTTACGATAACGTTCTCAATGGCATGTCTTTGAATCTCTATAATTAAAACAAGACTAAAATCAATAATAAAAGCAGTCGACATTAAAGCTATGTGAACTTTTCTATTTTTACGATAGAATATTCCAGTCGCTATGAGAATGATTACAAATGTTGATATATAAAGAAACATAGTTTTACTACCTAGCTTTACAATCTAATTTCTAAATCTAATGCTGTCAAGTTAAAATACGCTATTTGGACTAGGCTAAGTGTCTGAATACAGTCATTTTATGGTATCTAGAACTGTTTTTTGAGGAATATATTAGATAGAATGCCTGTAACTCAAGAACAGATAGATCAGTTTGCTAATTTGGCACAATACATAGTTGAAGAATGTAGTGTTAAACTTTCCTCGCTGATTAATAAGAACGTATCGTTTGAATATAAGGGTTTTATTGACTCTCTTATGGGAGTAGATAAAATTACTGTAAAAAAAGATGCATTTTTAGTTAGTAATTCTTTTGTAAGCCCTGCACTTGGTCCAATATCATTAATAGTTTCCAATCAACAAGTAGTTACGATTGCAGATCTTGTGATGGGAGGTAGTGGTGTTACAGATGACAAGGCAAAGCCTGATGAAACAAATCAGATGGTTTATGCTGAGACTTTAAATCAAGTCTTTAAATCTTTATTTTCTCGTTTTGAAGAATATGTAAGTGGTGCTGAATTAAAGCTAGGAGAGCATAAATATAAAGAGCTTCTTAGTATTAAAGAAGCAAGTCTTGACCAGCCAGAAGGTGTTGATGATTCAGTTGCCGTTAAGTTTTTATTGAAATTTTCCAGACAATTAGAGTTTGACATGCATGTAGAAGTTAACTCAAAATTAATTGAGTATGTTCTCGAAAAGATAGGTCCAGTATTAGAAACTATAGACTTTGGTGAGTTCAAGGCTAAAATCAAATCTGAATACCTTCCTCAAGAAGAAGTTATAGAAGAAGACAAACTTGTTGAGATAGAAGATGTTGCTGATGACGCTTATAAAGTTGATCAAAAAAGAAACCTTTCAATTCTTACTGATATTAATCTTGACCTTGTTGTTGAGCTTGGTAGATCTGAGATGCTATTTAGTCAGTTACTCAAGCTAACTAAAGGCTCTGCAATTGAACTTGAGAGACAATGCAATGAACCTGTTGATCTTTATGCTCATAATCAATTGATCGCAAAGGGTGAAGTTGTTGCTATTGATGATTGTTTTGGTTTGAAAATAACTGAAATTTTAGGTGATTTAAAATTAGCTAAAAAGATGGGCTTAACTGTTAAGTAGAGCATTACGATGTTCGATACTGAGTGGATGTATCTCTTGATTCTTCTTGAGCATATATTCGATCTTAGAGTTCAAAGCAGCTAGTACCACATCTTTAATCGGTTCTTTTCTCTTGATCATATCTCTTAACTTGTTTAAAGCTTCACTCGGTTTATCTTTGTCGCGATTCGGTTCTAGCATGTCAGCAAGAAAGAGAACTTGAGAGCTGATTAGCATATCTTTTCCAGCAAGTGTATGTTCTTCTATTGCTTTAAGAATATAAGGATCACAGATCTCGTATTCTTCTTCAGACCATCTTGCTCCTACTCTTGCGTGTAATAGATTCGGATGTCTTCTATCAGTATCATAAATCTCTATTTTTTGGAACTTTGCTAACATCGCTAACTCTTCTATCTTAAGTTCCTTGCAGCAGTCATGAAGCCAAGCTGCGATCTCGATCTTCTCTTGCATTCCTTTGTCGATATTATATTCTTGCGCGATAGCAAGTGCAGTCTTCACTACAGACTCTGTGTGCTGATAACGCTTCGCTGAGAGTCTTTGCTTGAGATCGGTTTTTATTTGTTCTTTTAAGTCTTTCATGTCTGTTGTCATTGCGAGGAGCGGCTTTGCTGCGACGTGGCAATCCATTTAAAAAAATATATTCCTTACTCCACTGTAGATATAGAAAATACTAACTAAAGCAAGAACAATAGAGCTGAATTTTATCACTTTCTCATTATGTGCTTTAAACCAGTGAAGCTGCTTAATAAGTCCTGTGGATAAACTGGCAAAAAATATAATTGTTGTATAACCAAGCGAATAAGAAAACATCAAAAGAATACTGTTTATTAATGACCCAAGATTTGATGCTATTGATATAACACTGATAAGAACTGGGCTTGAGCAAGGTGAACTTACAAGCGCAAATACAAGCCCTACTACGAAGGGATTTGTCTCAGGGATAGATTTGAAGAACTGAGGTAAAGGAAGTTTGATTAGATTAAGTAGTGAAAGAGCCATAAATAGGATTAGTAAGCCTACTGCAAGGTTGATATAGCCTCGATACTCATTGAAAACAGAGAATGCTAAGCCTCCAAAAACTCCAAGCAAAGCCATCACAAGAGATACGCCAAGTACAAAAGAACCAGCTTTAAAGAAAGCTTCTTTTCTACTCTCTATGTGTAAGGTGCCGATATAAGCAAGGTTTACAGGTAAGAGTGAGAGTACACAAGGAAGAAGACTAGAGAGTAATCCTCCAAGGAATCCTAACCCAAGAATTAATAGAAATGAGTTCTCGTTATTTTCAAAAAAGTTACTGTAGTTCAATAAGAAATCTTCCATGATTCCTATTATACGGCATGAAACATGAAGAACCTATTCTTCAAATAATTTCTAAACAAGTACTGCTGAAGCTTTAGCCGTAAGTGCTGGAACTACTTCAAACAAGTCTCCAACTATTCCATAATCAGCTTTCTTGAAGATTGGAGCTTCTGGGTCTTTGTTGATAGCAACGATCACTTTACTAGATCCCATTCCCGCGAAATGCTGAATTGCTCCAGAAATGCCACAAGCGATATAAAGGTTCGGACTTACTACTTTACCAGTCTGTCCTACTTGCATTGAGTGAGGAGCATAACCACTATCTACAGCAGCTCTTGAAGCGCCAACTGCTGCATTAATCTTCTCCGCGAAGTCTCTAAGTATTTTAAAGTTCTCAGCATTGCCCATCGCTCTTCCACCAGAAACAATTACAGCTGCCTCAGTAAGAGGGATTTCTTTGCTGTCAGATTTTTTCACTTCAGCTACAGTGATCTTAGAACTTGCACTTGGACTGATAGAGATTATTTCACCAGAAGATGCAGGCTCTGATGCTGCTCTGATGCTATTAGGTCTAAAAGTTACAAAAGACTTCTTGCCTTCTTTAAGTTTACAGTTAACTAGAAGTTTGTTTGAATACATGCTTCTGCCGAAGATCATAGAGTCTTTATTGAAAGCGATACAGTCAGTTGCGATATTGTTATTAGTTTTCGCTGCGGCAAGACCAAATAATGCTTCACCATCTACAGAATTATTTGCGATACATAGATCTGGGCTTTCTGACTCAAGTACTTTTAAGAATTCAGCGAGGAATAAATCACTTCTGAATACTTCGAAGTTACTATCGTCAATTAAATAAACTTTAGAAGCTCCAGAACTTGCTGCTGTATCTGCTGCCGTTTTTGAGCCTGAACCAAAAACTGTAGTGACTACATTCTCTGATCCAAAACTTTCTGCTGCAAACTTAATAAGCTCTTTTGATGAAGAATTTAGATCTCCGTCTTTTACCTCTGAATAAACAAGTACTTTCATATATTTATTTTACCCATCACAGCTAAGTATCTATCAGTAAAAAACCTTGATATATCAACAAAAAACGCTAATTTACAGCTTCTATTTAGATTTATGGGGGGTTTTTATTGTAGAATAGGTATTGACCTTGGGGCAGGTGAAAGCTCTGATATAAAATATTGTGGTGGTAACAGGAAGTAACGATTATTATGAATTATTGGGAGTTAGCAAGAGTGCTAGCGATAAGGAGATTAAGTCTGCTTATAAAAAAGCTGCTTTAAAATATCATCCTGATAATGCTGAAACTGGAAGTGAAGAAAAGTTCAAGAAACTTGGTGAAGCGTATGATGTTTTAAAAGATCCACAAAAAAGACAAGTCTATGATCAATACGGTGAAGATGGTCTTAAGGGTATGGGCGGTTTTGGTGGAGCTCAAGGTTTTAGTGCAGAAGGTTTTGGAGATCTGGGAGATATTTTCTCTAGTTTCTTTAATGGAGGCACTGGTGGTTTCTCTTCTGGAGGAAGGTCACGTGGTCCAAGAGCAAGTCGTGGACAGGATCAGAGTGTAGAGATCTCACTAAAATTCTTAGATCCTTTAAAAGAAATTAAAAAGAAAATTAGGCTTAATCCTCTTGTAGCTTGTTCTACTTGTAATGGAACTGGCGCGAAGTCTAAAGAAGATATTGTGACTTGTGCACAATGTTCCGGATCTGGTCAGGTCGCAACTGTGCAAAATACAATATTGGGACAGATTCGTCAGGTAGTAACTTGTCCTAGCTGTAATGGTTCTGGTAAATCTATAAAAAACAAATGTACTTCTTGTAAAGGTAAAGCTTATAAGCGTGAAGAAAAAGAAATAGAAGTTACTATTCCTGCTGGTGTCTATGATGGAGCGACAATGAGGCTTTCAGGGGTTGGTGATGCTGGAAAGAATGGTGGTCCACCTGGTGATATTTATTTATATATAAATGTAGAAGAGGATAGGGAACTTAAGCGAGACAAAGCTGAAGTTTACACCGAGCTTAAGATTGATATCGCTGATGCTGCACTTGGGTTTAATACTAAAGTGAGAACTCCACATGGTGAAGAAGATATAAAAATCAAATCAGGTACTCAATCTGGTACTGTTGAAGTTTTAAAGCAGAAAGGTTTTCCAAAACTTAGTAACCCTGCTCGTTGTGGTGATGAGTATGTGAAGATCACTGTTGAAGTACCGTCTAAATTAAGCGGTGAACAGAAAAAATTATTAGAAGAGTATCGTAGACTCCGGCGTTAAGTGTCATTGCGAGGAGCCTCGAAGAGGCGACGTGGCAATCCAGTTTACTTATAAATTAAGTTTTCTTTGGATTCTTCGGCTACTTTTTAGCCTCGCAACAACAACCGTTACGCGCCTGTAGCTTTCTCCGGTAGCCGAAACTGGAAATGATAGGCTAAATGCAGAGTCCCGGAATGTTCGGCGAAGCCGGACAGAACACCGAAAAGCTAATTAAAAAAGATTGATAATCTTTTTTAATGGGTTCAATAAGAACCAAAAATCACAAATTATGCGCCTGTAGCTCAGCTGGATAGAGCACCAGTTTCCGGAACTGGGGGTCGGAAGTTCGAACCTTCTCAGGCGTGCCATTTCAGACAACACTCACACTCATATTAAGCACTTAATTTGGAGCCCACAAATGGGTATTACAAAATGCTAAAATTGTATTACTTAATTCTATGGAATTAGGTGAAAAAGTAAAAAGAAATACACATTCTATTTGGTCTAGTCACTGGGCCAAGTACTGATGTTTCTTTAGATATATGGTCGACGTAAACACACAATTGCCACAAGTACAAAATACCGCGCCAATGCAGCAGGATATTAATTCTGCTAATCCTCTAGCGCAAGCTAATCTTTCTGGAGATCAAGCAAATACAGCAAGTCCTCAGCCCGAACAAGCTGTTAGTGAAGACGGAGCTATTGGTGTTGTAAAGAAAGATCTAAATGAGACAAATATTAGTAAGTGGTCAAGAACTGGTGTAAGTATCGCAGAGTTAATTGCTGCAGGACCACTTGTTTTAACTTCACTTTTAAATCAGGCAGATAATATTGCAAAATATGGAGCCGATGCTAAAGATGAAGGGGTGATTGGTTTATTAGCTTCTGTGATTGAGACTCTGTCATTGCCTTTTAGGGCAAGTCTGAATTTTATTGGTTTAATTCATGATCATAGTGTTTTAGATTCCATTAGTTTAGCTTTTAAGAATGTTACTAATAAAAGTTCAAAATATACTACAGATAGTGATGATGTGAAAATCAATAAAAGATCATTAGTTTTTGACGATCTTGCTCAACGTTTGTTACATCCTAGTATTGCAAAAGAGTTCACTTCTTTCTTATTCACTTTCAGGCGTGTGATTTTTAACTTCTTGCCAAATGTTTTTACTGTCCCATCCGAGGAGCATAATCCTGATAATCCTGAAGGTAAAGTAGCAAGTGGAATTACAGCAGGTTTCCTTGGAACTCTTTCTAAGATGACTAGCCCTATTAGGCTTTTTACGTCTCTTATTGGTTTGGGAGCTTTGGTTCCAGCAAAGTTTTTATCCTCTATTTATGCTTTTTCAGGTAATCAAAAGCTCTATCAAACATCAAAAACTTTTGCTGATATTTTTGAACCTCTTAATCCTATTATTGCCAATTTGTCTTCTACTTTTAGTTCGGCTAAAGCTTATATAGATTCATTTAGGAAGAAAGAGTCAACAGTTGTGACTTTTGGAAAGTATAATATTACTTCTTTAAATTTATTCCAAGGGCTTTTAGGATCAGTATTATCGGTGCCACAGTTTTTTGGTGCACTAACAAAGATAAAAAATAAACTATCTGAACTTGATGAAAACTCTAAATTTAAGTTTGTAAATTTAATTAGAGATTTTGTTGGCGAGATCGCTCCTCAATTGAAAGCTTTGAATTTATTTGCAAATCATACAGTGGCAAGTATGCAAGATATATCTGAGAATTTCTTTAATAAACTGTTTGATGATTCTGATAATCCTGAGCGTACTTCATTAACATCTTTGCTCAATAATTTTTTCTACGGAATCTTTAACGCTACTCCATTCTTACAAAACATATTTGGGAAATTTAGACCACGTGACTTAGCTGGAAACGTTTTGGTTGGTTTTGGGTCGAATGGTATTGAGTCAAATAAAAATTCTGAGAAATATATTGGTGGAATATTTAGAAAGACAACATTCTTTAATGAAATATTTGACTTGTTACAGCCAGTACAGTCTTTATTGATGCTTTTACCGAGTGCTTTTGTTCCAGTCGGTGATCCTTATATTACAGATAATGCAATTAGTCCTTTAAGAATTTTTGATAGATTGCTTGGTGTTAATTCGATGATACTTTCTGTTCCAAATTATTTAGTTTATGCGCTTTCTACTAGAATCCCACAAATGGTACTGAAATATTTTGAAATCAAACAAAGAACAGCAGATGTGAGAGCGGAGAAGGATAGGGTTAAGTCTTCTTATGATGCTGGATTAGAGTTTAACGACTTTATTGAGAGAGCTAAGAGAATCCCTATTTTAGGCTCTAGTTATTTATCTACAATACTAGATAAGCTTGAGATTGATTCGTCAGTTGTGTTTAAAGATTCTGCTGCTATGAATAAGGCTTATCAAGACCTTGAGGAAAAAGCGAAAGATCAAGAACCTTCTCTTAAGGCTTCAGAGTTAGTTACAGCAATTAGAATTGGAACAAGAACCTTACTGAATAATAATTTGTTTAAATCAGAAAGAGGAGAGGATGGTCTAACTGCGGAAGAGAAAAGTAGACAAAAGATTTATGGTTCACTTGGAACCTTTAAAGAAGGTATTGCAAGGATTCCAGTACTAGGTTGGATAGTAGGTCCACTTATTGATATCTTTAGAGGAATGTATAAAGTTGATGTGAAGAAAAATAGAAAGACACTGCCAGGTATTCAAAGCTCACAAGCTTCTTCTTCCCCACAAAAAGAAAATAATCCATTAGCTGCTATAGCTGAAACTCTTAAGCAAGCAGGAGTTGGTAAATAAGCTGCTTAAGCCTTGACTAGTTTTCCTAGTTCAAGGTTTGCAAGACAAGCAGCACCTATCATTCCAGAATCGTTACCAAGAACACCTTCTAAAATATTTACGTGATCTTTTAAAGCATCAACAACCCCGTTACGAGTCTTCTTATTAAGTTTTGCGTAATTTATAAACTGAGCCATACCACCACTGATTACTACTGCTTCTGGATCAAGAGTATTTATTACACTTGACATTCCTTCTGCCAGGTAATCATGCCAATTATTGATAACTTCTATTGCGGTATCGTCACCTTTTTTGTGAAGCTCCATAAGTTTATAGTTATCCATTGAAAGATCAGCAAAAAATAAATGTGCTGTATTCTCAAGTCCACTTCCAGAGGCATATGCTTCCCAGCAGTCCCAAGCGCCACAAGTACATCTACGAGCTTTTTTGTCTGAAAGTTTTATATGTCCGATCTCGCCACCCGCGAAGTGAGCTCCTCTCCAGATAGTGTTATTGAAGACTATGCCTCCACCAATTCCAGTTCCAACTATTACAAGTAAAACAGGGTCAAAATTTCTAGCACAACCAACCATATATTCTGCAAGTGCTGCACAGTTAGCATCGTTTTCTACTACTACTGGGATACCTAACTTAGCTTCTAGTTCTTTCTTTACCTTGGTTCCTTTCCAGCCCTTGATGTTCCCGCAGCCACCAATCATTTCGCCAGTATTATTTACTATGCCGGCTGTGGAAATACCTACTGCTTCTACTGTGTGTTTCTCTCTAATCTTATTAACCATATCTGACATTAGAGTCAATATTTCTTCAGCATTGTTTTGAGGAGTTGGTTCTTTAATTAACTCATTGAGTAGTAACTTCTCGTCTTTGAACGGTGCAGCTGCTATTTTGGTTCCGCCCATGTCGATTCCTACTGTTACTGTGTTTTCTTTCATTGCCATAAGTAAAAAATATAGCATTTTTGAAAATTCTCTTAAGATACAATCTTATTTAAAAAATGACAATAGCTCTTAACCTAAATGTTTCCATTCTGAGTAAAAATTAATCTAAAATCCCTGGACAGATTTTTGTTCCCGGATATACTGAAGTTAATGATTATTTTATAATTCAATTGAAAGATAGAACTATATAAAATCATTAATCAGTAAATAGATCAATGAAGATTAAAAGGAGGTCGAAATGTCTGATTTTAAAGTAGAAAAAAATACAACCGCAATCGTGTCAAAAAATGGTTCTGTAAAAAAAGCAGAATTAATAAAGCAAATAGAATCTTTACAACGCTTTTACTATGATATTGGTTATGACACATCAAATGTCAAAACTATATTTTCACTTACTCTCTCCTATCTAAAGGGGCAGGTTAATAAACTAGTCGTTAAATCTTTCTTCGAAGTTTTAATGAGTCAAGATAAACTGAATCTCAATAAAGAGATTAATTTACTAAATTGCTTCGATGACTTAATTGACGATATGGAGTTTGATGAAACATCAAAACCTACACTAGCTTTCGCAAGGAAAGATAGTTCAACTACAACACTACAACAGTTAAACCTAAATGTGCAAGATGTAGCATAAAAGGTCCGGTGGACCTTTTATGCGCTCTCAACTAGAAGTACCTTTGACTATAGCTTCTACTGTGCGTAAATCAATGTCCAGAGTTGCCAGGGA
>Ga0210044_10010416_pt1 | contig 11082 bp, 9 predicted proteins | sample CryGey13umfilter_2_FD_183959 | JGI IMG/M metagenome (GOLD analysis project Ga0210044, IMG submission 183959) | Groundwater microbial communities from aquifer in Utah, USA - Crystal Geyser 4/9/14 3 um filter (SPAdes) (version 2) | ecosystem: Environmental > Aquatic > Deep subsurface > Groundwater...
CGCCGGGGAAACGTGTTGAACGTGTTCGGACTGATGTCAAAGGACAACCGCCTGAGCACCTTTTCCAAAAAGGGCTCCATCAACGCCCAATTTGTGGTGGATTCCATCGACGCTTTTGCCGAAAAGATGCTCCAGCCAACGGTGATTGTGGTGGACAACGCCAGAATCCACACTGGCGAAAAGATGACGGCTAAAATTCCAGGCTGGGAAGAGCAGGGGCTGCACATTTTTCATTTGCCCAAATACAGCCCGCACTTGAATTTGATAGAGACCCTTTGGCGAAAAGTAAAGCATGAGTGGCTGCATCCAAGGGACTACGCAAGTGGGAGTACCTTGACGGAAGCCCTGTTGGAAATTTTCGCTGGTTTTGGAACAGCCCGCACCATTGATTTCAAAGAACAAAAAATATCGAATAATTCAGCTTGACTACTTATCTCGACTTTAGCCATTTGGGCAACCCCGCTTATCAACAAACAAAAGTGCTTGGTTAGCAAGGGTTTTAGTTTTTGAATGTCGGTCTTTTCAACCGACATTCAAAAACTAAAACCAGCAAAATGGCAGCCTTTGAATTTCCTGACAAGGAGGTTGTGTGTTTTGGCTAAAGTCGAGCTTATACTGTGTGCAAATAAATTGCTTCAATTTATTTGCACACAGTTTTCTTTCAGCCATGAGAAGTGCCTATTCATCAAAAGCTCCCCAGTATGCAGCGCCATATCGAGCCGTTGCCATAAAAGTAAGAAGAATAGCTTTTGATTTTGTTGAATATGAACCAGATCCACTAATTCCGTTCTCCGTTTCAATGGAATAATCTTTAAAATCAGACAGGTCTGTAGAATTGGCCATTTCAGAAATGTAAGATTGCAAGACATCAGCTTCTTGAGAAGTTATTGTGCTTTCTGATTCTAAATCGTCTATAAAATCAGACAATTCATTTTCAACTTCCGCGCTGACTTGACTGAAATCACTCGAAAATTGGTTTGATGAATAAACTTGATCCAAAACACTCGCTGAAAGTATTTCATTGTCAACCACAAATGTGCTACAACGGGAATAAAAATTACTCACATTAAGGGTACCTGGATTGTCAGAGATTATTCCATCGGGATCACTGTAAACGTCGTCAATTGCTTCATAATGGGATAATCAAGTTGCATCATAAGGGTTAGACGAATTTGTCATTCCACTCAAAGTAGTTGAGGTAGGAGGATCACTTACAGTTACCAAGCCAGCCGCATCAATAGAGGCTGCCGCCCCACCAATTACAGCTCCTCCAATTGCCCCAGGAACTGCTCCAATAGCTGGAATAACTGAACCTATTGCGGCTCCCTGTGCTGCTCCAGCAAGTGCTCCTTTCAAGTCTGCGAAGAGTATTTTAAAAAATTTCACTGGGGGATTGTAGTAGTATTCCATTTCCTCATTGACAATCACCTTAGGTTGATTGAAAGTCATTAATAATGAATTGGCTTTAGTAACTGTAACAGCCAAAAGGGAAAAAGCGAACAGAATCGTTTTCATAGCTCAAAAATTTAGTGGTTATGCTTACTCGTAATTGATTAGAGATAAAAGTAATCACTTTATTAAATCTCTCAAACTTATTGCACGAAAAAGCAGCGTAAAATAAATAATTCTTAACTTGCGGCATGGTGACAAAAGAAGCCTTATCGGATAAAAGCAAAGAGGAATTAATCGCCCTTATACTACTCCAATAGAGTTGCTCTAACCTAAATTGTTGATTATCAATGATTGTGTTGTCGTACTTTTGCCCCAAAAACAGATGAACATCCATTTTCAAAACTTAAATACTAACCGGCAGTGGAAAGCCGCTACCGGGGTCAGCAAAAAACAATTTGAAATCCTGTGCCCTTTATTCACTCAGTCCTCCATAGACCTTTTGGGGAAATCAATGCAGGATAGGCAGAACGAAGGCACAACTGAGGCTTGCCTAAAAACTCCTGAAGACATGCTGTTCTTTTTGCTCTTTTGCTTAAAGAACGGCTTGACTTACGACGTTCTTGGGTTCGTTTTTGGCATGGGCGGCCCAAGTGCCAAGCGAAACCTTGACATTGCCATCAGGGTTTTGCGGGCCGCTTTGCAGCCCCTCAACGTCATGCCCAAACGTGGGTTCAAGGACGTGGAAGAATTTGAGCAATATTTCAAGGAACACAAAGGCCTAATCCTCGATGGCACGGAACAGCGAGTGCAAAGACCTGAAAACCAAGCACTTCAGAAGCTTTGCTACAGCGGTAAAAAAAATGCCACACCATAAAAACGTTGGTCATTTCCAGCGCTTTGAAGGTGATTCTGTTCGTTAGCCGTCCATATGAAGGCCAAGCGCACGACTACTCCATCCTGAAAATGGAGTTCCCGCCGCACATGGACTGGTTTGCGAAGTTCGAGGTGCGATTGGATTTGGGGTATCAGGGGTTCAAGGATGCCTACAAATGCCTCAAGCTGATGATTCCGAACAAGAAGCCCAAAGGAGGTGAACTGACCATGGCCCAAAAAGAGGAGAACAAGGACATCTCAAGGAAACGAATCAAAGTTGAACACAGCCTTGCTGGTCTAAAAAGGTTCAGAATACTCAGTGACCGTTTGAGAATTCATGATATAAAGCTGTATGATGAAATAATCGGTGTGTGTGCGGGGCTTTGGAATTTTAGCCAAATTTACACAACTGATTGATTTTCATACTGGAACAACTCTATTATTGGTAAAGGAAAATTCCGCGTCGGTTTTGCCCAGCAAATACAAGCCATCGTAGCCAGTGTACAACTCCCTTAGCTGAAAAGAATCAAAGTTTTTCCACTGGAGTGGCAGGCCATCCTGCCCCAAATGCATGATGAAGGACTCACTTATGCCGGGGTTATCGTTATCAATTAGGGTCGCATTTCCATAATATCCGAAAACAGGATGAAATCGGATGATGGCATTATCGGCTTTGGGCGAAGAAAAATTGGCCGTATTTATTTTATAATCCTTTGCCCATTGCACCACACCATCAGAATCAAATAATGACAAATACGCGTGGGCTCCACCACCGCTAAAAATGGCAAAGTTATTTGTCATTTCATCAAGGGCAAAGTCTGTTCGTGAAGAAGTGTTTAACCCTTTCACCCAATACGTACCTGCGTTCAAATCTATGCTGATGATCGTATTATTGCCGGGAGATATTGAAGCATAAATCAGGACCCTTTTGTCTTTATAATACCCCCTTATTAACCATCTGAATGTTGCATTTCCAGCAGGTGAGAAACGATAAGCCGGTTTGGTTGAAATATCGTTTCCGGAAAAGTTAACCAAAAAGAGTTCATGGGACCATTGGTTGGGAGGAGGGCCAAAAAAAACGCCAACGTACTCGCTATTTTCATTGACCAGCAAGTCCCCCAATCTGTAGTTGGAAGAGTCTATGGTAATCTGATAGGATATTCCCTGACAGTGGGAATCCTGGGCGATGAAGATGCCTGCCAAAATAGTTGTGAACAATAAGAAACTGCGCATGGGAAAACTGTATTTTCAAACAGGTGCCCATTCCTCAATGATGGAATGGGCAACCTGTTTCATAAAACAAACTAAAAGGATAAAATTGGTTGGCAACCGCACCCGGTCAGTTGGATAATTTCTTGTGGATGGTCGCTGACACCACCAGTGAAAGTTAAAGTCTGTGAAGGCGAGTAGGAGAGAAAAGATATGTCATTGCAAGTCTCAACGCAAACAACCCTGAACGTAATACTTGAAGATAGCCAGTCGCCAACAGTACATGGCCCATACCATACCGAACCTAAATTTACGTCGAAAGAAGAATATGCAGGTATGTCGCATTCAAAAGCAAATCGACTTTGTTGAGGTGGAAATTGTTGCCATATTTCTACGCATCCGGGATATATGATATCACCGCAAAAATTCCCTGAAAAATATACGGCGGAAAAATAAGTACAGGCCGCCGGGTTTAGGGGGTCGCAATCCATTGTTGACCAAAAATTAATTTCAGCATCTTTGTTTTCAGGTGGCGTCGCGTAAGATCCATCCAGAATTTCATAGCTGCAATTGCAGGTAGCGTCCCTGTCTCCTGCGGAATGGGGGCGGCCGGCTCTCTGAAGGTAGGCTTCCAGTTTTACTTTAGCTTCATTTCGCATCTTTTGTTCCAGTTGGAAAAGGTCTTGGCCTGACGGATATGGTAGTGGTTTTTCATCGGGCGAGCAGGAGAAAAGGCAGCATAAACTGACGGCTAATACTACTAACGGTAAAAGGTAGAAGGTAAACGGTTTTGTGCTTTCATAATAAATCAGTTTTGAGTGAAACAATGACCGAAAATAAGGAAGGTCGCTCTTATTTTCCAGATTTGGTACGATTAAATGTGTGCTTGATGCAAGCTTTGTTTGAAGCGATAAAATTACTTCCCCGCCAACCCATAACCACCTCCCAGTTACCGCGAAAACTCCTACCTTTGCCCTCCCCAAAAACAAGCTTCTTGAAAACCATTCCACCGATTATTCACTTCCTAAAATAAAAAACCACATCACCATGGTATTCGACCTCGATTTGATAAAAAAAGTCTACGCTGCGCTTCCCGGAAAAGTGGAAGCTGCCCGCAAGATGCTGGGCCGCCCGATGACCCTCACTGAAAAAATCCTTTACACCCACCTCCACCCCGAATCACCGCTGAAGGAATACAAGCGCGGCGGCGATTACGTTTTCTTTGCCCCCGACCGCGTGGCCATGCAGGACGCCACCGCACAAATGGCGCTCCTCCAGTTCGACATGTGCGGCAGGAAAAAAACCGCCGTGCCGAGTACCGTCCATTGCGACCACCTCATCCTGGCCAAAGCCGGCGCACAGGTGGACTTGAAAGATTCCATTGATAAAAACAAAGAGGTGTATGACTTCCTCGCCTCCATTTCCAATAAATACGGCATCGGCTTTTGGAAGCCGGGCGCGGGCATCATCCACCAAATAGTGCTTGAAAATTACGCCTTCCCTTGCGGAATGATGATTGGCACCGACAGCCACACCCCCAATGCGGGTGGCCTCGGCATGGTCGCCATCGGTGTAGGTGGCGCCGACGCTGTGGACGTGATGGCCGGCATGCCCTGGGAATTGAAAATGCCCAAAATCATCGGCGTGAAACTCACCGGCAAGATGAGCGGCTGGACTTCCTCCAAAGACGTCATCCTGAAAGTGGCGGGCATCCTGACCGTGAAAGGCGGCACGGGCGCCATCGTCGAGTATTTCGGAGAAGGCGCCTGCTCGCTCTCCTGCACAGGCAAAGGCACCATCTGCAACATGGGTGCTGAAATCGGGGCTACCACCTCCACCTTCGGCTACGACGAGGCCATGGGCCGTTACCTCCGTGCTACCGGCAGGGCGGAAGTCGCAGCATTGGCCGACGGCATTGCCGAACATCTCACCGGCGACGCTGATTGCTACGCCCATCCTGAAAAATACTTCGACCGGGTCATTGAAATTGACCTCACCACGCTGGAGCCGCACGTCAATGGCCCATATTCGCCAGACCTGGCCTGGCCTATTTCAAAATTCGCAGCGGCAGTGAAGGAAAATGGCTACCCGCAAAAGTTGGAAGTCGGCCTGATTGGGTCCTGCACCAACTCCAGCTACGAAGACCTCGACCGCGCCGCTTCTTTGGCGAGGCAGGCTGTGAGTAAAAAATTGAAAGTAAAATCGGAGTTCACCGTGACGCCCGGCTCCGAGCAGATCCGTTACACGGTGAACCGGGACGGGCAGTTGAAAGCCTTCGAAGACATGGGCGGCGTGGTGCTCGCAAATGCCTGCGGCCCCTGCATCGGCCAATGGCAGCGCCACCACAGCGACCCGAACCGCAAAAATTCTATCCTCACCTCCTTCAACCGGAATTTTTCAAAAAGGAATGACGGCAACCCGGCCACCCATGCTTTCGTCGCCAGCCCCGAATTGGTGACGGCAATGGCCATCGCCGGCGACTTGACCTTCAACCCGCTCACAGACAGTCTGATTAATGAAGATGGCGTTTCTGTAAAACTCGACCCGCCCACCGGGGTGGAACTGCCACCAAAGGGATTTTCGGTGGAAGATGCAGGCTATCAGGCTCCGGCGAAAGATGGCAGCAAAGTGCAGGTCAGCGTTGACCCTAACTCCGGCCGCTTGCAATTGCTGACGCCTTTCAAACCCATTACGCAAGACCAGTTGAATGGCATGCGCCTTTTGATAAAAGCCAAAGGCAAATGCACCACCGACCACATCTCAATGGCAGGCCCCTGGCTCAAATACCGCGGCCACCTCGAAAATATTTCCAACAACTGCTTCATCGGCGCCATCAACTATTTCAATGGCGAAGCCAACAACGTGGCCAACTATGCTGATAAAGGCCAGGCTGCCACTTTCCACCCTGTGCCAGACAGCGCCCGCAAGTACAAAGCGGCCGGTATCAGCACCATCGTATTCGGCGAGGAAAACTACGGCGAAGGCTCTTCCCGTGAGCACGCTGCGATGGAACCCCGTTACCTCGGCGTGAAGGCTGTGATTGTAAAATCGTTCGCCCGCATCCACGAAACGAACCTGAAAAAGCAGGGCCTCTTAGGTTTGACTTTCGCCAACGCTGACGATTATGAAAAAGTCCGCCAGGATGACACCATTGACATTTTGGGTTTTGATGAAATGGCGCCGGGGAAAAACCTTACCGTGGTGCTGCACCACACCGATGGTACGGAAGACCACTTCGAGGTGAAGCATACCTACAACCAGGCACAGATCGCCTGGGTGCGGGCTGGCTCTGCCCTGAACAAGATACGCGAAGAATTGGCCACCGCCTGAGTGCGCCGGTTTTGAAAATGCAAAAAGCGATGTTCTCTTTTCGAGAGCATCGCTTTTTTGGGTTCTATATGAACCCCGTGGGTAAGAGCATATTGGTTCCAATGAGTGGCGTCCCCTTTTTGGGATTTAACCGGAGGGGGGCCATGCATACCCTACTCACACGCTTTCACATAGTACCTGATTTTTTTTAGCGGCTCATCAGAGGTTGGCATTGACGGCTTCCAAGTATTTCTGCCATTTATCTTTGAGCATTTTGGTGAGAGAATCTGCCTTCGGCGAAACATCAATCAAGGCCTCATTTCCCAACTGCAAAGGAGGCTGCCCTGGTGAAAGCTGGATGGATCGGTTTTGAGCTTGAAATATCTGCCCTTTCTCATCGCAATAAGCATAAAGCTGGGTAGCATAGGGAGCAGCACCTTGCTTGTGCCATTCCCTGAAGTCAACAAACGCCATCTCGCCATCTTTGAAATGATAGACGATCATTTCTTCCATACTATCCTGAAAAATTCTGAACCCCGCTCTTACAATTTTTCCGCTGCTGTCTCTTAGCACCAGACCAGAGTCGTTGTCACTAAAAAGGTGGGGCTTTATCTTTTGTTCGGCAAATTCATTGTTCAAATTTTTCCGTCTTATTTCTTGCCGGTATAGGTCAATGGCAGCTACTCTTGCAGAATCCGGAAGCACTTCAATTTTCTGTTCAGTGACACCCGGCCCATTTGCATCAGATGGTTTGTTACTACAGGCAAAGTAGAATAAAAAGCCAACGCTTAAAATAACTGTCGTCCATTTCATAACCGGTCAATTTTTAATTCAAGGGCATTTCAAAAAGCGTGCAAAGTTCCCAAAATCAAGGTTGGTGTAAAATCTTTTTCTGAAAGAGAATATCCTCGCCTTGGCAGCTCTTTGTACTTTTAGGCGGTAACTTACCGGAACTATGCGCGAGACCTCATTTATCCAGCAGAATGAAAAAAAATGGAAGGCGTTGGAACAGACGCTGGAAGGAGAGCAGCAGGACCCCGGTAAGCTCTACGACCTTTTCATTCAGGTGACTGATGACCTGTCGCATGCCCGCACGTTTTACCCCAACCGCTCGGTGCGGGTTTATCTCAACAGCCTGGCACAACGGTTATTTTTCAACATCTACAAAAACAAGGAATCGAAGCGCAGCCGGTTCACGGCTTTTTGGCTCGACGACTTACCCCGCCTGATGTATGATGCGCGAAAAGAGTTGTTGCTTTCTTTCCTCGTATTCTCGGTGGCGGTAGCCACCGGTATGTTGTCCAGTGCAGCCGCTCCCGATTTTGTGCAGGCCATGCTCGGCGAAGATTACGTGCGAATGACGCAGGAAAACATTGCCTCCGGCGATCCTATGGCAGTGTACAAAGAGCGGGGCGAGTTCAACATGTTTCTCGGCATCACGCTGAATAACATCATGGTGTCGTTTTACACCTTTGCGATGGGGCTTTTTTACGGCATCGGCACTCTTGGCATTTTGCTGCGCAATGGCATCATGCTCGGCGCATTCCAATATTTCTTCATCGAACATGGGCTGTTTCGCGAGTCTTTCCTCGCTGTGTGGCTGCACGGTGCCTTCGAATTGTCGTCCATCGTGATAGCCGGAGCTGCTGGACTGACCATGGGCCGGGGCCTGGCATTTCCGGGTACCCTCTCCCGCCTGCGCTCTTTCCAACTGGCTGCGCGGCGCGGCGTCAGCATGATGATGGGAGTGGTGCCGCTGTTCATCATCGCTGGGTTCACCGAAAGCTACCTCACCCGCCACACCAGTGCGCCGGATGTTTTGCGCGGCGCTTTTATTTTTCTGTGTCTTGGTTTCGTTTTGTTCTATTTTGTGCTTTACCCCCGCTGGAAGGCCAAGAAAAGATTTTCCCATTTAGAGCCGCTCCGGCTCACGCCCAGTGTAGTAAAAAACATCGGTTTTTCGAGCGTAAAAAATACGGGTGCGCTCTTCACAGACACCTTTCTGTTTTTTAGGGGAAACTTCAAACCCATTGCCCTTGCATCGGGTGTGGGAGCCGCCATCTATTGTGCCGGGGCATTTGGGGCAGCAAATGCTTCCGCTGTGAAACTGTTCTCCTTTCCCGAAGGGTTGTTCGGCACCTTTAGTGTACTGCATCGCTTTTTTGTGAATGAGCACCATCCCTGGCTGGTGCCTTTCACCGCTCTGGCGCTCTCCGTCACCGCCTTTACCGTGCAATTTTTGATGGATAAAGAAAGTAATCCCGGCCCAGGTGAACGGCGCCGGTGGCCTGACATCGTTTGGAGTTTCTCTAAAACACTGGCTGCAGTACTGCTGCTGAACATCGTCATCATCACGCTCGACTGGTACACCCCGCTGTTGATGTTATTCACCTTCCCGCTGCTTTTTCTTTGGATGCAAACGATGCTCACCGAGCGGACGGGTTTCATGCAGGGTGCAGGCCGCACGATTTTGCTTTCGGGAGGTGTATATTTTCAGATGCTTGGACTGTTTTTTACACTGGTGCTCTGCGGTACGCTGTTTTTTCTTCTCCTCGACACCGGCATTCTCTGGTTTTTACTGGACGCGTTCAGCATGAATTTTTTCTTCTCCGAAGAAAACGGGATGCTGTTTTCGACGGTGCTGGCCACCTTCATTTCCATGTTTGTGCTGCTGCTGATATTTGGCCTGTGGGCCGCCGGATTGGGCCTTCAGTATTTTTCAAACCGGGAGGTTCACGAAGCTACTTTTCTGAAGGAAAGAATTAAAAATATTCACGTTCAACGGCGCATCCGGGGCTTAGAGAGGGAGTGAATAGTCCGCAGTCTTCAGTCTTCAGTCCGCAGTCCGCAGTCCGCAGTCTGTAGTCCGGCAGTTTGTTGCAAACTGCAAACTGAAGACTGAAGACTGCGGACTAAAGACTGCGGACTAAAGACTGCGGACTAAAGACTGTGGACTGAAGACTGCGGACTGAAGACTGCGGACTAAAGACTGCGGACTGTGGACTGAAGACTGCGGACTGCGGACTATTCACCAGGGTTGCACCTCGTAGGGGTAGCGCACCTGGTATTCCCGCTTGACCATAGCAATCACCTTTCCGCGCAGTTCGTCCAGGTTTTCTTTGCTGATGGCCGAGATGAAGACGTTGTCCACTTCAAACTCATTCTTCAGGCGGGATTTCAGGTCACTCTCAATCTCAGCTTTGGTTGGGTTGTCTAATAATTCGTCGAAGTTGCGTTGGCGGTAGAGGTCTATTTTATTAAAAATAAGGAGGGTTGGTTTTTGGCGGGCGCCCAATTCTTCCAGCGTTTGATTGACGGTTTTTATGTGGTCTTCGTGCCGGGGGTGTCCGATGTCCACCACATGGAGCAAAATGTCGCTTTCACGCACTTCGTCGAGGGTGGATTTAAAGCTCTCCACTAAATGGTGTGGCAGTTTGCGGATGAACCCCACCGTGTCGGAAAGCAGAAAGGGCACGTTTTCAAAAACCACTTTTCGCACGGTGGTGTCGAGCGTGGCGAAGAGTTTATCTTCTGCGAAGACATCGGATTTGCTCAGCACATTCATCAGGGTGGATTTGCCGACGTTGGTGTAGCCCACCAGCGACACCCGGATGAGCCGGTCGCGATTTTTGCGTTGAGTGGAGGCTTGCCGGTCTATCTTTTCCAATTGTTTTTTCAGCAGGCTTATTTTATCGCGCACTATGCGGCGGTCTGTCTCAATTTCTTTTTCGCCCGGCCCCCGCATGCCTATGCCGCCCTGCTGGCGTTCGAGGTGGCTCCAAAGCCCCCGCAGGCGCGGCAGCAGATACTGCAATTGTGCGAGTTCGACTTGGGTCCTGGCCTGTGAGGTTTGCGCCCTTTGGGCGAAAATGTCAAGGATGAGGCTACTGCGGTCCACGATTTTCACCTTCAGATTTGTTTCCAGAATTGAGACCTGCTTGCCGGAAAGGTCGTCGTCGAAAATGACGAGGTTTATCTCTTCGTGCCGGTCGAGGTAGTCTTTTATTTCTTCCATTTTCCCTTTGCCGATAAAAGTGCGCGGGTCGGGATGGGGTAGTTTCTGGATGAAGCGTTTGTAGGTTTTAGCTCCTGCGGTGAGGGCCAAAAATTCCAGTTCATTGAGGTACTCCTGTACTTCTTCTTCGGTTTGGAGGTTGTACACCAGCCCTACCAGAACGGCGTGTTCCGTCTCTGCTTTGATGCCTTTATTGCGGGCCTTAGTTATGTTCCATTCTTTGTTCATTATTACTTATAGACTCATGTAGGTTTAGAGTTAAGTAACGTGCGCAAAATAAGATG
>Ga0210044_10010417_pt1 | contig 11082 bp, 7 predicted proteins | sample CryGey13umfilter_2_FD_183959 | JGI IMG/M metagenome (GOLD analysis project Ga0210044, IMG submission 183959) | Groundwater microbial communities from aquifer in Utah, USA - Crystal Geyser 4/9/14 3 um filter (SPAdes) (version 2) | ecosystem: Environmental > Aquatic > Deep subsurface > Groundwater...
TGATGATGAAATACCGGTATGCATTTTCTCTACTAACGTATTTTCCATTTTATTACTCCTTCTTGCCCTCTAATTCTTCTCTAATTTATCTTATCTTTTTTGTCTCACTAATATAGGCAGAGAGGGATGTCTTCAATGCATCCCTTTATTCGGTATATTTGTTCCAGGTTAAGATTTTCGTCAAGCATGAAAACGTTAGCCGAGTCCAGTTGGTTATTAGATTCTGCTACGTAATATTTGCCAGTATAGCTGTCGACGTAGACGGCAGGTGCTTTATTTTCTCCGCAGCCGATTTGTCCCTGTTTTAATAATCCATCCTGGTTAAAAATATAGATGCTATCACCGAAGACAGCAATAAACTCGTCGTTGCCGTTGCTGGCGAGATTATGATTGGAGATCCACCCGGTGGCCAGAAAAAATTTTCGAATTAATTTTATCTGCGCATCGTTGTCATATAAGATGACGGCGAATGTCGATGTCGGTTCGTTAAAAAAACGATATGAAATGGCAAATCCGTTGGTGGTTTTAGCGTATGAACTCAGAATCTGACCGCCGGTATCCAGCTGGGCTTCCCAGATTAAACTAGGCTGTCCGAAAATATAAGTACAAGCAGCTAACAATAACGAAATAAATATAAGCTTTTTCATGGCTCACTCCTTTTTTTTATTTTTTTAAATGACTAATTATCTTAATAATATATGAGTCCACTCTAAAAAGCTAATTTCATAAAGTAATGCTTTTTTAGTTTTAGTGTTGAAAAAAAACTGTTGATTAAATTTTTTTTGGCTAATAAGTCCAAAAAATGTTGTGTAATATTTTTTTATTTGATTTTTTACATTTATTAAATCTGTTCTTTGATATATTGACCAAAACAACACTCTTCTTGCTCTGTTTCTATGCGGTTGAAGCCACCGGTTCTACTTCTTTTGCTTTAAGATACCGATAGATCCTTCCAAAGTTCACACTTATCCCAACGGCAAAGGCAAAGATGGTAGCTTTGAAGCGCCCTCTGACTTTTAGCTTCCGGTTATTCATCTTTCTTGTGAACTCTGAAACGGTTGCTTCAACATTTGTCCGCAAACTTCTTCTTTCTTTCGGTATCTTCTGAATGTTTACTAAACGCTTCTTTTTTAAATATTCTGCTGCGGTAAAATAATAGACTCTGGCAGACTTCTTTTTTTGTAACTGACACGCTGAAGCAAAGACACATGACGAACAAATACTTAAATCAAATTCTGCTTTGAAACGCTTTCTTCCCAACTCAGCTTTAACACTTTGATTTGGACAGCTGACTGAATACTGATCTTCACTAATTTGAGTAATCGTAATTTCTACTCCACCCGGTTCTATCCCTCTTATTGCTGTTTGAATTGGCGTAACGGTATGTTCGTCTAACTTTACATCGTTGTCTTGACTGCCATAAGCGCCGTCAAAATGAAGCTCGTTTAATTCGGGAGTCTTTTCCTTGACTACATCTATTCTTTCATTTAATTCTTTAGAGTCATCTATATTATTGGCGTGAACCGATACATCGGTAATTAAATTTACGGGATTCTCGGGATTGCATGTCTCTATAATATTTACTGTTTGTCCGTAAAACTGTTTGTTGTTTTTCTTCCGGTAGGTTGCATCTATATCGTCCGGAGATTGCAAGCAACTGCTCGTTAGTTCTTCCGGCGTCTTGATGATTATTTTTTCTTCTATAACCGCAAAGTGTTCTAAATAGACTCTTTCAAATGTTTTGAAAATTTCAACATCATTATATTTTGGCTTTAGTTTGTCGTTTATTTCTTTGTAGACTTTCCCAACTCTCTCAAGTTCAGATGGAATACCCTCTGTATCGAGCCGGTAAATAAATTGTCCCGATGTTTTCTTTACGTAAGGAAAAAAGAGTTCTTCAAATTGCTTTTTGTCTTCTTCGCTTAGTACTCTGTATATTCTGATAAGCATTTCCACTAACAGTTGAAGTCGGCTGTATCTTCTAATGTTTGAAGCGGCTTGAAAGGAATCTGTCCTTTGAATGTCGGTTTTTATCTTCAGTTCTTTTAGCTGTTGTTCTGTGAGTTGGTCGAAAATTTTTTCCAGAAGGTTTATTCCATTGTTAATAAAATAGGTGTTAAGTTTATTCTGAAAATTAAAGAGCGATGCTTCCGAAAATGGAACTTCGTCTAACGTCTGCAGCCCAAGAGCTGTTTTGGTTAATAAATTAAACTTTATGCTGTCGAATAATTTTTCGTATGTCAATTTGTATCTGTGCTGCAATAAGATTGCCGAAACCATGCAATTGACCGGTACATTTGGACGGCTGTCTATCTCTGAGTATAAACAAGCAAAGTCTTCTTCCTTTATATTGCAGAAGATTAGCTCATAGAATTTTTGTTCTTCTGATGCTTGAAGTTCTTTTACCATCTTCGGAGATACCATATTCGTAAATCCAAAGATGTTGGATTGTGTATGTCTTGTGTTAGTTTTGAACATTATTTTTTCTACTAAATGTGTGATTTTGTTTTCACGAATTTATTTAAAAATCTACTCATATAAAAATTATTGCCAAATTATTATGACCTTTTTAGAGTGAACTCATTTTATAATTTTAATATTGAAAGCAGATGCTCTGCTGCGGTTGTTGGCAACAGTTTTCCTGATAAAACATCTTGCTTTATCACAGAAATTTCTTCTTTAATTTTTGGTGAATTATAGAAACGGCTGATTAATTCATTTTCAACAATTTTTAATGACCATTCAAGCAACTGCTCTTTTCTTCGCTGATTAAAACTTCCCGAAGATTTTGTCTTCTGCTCAAAATCTTTAATTACGTTCCAGACTTCCGTAATTCCTTTGCCAAAAAGCGCAGAAGTCAGGGACACATTAACTTTCCAGTTTTTTGTAAATGGAGATAGAAAATGCAAAGCGGTGGTCAGTTCGGCTTTGGCAATTTTTGCATTCTTCTCATTTTCACCATCGGCTTTATTAATTACGATTGAGTCGGCAATCTCGATTATTCCTTTCTTGATTCCCTGAAGTTCATCACCAGCTCCAGAGATTAAAATCAGGAGAAAAAAATCAACCATAGAGCGGACTGCAATTTCACTTTGACCAACACCGACAGTTTCAATTAATATCACATCATAACCTGCAGCCTCACAAAGTAAAATTGTTTCCTGAGTTTTCCGTGTAACCCCGCCAAGTGCGCCGCCGGATGGAGATGGGCGAATGAAACAATTATTTTCTTTTGATAATTTTTCCATTCTTGTTTTATCACCAAGTATGCTTCCTTTTGTAATTGAACTGCTTGGATCAATTGAAAGCACGGCAACTTTATGTCCCTGCGAAATCAAATGCATTCCGAGTGATTCAATAAAAGTACTTTTACCTGCACCGGGAACGCCTGAAATCCCTACTCTTATTGATTTACCGGTGAATGGAAGAATTTTATTTAACACTTTCTGTGCTTTATGAAAATGCTTTTCGGAATTGCTTTCAACAAGTGTAATTGCTTTGGCAAGAATTACCCGATCATTGCTGATGATTCCATCAACAAATTTTTCCACAGATACATCATTGCCTTTTTCAACTTTTTTAACTGCGGTCGCAAATTTTGAACTGTCCACACCTTTAACAACACTTACAGCAAACTCACTGCCTGCGTTTTCAGGTGTCCAGTCAGGCTTATATTTTTTTTCTTGCTTTGTTTTTTTCATAAAATATTTTTCAATCAGAATCTCTCGTTAATCAGCTCCATTATTTTTTCCCCTGCCTCTGGGATTTTTGTACCGGGACCAAAAATTGCAGATGCGCCGTGTTCAAAAAGGAATTCATAATCCTGCGCCGGAATCACTCCACCACAAATAACAATAATATCATCTCTTCCCTGTTTTTTTAATTCTTCAACAAGCTGCGGAAGAAGAGTCTTATGACCAGCAGCAAGCGAGCTCATTCCGATTACATGAACATCATTTTCAATTGCTTGTTTCGCGGTTTCTTCTGGGGTCTGGAAAAGCGGACCCATATCAACATCAAAACCCATATCAGCATAAGCAGTAGCAACAACTTTTGCCCCGCGGTCATGCCCGTCCTGCCCCATTTTTGCAATCATAATTCTTGGTCGGCGCCCTTCTCTCTCAGCAAATTCATCCGTCATCTTTCTGACTTTGTCAACAAGATTATCATCAGATTTATATTCACTATTATACACACCTGAAATTGTTCTTGTCACAGCCTGAAACCTTCCTGAAACTTTTTCGATTGCATCTGAAATTTCACCAAGTGTTACTCTGTTTCTTGCAGCAATTATTGAAAGTTCAAGCAGATTTCCAACGCCTGTTTCAGCACATTTTGTAATTGCATCAAGTGAATTTTTAACATTTGTTTCATTTCTGCTTTTTTTAATTTCATTAATTCTTTTAATCTGACTTAATCTCACGGCTGTATTATCCACTTCAAGAATTTCTATCGGGTCTTCTTTCTCAAGTTTGAATTTATTTACGCCGACAATAACTTCAGCACCGGAATCAATTCTTGCCTGCTTTCTTGCGGCAGCTTCTTCAATCCTCATTTTAGGAATTCCGGCAGAAATTGCATTTGTCATACCGCCATAAGATTCTACTTCTAATATATGTTTCCATGCTTTATTTAGCAAAGCATTTGTCAAAGATTCAACATAATAAGAACCGCCCCACGGGTCAATTACTTTTGTTATCATTGTCTCATCCTGCAAATACAATTGTGTGTTGCGGGCAATTCGGGCTGAAAAATCAGTTGGAAGTGCAATTGCTTCATCAAGTGAATTTGTGTGCAAAGACTGAGTATGACCGAGTGCAGCAGCCATGGCTTCAATGCAAGTCCTGACCACATTATTAAATGGGTCCTGCTCTGTTAAACTCCAGCCTGAAGTTTGTGAGTGAGTGCGAAGAGACATTGACTTTGGATTTTTGGGATTAAATTTTTTAATCAGCTTTGCCCAGATTAATCTTGCAGCACGCATCTTTGCAATTTCCATAAAGAAATTCATTCCCTGTGCCCAGAAAAAAGATAATCGCGGAGCGAATGAATCAATGTCCATGCCTGCTTCAACACCTGTCCTTACATATTCCAATCCGTCAGCCAAAGTATATGCCATCTCCAAATCTGCCGTTGCACCTGCTTCCTGCATGTGATAACCAGAAATACTGATACTGTTGAACTTTGGCATGTTCTGCGAGGTAAATTTGAAAATATCAGCAATAATTTTCATTGACATTTTTGGCGGATAAATATAAGTGTTCCGTACCATGTATTCTTTTAGTATATCATTCTGAATGGTTCCCGAAAGCTGTTCCGGTTTAACACCTTGTTCTTCAGCAGCAACAATGTAAAAGGCGAGTATAGGTAGAACCGCTCCGTTCATCGTCATTGAAACTGACATTTTATCAAGCGGAATTTTATCGAATAAAATTTTCATATCTTCAACAGAATCAATAGCGACACCGGCTTTTCCGACATCACCTAAAACACGCGGATGATCAGAATCATATCCGCGATGAGTAGCTAAATCGAAAGCAACTGACAATCCCCTCTGACCTTGTGCAAGATTGCGGCGGTAAAATGCGTTGCTTTCTTCTGCTGTAGAAAAGCCTGCATACTGACGAACAGTCCACGGACGAACCACATACATACTTCCATAAGGACCGCGAAGAAACGGAGGAATTCCTGATAAATAATCTAAATGCTCAAAATCTTTTATGTCATCATTAGTGAATAAAGGTTTGACATTTATTTTTTCCATTGTTTCCCATAAAACTTCTTCTGGATTTTTTCCGGTCACTTCCTCAAATTTTCTTTTCCAGTCTGAATAACTGACTTTATTGCCGTTATAATCTAATTTGATATTTGTAAAATCTGTCTTTTTCATTTCAGCACCCATTAAAATTCTTTTTCAATAAATGAATAAATCTTCTTCATTAAATCATAAGCATTGCAGCCAAGAAAAATAAAATCATCAATTCCTGCTTGCTTCAGTAAATCAATCTGATCTTTCGGATAGCCGGCAAGAATAAACATCAAATTCTTTTTATCACCAATTGCAGATAATACCGAAGGAACGACCGACGGATAATTTTCATCTGTTGAGCAGATAACAGCAATTTTGGAACCCGACTGATGAAATTTTTCTGCCGCTTCTTCAGCTTCTGTAAATCCATTTGGATAAATCACATCGAATCCGCCTGTTTCAAAAAATGCCCGCGAAAAATCAGCACGTGCTTTAAATTGCTTTACCGAACCCATGTTAATCAAATAAACTTTTGGTTTTGCACCAGTTTTTTTCTTGTATTTCTCTGACTGAATTCTCAGTTCTTCAAATAATTCTGCAGGTCTAAAGTTCGCCAAAGTTTTGATTTCAAATTCCTGTTTTGAACTTTTATCGGATGCAGAAACAAATTCTTCAATTGTTAAACCATCTTTAAAAATTTCACCATGTTCAATAATTTCATTTTTATTCATCAATTGAATTTTAGTAATAAGATTTTCATGATTCTTTTTTGAAATATTTATTGCTGGATTCTGATTGGATGTAATTTCTATTTCGGTTATTAATTCACGCGATTCTTTCGGATTGGCGTACATATTACTTCCGACAATCACCTGTTTCCGGGTTTTTACATCTTTTGATTTTTGTTCTGCAACCGCAGAAACCGAATCCTGAATGTAACCGCTTTTAATACATTCCAACAACCCGCCTTTAGACTGAATTAACTGGAATTCTTTCCACGCCGCTTCTGCAATTTCTTTTGTCAGTGATTCAACAAAATAAGAACCTCCTGCCGGGTCAATAACTTTATCAAGATGAGCTTCTTCCTTTAATATTATCTGTGTGTTTCTTGCAATTCTTCCGGCAAATTCATTTTCGTCAGAAAATATTTCATCAAAACGATTTGTATGCAAACTATCAACGCCTCCAACAATTGCCGAAAACGCTTCTGTGGTTGTGCGAAGGATATTCACATGCGGGTCATAAATTGTCTGATTCGATTTTGTTGTCCTCGCATTAATAAAAAGTTTCCGCGATTCTTCATCAGCATTAAACACCTCAAGCAATTTTGACCAAAGAAATCTTGCTGCACGGAATTTGGCAATTTCAAGAAAATAATTTGAGCCAACACCGAAAGAAACCACAATGTTCTTTACAATTAGATTTATATCCACTTTCCGGTCAAGTAAATTATTGATGAATTCAACTCCTGAAGCGAGAACGAATGCTAGTTCCTGCACTGCAGTTGCACCGGAATTATTCAGAATGGTTGAATCAATTGCGATCGTTTGCAAGCTTATTCCATTTTTACTGCACCAAAGAATCGTTTGCGAAATTTCTTCAAATATTTCGTCGGTTGATTTATGAAGTGAACCATTTTTTAATAACTCAGAAAACGGAGAAGCCAAAAATCCGCCGGTCATCATTTTCATATCAATATTGTTTTTAGTCGCATATTCCTTGAGCAAAATGAACATCGGGAAATTTGATTCTCCGCAGTTTGCCAGCAAAGGATATTTTGTTAAATCAATTCCGCAAAAAGCATTCTCAAAATCTTCGAGTGAATTGATTCTCGGGTTGCTTTCGTCATAATTATATGAATCAGTGCTGAAGTGAATTGCATTCCGTCCTTTTTCAAGATCAGATTTCAAAACTTCATTGAACTTTTTCGGGTCAGAGATTTTTGTTTCCTGACATATCAGCCAGCCATTTGACAAATACCCTGCAGAATTTCCTCCGCGGACATAATTCACCATTCCGGGAAATTCATTAATAAAAGGATTATTCTCAAAATCAGTCTTTGTGTAAATTGGTTTGAGTGTAATCCCTTCATAAGTTTTGGTGAACATCTTCTTTTGAAAATCGACACCTTTTAATTCCGCAACAACCAAATTTTTCCATTCATCAAAACCGGTGGTTGTAAAATCTTCCTTCAAATTAATCTTTTCATCCAACTGACTTTTGTTTTCTAATGACATTTTATCCTCATTTTCTAAAATCACATAAAGCCTTTTATTTGCAAAATTTTTGCCAGAAAAAAACTTTGATTAGCTTGAATAAATCGGCAAACAATTATTTAATTATTGCAAATAAGAAGTAAAGTGAAATTTTTCTCAAAAGTTAAAATCAATAAATGACTTTCTGCATTCTCATAGCACGCGGAAACTGACTCTTCAATCCCTCTTTAGAAGCCACTGCAGTCCCGATTAAATAGCCGTTAAAAGTTACAACTTTCTGTCCTTGTCCCACAATTGATTTTATAATTCCGCCGCTCATATAAGTTTCGAAATCTTTAGCCTCAGTCAATTCCACTTTGTTTTTTTCAATATGATTTTCAAATAACTGTGCCGCAAGTGAATGAAGAATACAATTCCCGTATTTATCAACTGATCCGAAATGAGTTCCGATTCGCGTAAACAAATTTGGATTTATTGTCTGCCAGTTTTCATCAACAAAGAAAATGTCATTCCCTTTAAGGATGTATTTATATCCGTTCAATACATCTGTCGGAATTCCAAATTTATCGTTAATGTCGTTAATGTATTTTGAAATTGTTCTATCGGATGATGTAGAAAGTTTAATCCCTTTATCGCGGATGATAGCATAATCTGACGGAGCGATGTCAGAAATTTTCCGGAGTTTCGCTATAAAAAAACCTTCGGAATTTATTTCCCACGGAATAATCCGCTTTGCTTTTTCCAATGCGGGATTCAGATTTGTATTTTCATATTTTGTAAATGCAGGATGCGAATTAACCGGAAGCTCAATTTCTTCAAGTTCTACAGGATACTTTTCAAGAATTTTATTCAGCAGCAATTCATTTTCTTCAATTGTCATCGTGCACGTAGAATAAATTATCTCTCCGCCAACCTTGACTGATTTTATTGCCCCGACAAGAAGTTTCCATTGCGATTCAACAAGTTTCATCACCTGATTTTCATTCCACCAGTTACTTACTTCTCCTTTTTTCTGAACGATTCCCAATCCGCTGCACGGCGCATCAACTAAAATTTTATCGAAGTAACTATGGAAATATTTACTGAGCATTTCGCCGTAAAACTGAAGAACACCAACGTTTACAATATTTGTTTTGTCAATATTAAAAACAAGACTTTTTATTCGCTGCCCGCTTGATTCATTTGCATAAAAAGTTCCTTTGTTATTCATCAACCCGGATATTTGAGTTGATTTCGAACCAGGCGCTGCACACATATCAAGAACAAAATCATTTTCGTTTGGTGAAATAACAAGAGACGGAATCATTGATGACAGACTTTGAATATAATATTTGCCGAGTACATGCTCTAAAGTTTTTCCTATTTTATCCGCACCGCTTTCAACTGAATACGCATTTGGGACTGAATTTACAGGGCTCAAACTAATGCCAACATTTGAAAGAATCTCTGCTATTTTGTTTTGCTGATTAATGTCGCCAGAAATTCTGATGTAATTTTTAAAGTCAGAAGCAACATACTCTTTATAATTCTCGGCAAATTTCTTTCCAAAATGATTCTCGAGATAATTAAAAATATTATTGCTAAGTTCTATCAAATCAATACCGCTGCAGATTTAAGGCAAGAAAAATATTTGCTGAAGTTCGCATGAAAAATTTTGATTCAGGAAATTCTGTCTTGAAATCTCTCTCAATTTCTCTCAGAATTGAATCGAGAAGTCTTTCATATTCTTTCACAGCCGAAACAATTTTCTTTTCATCATTTGGAATATGGATTAATTTTGGCTTGAAGCGGTTTGCATATAAAACATATTTGGCTTTATAAATATTATCAAAACTAAAAACACAATTCCCTTCTGAGTCAACGACTTCATAATTACCGAAAAATTCAGAGCCGATCAGCAAAGCCTTCTGTGGTAGTTCAATAATTCTTGTATCGCTGATTACGATAAATTCTTCCGGAAATTTTTTCAGCAGTTCCTTCTCAATTTTTCTTATCCATTTTTTTTCAAATTCTCTCATCAGATTTGAAATCAGTTATCAATTGTCAAAAAATTAAAATCAACCGCTTCCGGTTCTTCAATCCAATCTGCAATAAAAATATTTGTGTCTCTCGTTTGAGCCCGATTTGGAAGCCTGTTGGAAGCAAAAACCAGTTTTTTCCCATCATATGAAAACATCGGGAAAGCATCGAAAGTGTCGCTGTTTGTTATCTGTTCGAGATTGGAGCCATCCGTATTTATCATAAAAATATCAAATAATCTTCCGCCATTTTTTAATGAATGATGATTTGAGCAAAATAAAATCTTCTCTCCGCTCGGATGAAAAAACGGAGCCCAGTTCGCACCCTGAAGATTTGTAACCTGTTTTACATTTTTGCCATCAATATCTGAAATGAAAATATTCAGTTCTTTCGGCTCAACTAATCCTTCTGCAAGTAATTTTTTGTATTGAATCGCTTCTTCGCCTTTTGGTCTGCTTGCCCGCCAAACAATTTTTTTTGAATCATGAGAAAAGAAAGCGCCACCGTCATAGCCAAGTGTTTTTGTCAGTTGTTTATACTTTTTGGTTTTGATTTCATAGCGCCACAACTCCAAATCGCCCGATCTGGTCGAAGTGAAAACGATATACTTACCATCTGGAGAAACGGTTGCTTCGGCATCATAACCTTTTCCTTTGATTAATGGTTTCAGATTTGAACCGTCACTGTTTGCAATATAAATATCATACGAATCATAAATTGACCAGACATATCTACTGTCTTTAAAAGAAACTGTTTCCGGACATTTTTCATTTTTAGCATGTGTAGATGCAAAAATAATTCTGTCGTCTTTCAAAAAATATGAACATGTAGTCCTGCCTTTTCCGGTCGAAACAAGCTGATATTTTTCACCGTTCGGCAATTCACTTCCGTCAACATTCATTTTAAATATCTGGTCACAGCCCTGCGAATTAATCTTATCCCAGTCGCTTTGAAAAATCAACTGCCTGTTATCAAAACTCCAGTAAGCTTCAGCATTATTACCACCGAATGTCAGTTGTCTGATATTTCGCAAATGATATTCGCCTTTAAATCTTAATATATCCGTGTTTGGATCATATTTATTCTGATTGTCTCCGC
>Ga0210044_10010418_pt1 | contig 11081 bp, 13 predicted proteins | sample CryGey13umfilter_2_FD_183959 | JGI IMG/M metagenome (GOLD analysis project Ga0210044, IMG submission 183959) | Groundwater microbial communities from aquifer in Utah, USA - Crystal Geyser 4/9/14 3 um filter (SPAdes) (version 2) | ecosystem: Environmental > Aquatic > Deep subsurface >...
AGATTATAACACAAATAGAATATTTTGACTACAAAAAAAGCGCTTCTAAAAAGAAGCGCTTTGAAAAAATTCTAAAAAATTATTGTTTTTCAAGTGTCAAAACTTGATTTGAACCTTGTGGTTCAATTACTAACTTTGCTCCATCAAAATGATAGTTGTAGTTACTTGCGTTACTCATACCAACGAACTTCACAGAAAAAGTAGTATCAGTAATAGCAGTAATGTCTCCACTATTGGCTAATATGCCACTACCAGTAGTCAATTTTGATTTACCCACAAAAGTGTATGGTGTACCTTCATTTAGAGAAGCCATATCACCAGTGGCTGTGGTAACTTTCCATTTACCATCCAATTTGTCTTGAGCTGCACCAGTATTATTTGCTGTGGCTGGTTTACTAACTGGACTAGTAACAGCCGTACTTGGACTGCTACTATTTGTACTAGTATTTGAGGTAGATGAACAACCAGCGCCAACCAAGGCTAAAACACTTAATACCGCGACTATAGAAAATTTTTTATTCATAGTTTTTCTTTGTTAACTAAATTAATTAATAAATTATTTCAAATAAATTTTGTCAGCAGTCAAATCATAAGTTTTTCCATTGGAATCTGTGACTGTGTAAGTACTACCACTAACAGCAGTAATTTCTCCTGAATAGTATGGAAAGATTGTTTTGCCACCAAACATTTCACCTTTGCCAATATTGACAATTACTTTAGCACCTGCGACTAGAGCGCCAGCACTTGGAGCTACTGATTTTGTCAATTTGTCTTCTGTCATACAACTTGCACTAAGACCTTTATAACTAACATAAACACCAGCATCACAAGGATAATCTTCTACTTTACCTTCATACCAACCATAACCCAAATCTACCATAACAGCATCACCAACAGCAAAATTTGATTGGGTAGTTACTACGACATTTTCTTCAGATGTATCAGATGTAACTTCAGCATTTTCTTCACCAACATTTGTTGTCGGATTTGAAACTGAAGCAGTATCACTATTTGTTGGTGTTAGACCAGTATTAGTGGTTGATGAACAACCAGCCCCTACCAAAGCCATGGCTCCAGCTACTGCTAAAAGAGAATATTTTACTTTCATACTTTTTGCTTAAATAAATTAAAAAATTAACTTTCTTAAATTTTACCATTTTATTGACTACTAGTCAAAACTACTTTAATAACTTTTCCACAAGATCAATTATATCATGTTTTTTGGCCACAGGTAATAGTCTTTGCAAATTCGTAGCCAACTTTTTTTGTTCATCTTTGTCAAGCAATAAATCACGAATAATTTTTGCCAGATACAAACCATTGGAAGTAATCTCACTGACAAAAATAGCTGCTTTATTTTTTTCCAAAAATTCTACATTGTCTTCTTGATGACCTGGTTTAGGAATAATGATGGCAACTTTTCCCAAAGCCGCTATTTCACTTAGTGTACCAAAACCACCACGAGAAACTACAATATCAGCTATAGCATAAGCCTGTTTCATCTCCTCAGTAAAAAATTGATACACCTGATAATCTGGAAAATGTTTTTTGGCTCTTTCTACCAATTCTTGTGGCCTTTCTTTGCCAGAGAGATGAATTATTTGAACAAAACCAGACAAATGTTGCATAGACTCTACTATCATTTGATTGACTTTGGCTGATCCTGTACCACCACCTGTCGCAAAAACTACTGGCAAGTCTGATTTGAGATGAAAAATTTCTTGTGCCTTTTTCTTATTACCTTGCAAAATATCTTGGCGTACTGGATTTCCCAACCACAGAGTTTTTCTTTGAGAAAATTTCTTGACATTTTTTTCTACAGAAGTAGTCACTACTCTGGCCAGTGGTGCCATAATTCTATTGGACAAACCAATCCGAATATCTTGTTGATGAATCCAAGTTGGAATACCAAAAATCCAAGCTGCCAAATGTACAGGCACAGAAACAAATCCCCCAGCCGAAATACACATGTCTGGATTTTCTTGCCATAAAATTTTCAATGATTGAAAAAACCCAATGACAACTCTAATAATATCAAAAATATTCACCAAAGAAAGATAACGACGAAATTTTCCAGCAGTTATCGGAATAAATTTTATATTGATTTCTTCAAGCAATTTTTTTTCTGGTCCAGTCTTGGTACCTACCCATACAAATTCTGCTTCTGGATATTTTTCTTGAATAGTCTCTCGAATTGCCAACAAAGGAGTCACAGGACCCAAAGTATAGCCACCAGATAATAAAACTTTCATAACTTATACTCATTAATTTACCTAAATAAAAATTACACCCAATACCAAAATCTTTAACAACAAGATAGGTTAAATTAATAATTATTAATTAGTAATTAATAATTATTAATTTTAATCAACTGTGTTTGCTCACACTCACTACTATTCCCATACTAGCCATACCGATGAGCAGTGCACTTCCACCATGGCTAACAAAAGGTAAGGGTACACCAGTCAGAGGTAAAATACCAACAATAGCCCCAATATTCAAAAATGATTGCACAAATAACCAGGACATTATACCAGATACCAAAAGTTTGCCAAATAAATCCTGAGTATGCGAAGCAATAAAAAATCCACGCTTCAAAATCATAAATAATAAAAGCAAAAAACCTACTACTACCAAAAAACCCAACTCCTCAGACATAATAGCAAAAATACTGTCACCATGTACTTCTGGCAAATATTGAAACTTTTGTCGAGAATGTCCAAAACCTAGACCAAAAAGCCCACCAGAGCCCACAGCCAAAAAAGCTTGATTTATCTGATAACCCTGTCCTTGCGGATCTAATTCTGGATGCAAAAAAGTCGTAAATCTTTTGGATCCATAACCCATAACCACTACCAAAAACACAAACCCAGCAATGGCCACAATAAACAACATTAAAATATGCGAAAATTTGGCTTGAGCAAAATACAAAATAGCCAACACAATTACAAACAAAATAGAAGTAGTACCAATATCAGGCTGCAATGCTATCAAAATAACTGGAATCATACCAGCACCCAAAGCTACCAAAAATCCTTCTTTTAGTTCCAATAATTTAGGTCCCATCTTGGTTAGAAAAGCTGCCATATACACCACCAAGGCTAATTTCATAGCCTCAGCCGGCTGAAAAGAATAACCAAACAGGTTTATCCAACTTCTGGTACCTGTATTATTGGTAGAGCCAATTCCTGGAACAAAAACTAAAAAAAGTAAAACTAGACCTAAAATAAAAATTGGGGTAGCATACTTCTTCCAAATCTGGTAATCAATCTTGGCAAATAAGAAAAACAAAAAAAGTCCAGGTAAAAAACCTAAAAAAATTTGTCTTTTGACAAAAAAATACTGATCATTGAAATCGTGAATACCCACCGCTACTCCAGCTGAACTAAGAACCATTAGTCCAAACAAAACTAGAATAAAGAAAAAGATAATCAGACTATAATCAGCCTTGGATGAACCTTCTTGTCTCATAAATTAGGCGTTCAAAAAAACCAAAACAAAAGTAGTAAAAATAATAAAAATTTGACAAAGTACTGCTACAAAATTCAAAATCTGGGCCATAAATTTGTCTTTTTTATAAAGTAACCAACCCATAAAAAAATTAACAGTCAAGATAACAAGACCTATCAATGGTACAAAAAATATTTTCCAACTCTCAGCAATGTAATTTACTCCATAAAGTACGTTGTAGTGTAAAAACAATTCGCTAGTATTTGGTAACTGGGATTTTAACCAAAACCAAGAAAACAGATTCAAAAGTACTGAGGATACTACCATAATAATGATTGGTAGAGAAAAAAAGTACAATTTTAAGGGATAAAGTCTGAGCTTCATAGAAAATTTATATATTCAATTTTTTATATTTTATATATCCTCAAAAATGGCTAAATTGTCAAATTGTTACATTGCTTTCTCTATCTAACCAACAATTTAGCCATTTAACAATGTAACAATTTTATCTACTAAATATAGCTAAATTATACTCTAAAACTTAACTATTGACAAGTTAATGGAATTAAGTTATACTAGTCACCGATCCACTTTCTATTTCAATTTATCAATTTACCCGTAAAAAATTACGGGATACGAGAAAAATTATCTTTGCAAAAAAACAAGGATTCAAATCTTCTCGTCCCCCTTTTCGAGAAAGGGGGGATTAAAATTCATTAATAAATAACCCATTATGGCACATAAAAAAGCCGGTGGAACCACCAGGTTGGGACGAGACTCCAATCCACAATACTTAGGCGTCAAGGTCAGTGATGGCCAAACCGTCAAAACAGGTATGGTCTTAGTCCGTCAACGTGGCAGTAAGATTCACCAAGGAAAAAATGTAAAAAAAGGTAAAGATGACACTTTGTTTACTCTTACAGATGGCAAAGTAAAATTCCAAACCAAACAAAGAAAAAATTTTACAGGTGTACTCAAAACCGCCAAATATTTACATGTTCTTCCTGAAGAAAAGAAATAAAAATTCAAAAAACTCTCTAGACAATAGAGAGTTTTTTATTTATTAGTAATTCGTGATACAATAAAGCTATAAATTACAAATTTAAAAATCCAAATTACAAATAAATTTCAAATAACTAATACTAAAATTTTAGTCATTATAATATTTGGATTTTGAAATTAAATACATAGCAAAAAAGAATATGTCTACATTTTTTGTAACTCTCCTCCAAGCTGTCTTAATTCAACTCGCCGGTCTCTTCGGCATCTTTTTTATCATCGGTTTTTTCCACTCTATCATCCAAACCAAAACTCTAGAAAATTACCAACGCAGTCTGGGTTGGAAAGGCATACTCTGGACAGCTTGGATGGGTACACCGATTCACGAAATGGGACATTATTTTTTTGCAAAAATTTTTCATCATCGAGTGGACAGTGTAAGAATTTTTGAACCAAATGAAGAATCTGGCAATCTTGGACATGTTAATCATTCTTACAATCCAAAAAACCTATACCACGTCATAGGAAATTTTTTCATTGGTCTAGCTCCTATGTTGTTTGGTTCAATCGCACTAATCATTTTTCTTTACTTCTTTGTACCCAATGCCAAAGAAATCTTCAATCCCCTATTTTCTGCATTCAAAAATCCACTAGACTTTTTGCAAGCAATTTATGAAAGTCTCAAAAATCTCTTTGCGCCAACCAATATCCAACATTGGTACTTCTGGCTCTTTTTCTATCTATCTCTCGCTGTAGCCTCTCACATGGCACCAAGTAAGCCGGATAGACATGGCATGTGGGGTGGATTTTATTGGATTGTGATTTTGTTGATCCTAATAAACATTATTACTCTTTTGCTTGGAGTAGACATTACCAAATATATTTTGAATCTTAGCCAATATTTGGGACTTTTTGTGGCGATATTTATTTATGCTTTGTTATTGGCTTTTTTACATTATTTGGTTTCTGTTATTATTTTGATTTTGTTTAAAAAGAGATTTTAGAAATTTTTGAGAAAGAAAAAACAGACGGAGTCTGTTTTTTATTTTAAATTTTTATTTCCCAGACTTAACCCTATTATCTTCCTTACACAACATCTGACAATTTTCAGCAACAGTCTTTCCTCCTTCATGCCAAGGTTTGATATGATCCGCTTCCATTTCTCCAATTGAAAATTCTTTTTTACAAGCTGGGCAAATTCCATTTTGTTTTTCGTAGGCTTCACGTTTCATATTTGGAGTAAAGGCACGAATAGAAAGATATCTTTCTTTTCTAGTTAGTACATAAGGATAAATACCAGATTTTTTTGTTACATCTTCATCTTGCATCAATTCTTTTATTTCTTTTTCTAGTTTATCAACATTAAATTTATTATCTTTGAATTCGTTATAAAGTTCACCCCAATTTACACCAGACATTTCTTTGCGGTAATTTGTAAAAGTTTTACGTACCCAAGCAATAACATCTTGAAAATAATTCCATAATTCATCTGCATTTTCATCATGTTGATGCTTCGCCATGTATTCTTCAATCTCTTCATTATTTATCCAAAAAATTGCAGTCTCTAAATATTCTTGACGAATAGGTGAACCAGATACTAACTGTCCGCCATCATGTGCGAGTAAATAAGCAGCACAATTTGTTTTACTAAATTTCAATTTAGCATCAGAAAGCCAAGGTCCAGTATAGACAGCATTTCGTAGTTCTTGAGGAAATAATTTTTCACCAGCAATATTGATAATCTTGAACCAATCAAGTTTTTCTTTATCATTTCCTTCACAATGATAAATCATGAGTTCATAATTCAAAATTTGTTCTTGTTCTTCTAGGGTTAAATTGTGAAACATTGCAGTTCTACCACTAAATTCAATAGAAAAATCTCCATTTACGTATTGAGCGATACTGATTGTACGTTGTTGTCCATCTAGCACTTCAAAATTCCCGTCTTCTTTTTTTACCCAATACATCACATTGAGAGGAAAACCATTTTTGACCGTGTTTATTACTTCATCTCGTTGTTTGCCACTATATACGAATTCACGTTGATATTTTGGGCGAATATCTAGTTTGCCACCAAAAGCAGACACACCTTCTTCGGCACTGTCTTTATAATCTTTTACAACTTCTGAAATTTTTATTTTGTGTAAATCTATTTTCATATTATTTTTTGTTATCTTTTTTTATTTTTTTCTCAACTTGTTTTTGGACATTTTTGATTGTCTCCAAATATGATTTTTCTACTGGTGAAAGTGTTTTTACTTGATATTTGTGGTATTCTTTTTCAGCTTTTTTTATTGCCTTCTCATGACTTATTTTCCCAGATCCAACTAAAACTCCTTCTCCATAATCACTAAGCAAGCTATCAAGTGCCTTGATATGATTTGCCATATCCATTGTTTGTTTATTCATAGCACGCAACTCTGCCAATTCAAAATATGCCGAGACAAGCCGGTTCAATTTTTCCAGTTCTTCGGCAGTCAAATAATTTTTTGCAACACGCACTTCTTCTAATATCGGCAAATCGCCTGAAAAAGTTGTCAAACCCATAAACTCTTTATTGCTATCAGCACGGCTGTAAATAACTTCTGCGGCAGTTTGTTTATGTGTGGCATAATGTAATTTGTTTTGTACAATTTTAAAAAACTTAACTGAGTGCAAAGATTTTGGATCATAATCCATACTAGTGGCATAAAGATCAAGAACTTGTCGATACAACATTTTTTCACTGGAGCGAATATCGCGAATACGAGCCAAAAGTTTTTTGAAGTACAATCCGCCACCATTATTTTTCAAAAATTCGTCATTCATAGTGAATCCTTGGACAAGATATTCACGAAGTCTGGCAGTCGCCCATTGACGAAATTTTGTACCTTGGATAGATTTTACACGATATCCAACTGATATAATTACATCAAGGTTGTAGTATTTTACAGAAACGTCTTGAGTTTTACCCTTTATTGCGCCATGAGCAGTGGTTCGTCGGAAATCCCGACACACCACTTTTTCATCTAGTTCTCCTTCTTTAAATATATTAAGGATATGTTCTGTAATAGTTGAGCGACCCTTATCAAATAATTCTGCAATCTGGTCTTGACTAAGCCAGACTGTTTCGTTTTCTATGCGTACCTCAATGTTTGGCTCTCCATTGTCACCTTCATAAATGATTATTTCATTGTTAGGTTCAATTTTTTTCATATTATTTCTGTGGTTTTTTATTTTTAATAACTATTCTTGAAAAAACAGCCTTGCTATTTATATTACAAGTATGTGAGTGTCTCTGTCTGACATCTTCATTTGTTTTTTGACTATCAAATAAAGTATATCTATTCAAGAGATCAATTATTTCAAATTGATCTGGGTCATATTTACCTAAAAAAGTTATTGGTACTCCCATTTCTCCATTATAGTCTTGAGGAATTTCTGCAACTTTCGAAACATTGATAGCCTCATAATTATCATATTTAGGATATTCAGATGGATTATACTTTTTATATAGAGTTAACTTTTCATTTTTTTTCTCTATATATAAATTTGTAAACCAACCAACATTACCGAAATTCTGTATTAAACCATCTGGTTTAAAAAATTGCTTAACTTTATTATATCCAAGCCAAATCTTATTTTCTTTTATAAACTCAAAAATCCCCTTATATTTAATAGCATTATCATTCCCAATAATCAGAAACTTTTTATCATATTCAACCAATTGTGCAACATATTCTCTAAATAATGAAAAAGGCGGATTTGTTACCACAATATCAGCTTGTTTTAAAAGTTCTATACTTTCTGGACTTCTAAAATCTCCATCTCCTTCCAGTGGAGACCACTCATTATTTTTATTTGCTTTGAGTTGTATAGCAATATCACGCAAATCAAAAGCACCATCACCATCAAGATCACCAACTTCGTTGATAATAAGTTTGTTGGCGTTTGTCTTTGGGCGACCTTTTGTTGGTGCTAGTGTCTTGTCATCACCAAACAAACCAAGTTGAGTATTGGCAATCGGTGATGGCTTGTAACTTGTAGCAATAAGTCTTTTCAAACCAAGCGCATTGAAATTACTAGCAAAATATTTGAAGAAGTTACTCTCAAAAGGATCATCACAATTGCAATATACTACTTTGTCACGAAATTGCTCTTTATAGTGTTTTAATTCTTTTTCAATATCAACAAGCTGAGTATAAAATTCATCTTTTTTGGCTTTGTTAGCTTTGTGTAGGTTTGAATTTGATGAGGTTTTTGCCATATTTTATATATATTTTTACTTTGTCATATTACCACCAAAAAACATTATTTGCAACTAAAAAACCAACAGATTTTACTATTGGTTTTTGGATAAATATTTCTTTTTGCTGAATCCATTTATTACTTCTACCCTGTTTTTGCCAATATTCACGAGAACGATTGAGAGCTCTTTCGGGATCAGTCATTTCTTGCATTCTTTCATAACCGACTTTAGCGAGCCACAGCTTGATTGGCTCAGCTTTTTTACTAGGTGCAGATTGAATTAGTCTAAGTAAAGTCTCCACATCAGCGACGTCAGTTTTGTAAAATTTTCCGTCTATTGACTGCAATTTCAGTTGGTCACATTTTGTGACCAACTGACTACCTTCGTTTTTTAGACGATTTTTTAAGGTTGTCCAATAAGTTTTGGCCTTTTTGAAATCATATTGTTCAGTCAAAACAGCAATAATGTCAATCACTGAAAAATACCAAGTTTCTTTGTTTTCGTCGTAAATTCGGCGGACTTTGAAATTTTCAAAGATAGCCAGGGAAGTTTTGTTTTTCATAATTTTGTAAATAAATTTTATCTTTATCTAAATATAACAAATTTTCTAGAGTTTGTAAAAAACTGCTCTTTCAAGCAGTTTTCCTAATTTTTTTATCTTGATACGTAATTTTCAACAGGTGACAATTTGTCACCAACTCAATTACTTCTTAATCCTTATTTTTTACTCCTTCTTTATTTTCACTACAAAAAACCCTTCAATATACTTATCAGGTAAGATTCGACAACAATTATTTATTTCTTTATCAAATTTTGTTTCTTTCCATTCTGGCAAGTTTCTACTTTTTTCTAGACCATTTATTTCTATTTTTTCTATTTCCATTTCTGCACCAAACTTTTCTTTTAGCCAGACAATTTGACTTTCATTTTCCTCTGGTGCAAAAGTACAGGTAGAATAAACCAGTGTGCCACCAGGTTTCAAACAAGTCCAAGCAGAAAATAATAATTTCTTTTGTAAGAAAGCATGATCCTTGATATTCTTCTCATTCCAATAGGAATAACTTCGTCTATCTGCCAAATCTATTCTCGCTTCTGCACTACAAGGCGCATCAAGTAAAACTTTGTCAAAATAACCTGTGTATTTTTCAAAAATTTTTATACCATCTTCGTTTACCAATTCAAATTTCCAATCGTCTTTCTCACTATCCTCTACTCCCAATAATTTCATGTTGTGTGCTAATTTTTCAAAACGAATTTGGTCTATTTCATTGGCAATCAATTCTCCCTTTTTATCCATCATCATCGCAATCTGACTAGTCTTACTACCTGGAGCTGAAGTCAAATCCAAGACTTTCTCCCCTGCTTTTGGATCCAAGACTATGACTGGCACCATACTAGCTAGACTTTGTAGATAGATTTTTCCATCCAAAAATAAGTCAGTTTTCATTAATTCAGACTGACTTTTGTTTTCCAAAATAAAAGCATCAGCCAACCAAGGCACTCTTTTTACCTTGAAACCTTTTTGTTGCAAAATCTGTAGTACTTCGTCTCTCTTGTTTTTTATGGTATTCACGCGAAAAGTAGTCGGACGTGCTTTGAAAGTAGTCAAAACTTTTTGAAGATTACTTTTGCCAAAAATCAGATCAAGACGATCTAATAATTTTTCTGGTAAATTTATTTTGGACATAGTTTTTATTAATGAAAAATACTCTTATGAGAGTATTTTCTATTGCGGAAAGGGCGTGATTCTCCGACCTAGTCGGATGGGCCTTGGGCACAGAACTCTCGATACCTTTTCGGATATGCCACCTTTCTCCGCCCTAGGCGGACCAGCCTAGGGCTGGCAAGGTTCTCCAATCGCGGAAGGGACAGGATTCGAACCTGCGTGACATTTCTATCAACACGCTTTCCAAGCGTGCGCCTTCAACCACTCGGCCACCCTTCCATTTTACATTTCTTCTAAAAAATTTTTTAACAAATATTTTAGTCTTTCACGACCTTGTCCAGTCTTCAAAAATAATTCTTCATTTTGTGCATCTTTTTTATTTAAAAATGCTTGATAATAAACCAATTTCCAAGGTCTTCCTTTCTTAGTAAATATTGAACCATCGCCACTATTATGTTCTTTTAATCTATTCTTCAAATCTTCTGTAAAACCAATATACTTTTTATTTAACTTATGACTATATAATATATAAACATAATACATAAAAGTATAATTACCTTAAAAGAATGAGTACACCTTTCTCCGCCAAAGGCGAACCAGCCTCTGGCTGGCAAGGTGGTGCACTCGACCACTATGCGAACTCTCCATTCTTTAGTCAAAAGTCAGAAAGTTATACCTTTAGACACCCTACTTTGTTGACTAAACGCTGATATTCTACCCGATTTAAACAAAAAAGTC